>Ga0187858_10004882_pt1 | contig 12425 bp, 10 predicted proteins | sample June2016WEW_8_15_FD_133015 | JGI IMG/M metagenome (GOLD analysis project Ga0187858, IMG submission 133015) | Peatland microbial communities from SPRUCE experiment site at the Marcell Experimental Forest, Minnesota, USA - June2016WEW_8_150 | ecosystem: Environmental > Terrestrial > Soil >...
CCAGCTCGGAGTTGCGAATGCCGCATCCGTAGAGCAGTTCGAAGAGCAGACGATCGCGCTCGGTAAACGATGCCACTTCGGGCATTTTGCCGTCGAGCATGTTGTTCATTTCTTCTATCGTCGGGACGCGCGGCAGTTTTTTGGGCAGCTTTGGCGTCGAAACCAGCTTGGCCGGGTTCTGCTCGACCACTCCTTCTTGTGCCAGCCAGCGATAGAGCGAGCGCACGGCGGCCAGCGCGCGGGCGACGGAGGTCTTGCTCAGGCCGTTGTCGTAGAGATGCGAGAGGAAGCCGCGAATCGCGATGTGGTCGATCGTCTTCCACCCGCGCGAACCTATTCTCGGACCTATGTAGGCGGCAAAGTTGTCGAGGTCTCCGGTGTAAGCCTTGATGGTGTGCGCCGAGGCGTTGCGCTCGCGCAAGTGGCGCAGGAAGTCGTCGGTGGCGCGTTCGACGATGGTTCGGGCGACCATGGTGCGCGCGACAATGGTGCGCGATTGCTCTCCGTGTCTCCGTGGCGGATTCATGCTTTCGCTTTCGCGCGCGGATGATGCTTCGCGTACACGCTCTTCAGCCGGTCGAGCGCAACGTGGGTATAAATCTGCGTCGTCGAAATATCGGAGTGGCCGAGGATGGTTTGCACGGTGCGGAGATCGGCGCCATTCTCCACCATATGCGTGGCGCAGGAGTGACGCAGCATGTGCGGACTGGCGTGGCGGCCGGAGTTGAGACTAGCCTTCCCCACCAACTGCCAGACGCGCTGCCTGGTCAAGCGCCGGCCTCCGGTGCCCAGAAAGAGGAGCGACGAATTTCTTTTTTTGGAAATCACTTCCCTGGCGTTTTTCAAATATTGCTGCAATGCGTGCTGGGCGGGGACTCCGAGCGGCACCATGCGCTCTTTGTCGCCCTTGCCGCGGACCAGGATGTATCCCATATCGAGTTTCAGGTCTTCGAGACGCGCGTCGGACACTTCGGAAACACGAACGCCTCCGGCATAGAGGAGCTCGATCATGGCGCGATCGCGGAGCCGAAGCGCGTGGCTGCGCACGGTTTCTTTTCGAGGCGGCGTTTCGGAGAGCATGGCTCCGACTTCGGCGCGGCTTAGCGCCTTGGGCAAGACCTTCCACTGCTTTGGCAAGTCAATGTTCAGAGTCGGATCCTTGTCGATCTTTCCATCGAGCAGCAAATGCCGATAAAGATGGCGGATGGCCGAAAGCTTCCTTCCCACGGAGCGCCCATCGAGCGCATTCGAAAATAATTCCTGGATGTATTCGCGCACATCTTCGCGTCGCGCTCCGCTCAGAGAAACGTGGCGCTGCTCCAGAAACTCGGCAAACTGCAGGAGGTCGCTGGTGTAAGCGGCAATCGTCAACTTCGCGGAACCGCGTTCGACGCGCAGGTAGTCGAGGAAGGACGCTAGCGTGCGCGAGTTGGCATCCGACGGCATGTAATGAGTATGGGACGCGGGGAGGAACCCGCAAAGTAACGCGCAGGATGCGGGCCGAACTTCACGTCGTGACGGGCGAGGGCGCCGGTCGCTCCACCGGCTACTCGGTGTGAACCGCGCGCAGAAGATCGGCCGCGTAGAGCACGCCCTCCGGCGTCTCTTCGTGCTTGAAGTAGGCGAAGACGTCGCGGCCGGCGGCGAGATGCTCGCGAATGCGCGCTTCCATTTTTTTGCGCTCTTCTGCGGTGTAGGTGGGCTTGCGGTAGCGGTAGTAGGCATAGTCGGCGGTGACTACGTCGGGCGTGTCGCGCTCCTCGGTTTCGGCCACGCAGAGTGCGATGTTGCGCTCGCGCAGCGTGCTGCAGGTGTCATCGGTGAACGTTGGGTCGGTCAACGTGGGACCGGTGAACCAGGATTCGTGGCGGAACTCAAACGCCGCGCGCACGCTTCGCGGCAAGTTCTTCAGAAACTCGGCGAGCACCGCCTGATCCGCTCTGAAATTTGGTGGGAGTTGAAAGAGCACCGGGCCTAGGCGCCGGGCGCGCTCCAAAGCTTCCAGCGTGCCGAGAAAGCGTTGCAGGAAATCTTCCGCATTCTTCAAGCGCTTGATGTGGGTTAGCACCTGGTGCGCCTTGATGGTGAAACGAAAATGCTCGGGGGTATCGGCGATCCAATTCTGGACGGTCGTCTCTTTTACGAGCTGGCGGAAGGTGTAGTTGACTTCCACGGCGTTCAGCTTCGAGGCGTAGAAATTTAGAAATTTTTTCTGCGCTAGTTTCTCCGGATAGAAAGCGGGCTTCCATGTCGGATAAGCCCACCCGGAAGTGCCTACGTAGAGATGCGCCATATGAGCCGGGATTATAACTTGCGACGCCTGGCCGCGGCGGACTTCCCTTTCGGCTTCGCCTTTGTCTTTGTCTTTGTCTTCTTTATTGGGCGCGGTCGCGCTTCGGCCTGGGCGCCTACGCTGATGCCTTCCTTCTGCTCCTCTTTTTCCGATTCCATTTCCGATGCGGCAGCGAGTCCCGCCAACTGCGGCAGCTTCTGCTCCAACTTCTGCACGGGTTCGAATAGGTCACCCAGCTTCTCGACGCGCACGAGCACGTCTTTTGCTTCGAACACCAAACGGCCTGCGTCTTTTTTCTTCAGCGCCTGCTCGACTTCGTCCCAGGTGATTGGCGTCGACACGGTTGGATGCTCGCGTGCTCGCAGAGAGTACACCGAGATGGTCGTCTTGTGCTGGTCGTTCTGGCTCCAGTCCACAAACACTTTATTGGTGCGCACGGCCTTTTTCATATCGGAGACCACCAGGTCGGGGTGCTCCTGCTCGAGCAGACGCGCGATTGCGTGGGCAAAAGATTTCGTCTGCTCGTAGCTGGCTTTCGTATTCAGCGGGACATAGATCTGCATGCCCTTCGAGCCGGAGGTTTTCGGAAAACTCTGGAGGCCGAAATGATCGAAAATCTCGCGCACCCAGAGGCCAACCTGGGCGCATTGCACGATGTTCGCCGGAGGTCCGGGGTCGAGATCGAAGACGATCATGGTCGGCGTGGCGATGTCGGCGGCGAGCGAGAGTGACGGGTGGAGTTCGATGGACGCCAGATTCGCGATCCACACTAACGCCGGCAAGTCGTTGGCGAGGATGAAATTGATGGTGCGGTGGTTGCTCTCGCTCCACACGGGGGCGGTCTTCACCCACTCGGGCCGGTGCATGGGCGCGTTTTTTTCAAAGAAATATTCCTGGTCAACTCCCTCGGGATAGCGCTTCATGGTGAGCGGCCGGCCGGCGAGATGCGGCACCAGTACGGGCGCTATGCGGACGTAGAAATCCACGATTTGACCCTTGGTGAAACCGGAGGCGGGGTAGAGGACCTTATCCAAATTCGTGAGGCTGAGCTTGCGGCCTTCGACTTCGACGATGGCGGGAGCGGACATGGCGGTTAGTTGGTCGCGGCTCGTTCGCTGCGAGCCACGAACTGCGACTCCGAAACGGCTTCCAGTATAGTTGGCGGGCAAAAAAGTTGGCACGCGGTGTGGAAACCAGTTCTTGATTTTTTATCTATGTTTCTGGTATTATCGAAATATGCATCGAACCGCCAGCAAGCTCCGAATCGACGGTGAACGGGTCGCTCGCTATGCCGACATGTTCTCCGCCATGGGTATCGAGCCGCGGCTGCGCATCATGCAATTGCTGCTCTCGGCGCACCCCGAGGGACTGGTGGTCGGCGAAATTCAGGACGAACTCGAGATCCCGGGCTCCACGCTTTCTCATCATCTGGACAAGCTCAAGAATGAGGATCTGGTGCATGTCGAACGCAAGGGTACGTTTCTGCGTTATACCGCCAACACGGAAGCGCTGCGCGAAATTCTGCAATTTCTTTACGCCGAGTGCTGCACCCGGAATAAGGCGCTTAAGGCGCAAGACCTCGTTCAACTCTGTAGATAGGAGAAACCATCATGCCCGATGCCAATATCAGGGAAGTCGTAAAAGAGAAGTACGGACAAGCGGCTCTGCGAGTCACAAACAAGGCTGGCGGCAGCAGTTGCTGCGGAGCGGCGCCGGCGAGCGGACACTCCTGCGATCCGATTACCTCGAATCTCTACGATGTGTCGCAGGCCGAGCAGATTCCCGAAGAGGCGATGCTGGCTTCGCTTGGCTGTGGCAATCCAACGGCGCTGGCGCAGCTGAATCCGGGCGAAACTGTGCTTGATCTCGGTTCGGGCGGCGGCATTGACGTGTTGCTTTCCGCGCGGCGCGTCGGGCCAATGGGTAAAGCTTACGGCCTCGACATGACGGACGAGATGCTGGCGCTGGCAAACGCGAACAAGCGCAAGGCCGGCGCGGAGAACGTCGAATTCCTCAAGGGTGAGATCGAACGCATTCCCCTGCCCGACAACTCGGTCGATGTCATCATTTCGAACTGCGTGATCAATCTTTCCGCCGACAAGGATCGCGTGCTGCGCGAGGCATTCCGCGTGCTTAAGCCGGGAGGACGGTTCGCTGTCTCCGACGTGGTGACGCGCGGCGAAATCGCGCCTGAGATCCGTCAAAGTGTGCTGGCGTGGGTGGGTTGCATCGCCGGTGCTTTGGAAGAAAACGAATATCGTAGCAAGCTCTCCGCCGCTGGTTTTGAGCAAATCGAGATTGAGCCGACGCGAATCTATCGCATCGAGGACGCTCGCGAGTTTCTTTCTTCATCCGGCATTGACGTGGATGCCATCGCGACGCACGTCGATGAAAAGTTCATGAGTGCTTTTGTGCGCGCGGTGAAACCGAAGCTTGCGCAGGAGGCGTGCTGTGGTCCGACGTGCTGCAAGTGAAGCACGGGAGACGCCGCGTTCCACGGATAGCTCGCTGAATACGAGTCGGAGATTGGATATGGAAACTCACTACAACGTATTGTTCCTGTGCACGGGAAATTCAGCGCGCTCCATCATGGCGGAAGCGATCCTCAACCACAAAGGAAAGCCTGCCTTTACCGCCTACAGCGCTGGAAGTCGTCCTTCGGGTACGGTTCGTCCCGAAGCCCTAAAGGAGATTGAGATGGCTCGCATGTCCACAACCGGCCTGCGCAGTAAGAGCTGGGATGAATTCGGGCGACCCGGCGCTCCGGCGATGGACTTCGTCTTCACAGTTTGCGACAACGCCGCCAAGGAAACCTGCCCGCTGTGGCCGGGACAGCCCATGACCGCGCACTGGGGAGTTCCCGATCCTGCTGTCGTTCACGGAGACTCCGCCGAAATCGAACGCGCCTTCCGCGACGCGTTTTTTATTCTCGACCGGCGAATCAGTCTTTTTCTCTCTCTTCCTCTGGTGGCTCTCGACCGCCTCGCGTTGAAGAAGGAAGTGGATCGCATTGGACAACAATGACGCGCAATAAGAACGACATGAGCCTGACATCGACAAAGCCCTCCCGCCGTCTCAGCTTTCTCGACCGCTATCTCACAGCATGGATCTTCGTCGCCATGGTTGTCGGGGTCTCGTTGGGATGGCGACTGCCGGGAGTCGTGCCGTTCCTGAATCGCTTCAGCATCGGAACAACCTCGATTCCGATTGCGGTGGGACTCATTGTTATGATGTATCCGCCCTTCACCAAGGTGCGGTATGAGGAACTGCACGAGGTCTTCCGGAATACACGTGTGCTTGGTCTATCTCTCGTTCAGAACTGGGTGGTCGGCCCGATCCTGATGTTCGTGCTGGCCCTCGTGTTTTTGCGCGGCTATCCCGAATACATGGCTGGACTGATCATGATCGGACTGGCTCGCTGCATTGCGATGGTAATTGTGTGGAACGAACTGGCCAGCGGCGATACCGAATATGCGGCTGGTTTGGTGGCCTTCAATTCCCTGTTTCAGGTGTTCTTCTACTCGCCGTATGCCTGGCTCTTCATCACAGTTCTTCCCGCGAAACTAGGGCTGCAGAGTGCGATCGTTCATGTCTCCATCGCGGAAATCGCTAAGAGTGTTTTTATTTATCTTGGCATTCCCTTTCTGGCCGGGTTCGTAACTCGCACGCTACTGCTTCGGATCCGCGGGCGCGAGTGGTATGAGCGTCATTTCGTTCCCCGCGTAAGCCCGCTCACGCTGATCGCTTTGCTGTTCACGATTATGGTGATGTTCTCGCTCAAGGGCGGTTACATCGTTCGGCTCCCGCTCGACGTCCTGCGGATCGCGGTGCCCTTATTGATCTACTTCGTCGTAATGTTCCTGGTGTCGTTTTACATGGGGAAGAAGCTCGGTGCTGATTACTCGAAGACGGCCACGCTCTCGTTCACGGCAGCCTCGAACAACTTTGAACTCGCGATTGCCGTCGCAGTTTCGGTTTTCGGTATTAACTCCGGGGCCGCATTCGCAGCTGTCATCGGCCCGCTGGTCGAGGTACCCGTCATGATTATGCTGGTCAACGTGGCGCTTTATTTCCAACGCCGCTATTTTCCTCCTGCAGCTGGTTTGACAATCTTCTCTGGCTCCGCGTAACTTCGATCTTCTGGTGTTTCGTTGTTGAGGCAGACCGACGCGACCGTTTTGCGGTTCGAAGGCGATGCTCGGCCTATCGGCAAGTCGCGGAGTGAAACTACACACCTTGAGGCAAACATGACTCGCATCTTCTGTGTTTTTTCGTTGCTACTGCTGCTGACCGATGTACTCTGCTCGGCCCAGACCAGTCCGCCTTCTTCCGGCCCGGCTTCCTCTGGGGCTCTCCGGGAAATCCCCGTCTTCGACGTCAACGCCATTGATAAAACCGCCGATCCCTGTGTGGACTTCTATCAATACGCTTGTGGAACCTGGATGAAGAATAATCCGATTCCTCCGGACAAGTCGCGGTGGGGGCGATTTGACGAACTTGCCGAGCACAATCTTTATATTTTGCGGGACATCTTGAGCGAGGCGCAGGCTCCGGGAAAACACACTCCGGCGGAAAGCATGGTGGGCACTTACTATGCCTCGTGCATGGACGAGAGCGCAATTGAGAAAAAGGGGATTGCTCGGCTGACGCCGGAACTGGAACGGATTAACGGCGTGAAGACGAAAGCGGACCTTATTCCGCAGATAGCTTATATGCATCGCAACTCGACTCCGGCGCTGTTTGCTTTCTACCCGCAGCCCGACTTGCACGACTCGCTCGCGACCATTGCGTATCTGGACCAGGGCGGGATCACGCTGCCGGATCGCGACTACTACATAAAGGACGATCCGAAGTCGGTGGAGACGCGGCAGAAGTATGTGGAGCACGTGCAGAAGATGTTTGAACTCGCCGGGGACAAGCCGGAACTGGCGGCGGCTGAGGCGAAGACGGTGTTGACGGTGGAGACGGGGTTGGCGCAGGCGTCGATGGACCGGACGATCCGGCGCGATCCGAAGACTCGCGACCATAAGATGACGGTCGCGGAAATCGCGGGCACGGCTCCGAATTTCGATCTTACCGTTTATTTTGCCGATAATGGCTCGCCGAAGTTCACTTCCCTTAATGTGGGCAATCCCGATTTCTTCAAGCAGGTCAACGAGCAACTGAACACCTTGCCACTCGAAAACTGGAAGGTATATCTGCGCTGGAAAACGATCAACGCGTATGCCCCGCTGCTGACTAGCGCTTTCGTCGAAGAGGATTTTCTGTTCAACGGCAAGTACATGTCGGGACAGAAAGAGATGGAGCCGCGCTGGAAGCGTTGTGTGAAGTCCACCGATGCGAGCCTGGGGATGGCGCTGGGCAAGCTCTATGTGGACCGCACGTTCGGCGCCGAAGGCAAAGAGCGCACCTTGAAGATGGTGCAGGGCATCGAGAGTGCGATGCGCGAGGATATCGGCCAGCTGACCTGGATGTCGGACACGACTAAGAAGAAGGCTTATGAGAAGCTCACGGCCATCGTCAACAATATTGGCTATCCCGACACTTGGCGCGACTACAGCAGCGTGGTGGTCACGCCTGGCGATTATGCGGGCAATGCGACGCGCGCGGGCGCATTCGAGGTGCAGCGGCTGTACAAGAAGATCGACCGGCCCACCGACCGCAAGGATTGGGGGATGACTCCGCCGACGGTTAACGCTTATTACCGGCCGCCGATGAACGATATCAACTTTCCGGCGGGGATTCTGCAGCCTCCGTTTTACGGCAAGCTGATGGATGACGCGGTGAACTTTGGTGGCATCGGGGTGGTGATCGGGCATGAACTCACGCACGGATTCGACGACCAGGGGCGCAAGTACGATGCGGAGGGCAACCTCCGCGATTGGTGGACGGCGGAGGACGGGAAGGAATTTGAGCAGCGCGCCGATTGCACCGCCAACGAGTATTCAAGTTTTGTTTCGGTGAAGGATGACAAAGGTGAAGTCAAGCTGAATGGCAAATTGACGCTGGGTGAAAACACCGCCGACAACGGAGGACTCAAGCTGGCATACATGGCGTTGATGTCCATCATCGGCGACACGCCGGTGAAACCGATTGATGGCTATACCGCTGCGCAGCGGTACTTTCTTGCGTATGGGCAGATCTGGTGCCAGAACGTGACGGATCAGCAGGCGCGGAAGCTGGTGTTGACCGATCCGCATTCGCCGGGACGGTGGCGTGCGAATGGCGCGGTGCAGAATTCGGCCGCGTTTCAGCAGGCGTTTGGATGCAAGGCGGGGCAGCCCATGGTCTCGGAGAACGCCTGCCGGGTTTGGTAGCGCCGAGTTCCGCTCGGCCTGGACAGCTGACCACCCCAGCCCGCGAAAAGCGCTCGGTCTGGGGACCCCGGCGAGGGCGGCTGTCCGTACGCGGACGGGCGAGGGCGCCCGTCTCTCCACCGGCGGCTCGTTTGACAATCTTCCCTGCCTCCACGTAACTTCGAATTTTTGGTACTACGTCGTGGAGGCAGGATGAAATCCCGCATAACCTCTCTACAAACAGTTGTTGTGTGTTTCGTGCTTTGCGCGCTTGCCCTGGGTCAGGACCTGGCTGCTTTCGAAAAGCGCACTACCGTCAAGAAGCTGGACAATGGGCTCACCATCATTATCTGCGAGCGGCCGGAGGCTCCGGTGTTTTCGTTCTTCACGCATGTGGATGTGGGCTCGGTGCAGGATCCGATGGGCAAGACGGGGCTGGCACACATGTTCGAGCACATGGCCTTCAAGGGAACGGACACGATTGGGACGCGCGACTATGCGGGCGAAAAAGTTGCGCTGGCGAAAGTCGAAGACGCTTACGCCGCTTACATTGCCGAGCGCGACACGCCGGTGAGCCGCGACGACGCGAAACTCGCGCGACTGGAGCAGAGCTGGAAGGACGCGCTTGCCGCGGCTGACAAGTTTTCGACTCCATATAACAACGAGTTCGGCAAGATTGTCGAAGGCGAAGGTGGCGAGGATATGAACGCCTTCACGGATCTCGATGAAACCGCCTACCACTACTCATTCCCCGTCAATCGGCTGGAATTGTGGGCCTATCTGGAATCGGAGCGCTTTCTGCATCCGGTGATGCGGCAATTTTATAAAGAGCGCAACGTCGTAATTGAAGAACGCCGCATGAGCGTTGACAGCAATCCCCAGGGGCGGTTGTTAGAACAATTCACTGAAGAGGCATTCGCGGCCCATCCTTATCATCGGCCGACGATTGGGTGGATCTCGGACTTGAATTCTTTTTCGGCAACCGACGCGAAGAATTTCTTTGACAAGTATTACGTGCCCTCGAACATGGTGGTCGCTGTGGTGGGAGACGTGAAAGCTTCGGAAGCGATGCCGATTGTAGAAAAATATTTTTCGCGAATTTCGGCGCGTCCGAAGCCGGACACGGCCACTACGGTTGAGCCGCCGCAGAACTCGGAGCGGACAGTGGTGCTGCACGAGCAGTCGCAGCCGATCTATCTGGAAGGCTACCATCGGCCCGACTACCGCAGTCCGGATGACCAGGTGTACGACGCGATCGCCGACTTGATGTCGAATGGACGGACTTCACGATTGTACCGGGCGCTGGTCCGCGACAAGCAGATCGCTTCCGACTCGGCCGGATTTACCGGGCTTCCGGGAAATAAATATCCGCATCTGTTCGCGTTTTATGCGGTGCCGATCCCCGGCCACAAGCCGCAGGAGATGGCGGATGCGATTCACGCGGAGGTTGAACGGCTGAAGAAAGAAGACATCTCGGATGAAGAACTGCAGATGATCAAGACGCGAGCCAAGGCAAACCTGATCCGCTCGCTGGGATCGAACGAGGGTCTGGCGTCGGAGCTTGGGCTGTATCAGGCGCGCTATGACGACTGGCGGGAGCTGTTCGGCTCGGTCGACCGGATCGAAAAGGTTACCAAGGCGGATATCCGGCGAGTCGCAAATAAGACGTTTACGCCCGATAACCGGACGGTGGGGATTATCGAGTTTAGCGGTGGGCCTCCGGGAACGGGCGCCGCGCCGCAAGGAGGTGGACAGTGAAGCGCGCAAACTTTTCCCGCCTTGGTCTCGTCCTTGTCCTTGTCGTCTTCGTCGGCGGCCGTCTGCAAATGTGGGCGCAGGCGCAACAGCCTTCTGCGCAGGCTTCCCAGCAGACTTGGCAGCAGATACCGATTCCGAAGTTGCCGGCGTTTCATCCGGCGCAGCCGAAGCGGATTGAGTTGCCGAATGGCATGGTGATTTTTCTGCAGGAAGACCACGAGTTGCCGATCATTGACGGCACGGCTCGCATTCGCGGCGGCGAGCGCTCGGTTCCCGCAAACAAGACGGGCCTTACCGATATTTATGGCGAAGTGTGGCGCACCGGCGGGACCAAGACGCAGACTGGCGATCAGCTCGACGACTACCTCGAGCAGCGCGCCGCTAAAGTCGAAACCGGCGGAGGCGGCGACTCACAAACGACGATGAGCTGGTCGTGTCTGAAGGAAGATTTCGACGACGTGTTTCGCGTGTTCGAGGATCTGCTGAAGAATCCGGAATTCCGCGCCGACAAAATTGAAATCGCGCAGAAGGGGATGTACGACGGCATTTCACGGCGCAACGACGAGCCCTCGCAGATTGCGGGACGGGAAGCGGCGAAGCTGGTGTATGGCGCAAACAATCCGTATGCGCGGGTCGCGGAGTATGCGACGGTGGCGGCGATCACTCGGCAGGATCTGGTCGAGTGGCATGGCAAGTACGTTCATCCGAACAACATCATCCTCGGCGTGGTCGGCGATTTTGACTCGGCGAAGATGGAGGCTCGTCTGCGCGAGGCGTTCGCGGCTTGGCCTAAGGGTCAGGCGGCGAACGCACCGGAGATCAAGCCCGAGCCTGCGAAGCCGGGATATTACCAGGTCGATAAAACCGATGTGAATCAAAGTAATATTCAAATGGTTGCGCTGGGCATCACGCGCAAGAATCCGGATTACTTCGCGACTTCGGTGTTCAATGAAGCTTTTGGCGGAGGATTTTCGTCGCGGCTGTTTAACGACATTCGAACCACCAAAGGGCTGGCCTATGGAGTCGGCGGCGGGGTGGGCGCGGGATGGGATCATCCGGGCATGCTGCGGCTGATAGTGGGCACGAAGAGCAAGACCACGATCGAGTCAATACAGGCGATTGATGAGGAGATCGCCGACCTGCCGAAACATCCCATTAGTGATGAGGAAATCAAGCGCGCCAAGGACGCGATTCTGAATTCCTTTGTATTTCGATTCGATTCACCGGAGAAGGTTTTGCAGGAAAAGATGGCATACGAGTTTTACGGCTATCCGTTGGATTTTCTGGAGAACTTTCAGAAAGGGATCGAAGGAGTTACGAAAGAAGACGTAGCCCGGGTCGCGGCAAAGTACCTCCACCGCGATCAGATGGCGGTGCTGGTGGTGGGCAACGTCGGCGAATTTGACAAGCCGCTGTCGTCGCTGGGGACGGTGACCAAGCTGGATATTACGATTCCGGCGCCGCCTCCGGGGGTGATGCCGGAGCAGGGCGATCATCCGTAGGGCGTTTGGTTCGCGCGCAGCACGCGGCAAGCCGCGTCTCTACGGGTGAGTCGTCTAGACGGGCTTAGCAGGCTGCGGAAAAGGTATTTACCGCGTCGCAGTCTCACCTCAGCGGCTAAAGCCGGATACAAGTACAGGCCAGTTATCGCAGCGGTGAACCGCTGCAACTCCTGCCATCGTAACAAGAAAACGCGTGACTGACGTTATCTATCAATCACTTAGCACCAGTGTGATTCTACAGGTGAAAGTGAGTTTGTAAAGTTTAGCTAAAGTCAGGGAGACGCGAAAATGCCAACCGAAGCAACAGCCGTCGCACTCGAAACGCCAGTCATCAAGCGCCAGCGCCGCGTTCGCGCAGTTCCGAAGGTTCACGCTGTCAGCCGTCACCGCAAAGACTGCCGCTGGTTCGGTAGTTACAAGCGCATCGGCTGCGACTGCCCGAAAGACCTGCTCTATTACCGCGCAGGCAAACTCCATCGCGACAGCGCTCAGACCTGCGACGGCGAAGTCGCAGAGAAAAAGGCGCGTGACATGATGGCAGCATTCGAAGCCGCTGCGAAAGGCGAGCCGACCGCA
>Ga0187858_10004886_pt1 | contig 12419 bp, 11 predicted proteins | sample June2016WEW_8_15_FD_133015 | JGI IMG/M metagenome (GOLD analysis project Ga0187858, IMG submission 133015) | Peatland microbial communities from SPRUCE experiment site at the Marcell Experimental Forest, Minnesota, USA - June2016WEW_8_150 | ecosystem: Environmental > Terrestrial > Soil >...
CGGCGCGACCGCTCCGGCTCGCTGGAGCTGCTGGACACGCTGTTTCGCGATGGCGAATACCTGCCGCTGGCTTTGGCATTCCTGTCGGGGCAGTTCCGCGCGGCGCTGGTGGCCAAGGAGAAGGGATTGCGCAGCCCGCAGCAAATCCAGGGGCACTTCGCGGGAATTGGTGTGCCGATGTGGAGTTCGCGCGCCGAACAGGTCTACCAGACAGTGGCGAAGTTTTCCAAGCCGCAACTGGAACGCGCCATGAGGCTGATCTTCGAGGCGGACCGGGGATTGCGCAGCGCACGGCCCGACGACCGCATCGTGATGGAGCAGTTCATTCTGCAGTTGACGGCGTAGGCCGATTCTAAGCCGCGCGCACGTCCACAATGCACGATGTCATGATCGTGCGATGCTCCGGGTGCCGGAATTCCAGGTGCATGCCACGCCCGATGAAAGCTGCCTTCAGCATCGAGCCGCCCCAGTTGGACCCCTCGATGTGCACCAGCACCGGCTCGGGACAAAACTTCGGATGCCCGGAAATCAGCGCTTGCCCATTGCCGCGATTCACCAGCGTGTACGAGCGGTTCTGCGTTTCCACGCACAACACGGCGCCCTGCGGCAGGTCGTCCAAAAAAACGCCGCCTTCCACTTCCGAAGCGATGAAGTTGTGATTCACGGCATCCCCGAGATTCGGATGCGGCGTGAACAACTTGGGCGCCGGTACGCCGGCCTCAGTGTCCATACTAGGTCCGCTTATATTCTAATTCAAAAGCGGGGAGTTTTGCTAAGCCACCTGACAAACCTTGCTTGCCCCTGACGTTAACAAAAGTGCTATCCTCAGCGGCCGCCACCGTCGGGGACTGGTTTCCGTCGCAAAACACCAAGAACGTAGTCACGAATTTCACCACTGCTGGTAGGCGTTTTGGGATCGAGCTTCACCGCGGGCTGCGGTCCTTTCTCCGAAACGAGATCAAGCCAGCGATATCGGGTGTGTTCGCCATCGGAGAATCCGCGGCGGGCAGGAGCCGTTGGAGGACAAAGAGCACTTTACCAAGATCGTGTGATTCCGTAACGGCGGGCCGCTCAACCCAGCTTTTCGGGTTTCCCGACGAAAAGAACCGGTCGCGGAACAGCCGGCGCCGCTTTCGGACGGACAGGCTGCGTGGGCGTGAAAGCCAACCGTTGATCGCCGGATGGAATCGCGAAGACGTCTCTAAAGATCTGATCCGCCAACTGGCGATCTGCCTCGCTCACCTTCACGGACGTGAGATCAATCCCGTAATAGCCGGTCCCGATTTTGTAGAAAGCCATCTGCCTTTAGCCTACGCTCCCAGGTGCGTTTTGTCAATGCCGCTTTTTCCGCAGCAAGATATCCACGAATGAATTATACAGCTCCTGATTCAATGTCGTCTGATACGTGGCCAGCGGTCCCAACCGTTCCGGATCCCGTTCGACGAGCCGCAATGGACAGTCCGCCTCTGTTGGATCCCAGGCTGAAGACGCCGTACGCAGCGCGGGGAGGCGCGCTGGTGAGAGCGGGCGGCTGTACCGGAAACGCAACCAGGACGATGTGGGTCGGCCCGTTTGGCCAAGGCAGGTAATAATCGGGTTCGTCCGACTCGCTTCCTTCCCAGGGCGCGTAGATACGGAACTCGTTCGTCTTGAAAGCGCGCCTGGCAATGCCGTCTCCGAAATCCAGTTTCAAATCGTAATCGACCGAGCGCGTAGCGCCGTCCCCATGTATGATCCCCGACACTAAATGCAATTGGTGTTTTCCATCGAAGAACATCAAACTGGCTTCGATATTCCCTTCCCAGGTTTCTTCCGCCGCGTTTCGCATCAGCAATCGCCGGGCGCCGATCACCAGGCGGATCATCAGCTCCGTGATCTGTTGCCGCTGCTCATCGGTGATCCCCCCGTTTAACCACAGACGGTGGATGGCCTCGATATTGAGTGCGTGTTGATCTTGTATTTTGGACGGGGAGGGCGGGATACTCCATTCGATGCCATAGCTGAGACCCTGCTCCGGTCTGGTGACCCGCAGGGCCGCGACGTTTAACGAATCGTAGTAACGCAGCGCGTGGTCGTTGCGCAGCCCCCTTTCGATTGCGAGCACACGGCTCCACTGTCGCGCCTGCTTTCGTTCTTCGTGCCGGGCCACCCGCAACTGCAGCACCTTCGGCGCCGCAACACCCTCTGGGAATTTGACTACCACGGTCAGTGCCTCAATCGGGTCGGAGACCACGTAATGCGTGAACTCCATGTCGTCCGATCCCGCGCCGGCCGGGTACATATAGTCGAATTCGCGTTTGTCTCTGGCGAACGCGTTCACCGCATACCAGTGATAGTTGTAGGAGAGACTTTCGGACTCGCCCAGCGGCCGCTCAAATTCCAGCACGGCTTGGAAGGAGTGGTCGCGGCTGCCGGGCGGAATTGGTTGGGAAATCCCGATCTGCATTCCGGCGCTTTCCACGCGCAGCTTGTGCACGTAACCCGAAGTCCAGGGCAATTGCACGGCGTGGCGGCTGGCGCGTTCGCATTTCTCGTGGCTGACGATCAGGTCTTCGCACTCGACGCTGCGCCGGGCATCGCCGTCTTTGTCGAGGATCGCGATCGAAGCCAGCGCGCGATAGCGATATCCGCTGGTTACCGCCCAGCGCTCAAACCCGGCTCGCGCGGAACGGCCTCGCGACCGCACCTGGAAGCGGCTGGCTTGCGGGGTCTCCCGAAACGCGTCGCCGACCGAATCGTAGAACTCCACATCCACCGCGAGGCTCGTCACATGCACCACGCCGAACCAATTACCTGTGGGTGTATCTTTGCGAAGGGTGGCGCCCAGACTGACAACGCTCACTTCGTGGTCGTTGCCGCCCAGAGAGCTCGAAAGCGTGGCCTGGGCCTGTAGATGCTCGTGCCCGTGCAACACCAGGTCTATCCGGCGGAACAGCACGGCGGACAGGAAACGGCCCGCGTTGTTCATCGTGAGCCAGCGATCTTTTTGCGTGTAATCCCAGTTTACGGGCAATGGATGATGGTGCACCGCGACGATTTTGAAAGCATGCGGGAACGCCTCGCGATAGTTTCTCTTAAGCTCCTCGTACCGCTCGTGAAACCGCTGGATATCCTGGTCCTGGATCAAGCCGCTGCCACCCGGCGCTCCGGCTTGCGCCGAGTCGAACCCAAAGATCCAGACGTTTTCGTTCTCCAGATAACAATCGCTGGCTGCCGCGTCCAGAACACGGGCATACGCTTGGCCGCTCGGTCGCCATAGAAAACCTTTGACCCGCCAGTCGTGATTGCCGGGTACCACGATCAGTTTCGGCGCTTGAGTTGCGTTGAGATTATCGGCGCACAGCTTCTCAAGCTTGCTCAAATAGAGATAAGCTTCGTTCAGCAAATGCTCCTTGGGGTTATCCGCCAGATCGCCGGTGCAGATGATCGGATCGGGCTGGATATCGCGTACCCGATTGAGCAGACTAGCTTGGAGGCTGCTATCGTGGGCGCCGAAGTGAAGATCCGAGATATGCACGATCTTCATAGATCCCTGTAGTCAACAAATGGCCGTACCCGCGGGCCGCCGCCGCTGCACCAAATCCGACGTACACCGGGTAACACGGGGTACACTCTGAGTAGGAGCCATTATGCCACATCCTGACGGTTCACACAGCGGCGTGCGGCCGCGCACGGCGGTCCTTACGCGCGGTTTCGATCCGGCCTTGTCGTTCGGCTCCGCAAGGCCCGCCGTTTTTCGCAGTTCGACTTATGTCTTCGCCAGCCCTGAGGAGGCCGAGCGCGCCTTCTCCATCATGGCCGGCCGCGTTGCGCCCGACGAGGGCGAGCGTCCCGACCTGATCTACTCGCGCTTCTCTCATCCCAACGCCGAGATCCTGGAAGACCAGATTGTGCCGCTTGAGCCGGGCGCGCAGGCGGCCGCAGTCTTCAACTCGGGGATGGCAGCCATTATGACCGCCTTCATGGCGGTCGCGCGGCCGGGCTCCACCATCGTCTACACCACTCCGCTCTACGGCGGCACCACCGGCTTGATCCACAATCTCCTGGAGCCGTTCGGCGTACAGGGTATTCCGGTGCCGGGCGGCGACACTGCCGCGATCGACCAGGTAATCGGCGCGGCGCGCAATCTCAGCATCGTTTGTCTGGAGACGCCCGCCAATCCCACCATGGTCATGACGGATATCCATCGCGCCGCCGAAGCCGTTAAGAACCACCCGGACCGGCCCGTTCTTATGGTGGACAACACCTTCCTGGGGCCTACTTTCCAGCACCCCATCATGCTAGGCGCCGACCTGGTGCTGTACTCCGGGACCAAATACCTATCCGGTTTCAGCGACATGGTGGCCGGCGTGGCTCTTTCCAAGGATCCCAGCTTGATGCAGAAGATCCTGACCCGGCGTGGCATGTTCGGCAACATCCTGCAGCCCGACGAATGCTGGATGCTGGATAGCCGCCTGCCCACCGTGGCGTTGCGTATGAACCGGCAGAGCAAGAACGCGCAACGGCTCGCCGAAGCCCTGCAAGGCCACCCGAAGATCAAGCACGTGCTGTATCCGACGTTGTTCGACGATCCCGAGCAACGGCGGATTTATGAGGAGCAGTGCGCGTATCCCGGCGGGCTGTTCTCGCTCGACTTCCACGGCGGCCGCCCGGCAGCCTTCGATTTTCTGCGCAATCTGAGGATCGGGCGCAATGCCGTTTCGCTCGGCAGCGTAGAGACGCTGGTCTGCCATCCCAAATCGACTACGCATTCCGGGATGTCCGCCCAGGAACTCGATGAAGCCGGCATCGGCGACTGCCTGGTGCGCGTATCTGTGGGTATCGAGGATTGGCGCGATTTGCTGGCGGATTTCGAACAGGCCCTCGACAAAATCAAATCGGTCTGAGCGGTGGGGCAGGCGTTTTCGCCTGCCAATCCTCTAGTACCTCAAACGGAAGGTCATCGTACCCGTTCCGGTACTTTACGTTCGCAACAGTAGTGTCTGTCGAAATTCTTTCCTGTATCATCAACTTTGGGAGACATTACAAGACACAGCCTGACTCCTGATCTCCTCTTTTACACGTGCTGAGTCTCTCTTCGTAACAGGTCCCTTACCGCAAGGAATGCATAGAGGGCACGTGTGCGCGTTTGTGAAGTCGGGCGACACGAAAACCAAGGAGTAACAAAATGAAACGGAGGCTGACAATCGGGCTGCTGTTCGTTCTCGCGCCACTAGCGGCACAAGATGACAGCGGACACCGGACCTGGCATCGCATTTGGCAGGCAAGCGTTGCGGCAGTGCTGGCTGGCAATTCCGCCGACGCGGCTACGAGTTGGGGGAAGTACGAAACCAACGGCGCGTTACGCGGTAGCGGCCTGGCATTCGGGGGCAGGGCACTGGGTCTGAAATGCGGAATCACGGCTGGCCTGCTGCTTCCGCAATTCGTGCTGATGCGCCGTCACCCCCAGGCCGTCAAAGCCACGGCAGCGATCAACTTGTCCGCTGCCGCGGTGTTGGGGCTTCAGGCCGCTCACAATACTCACTTCGCGGCGATCCAACAGAGATAACCTCGACGGCCGGCGGGCTCACTTGCCCACCACCAGGATGGAAAACGAATCCGGAACCATCTGACCCCGGCCGCGGCCTCCTGCCGGCGGAGGCGTGGGTGGCGGCGTAAACTCGGCAGTGATCAGCACGATGCGGTCCGTCTTGCTGTCCAGCGTCAGCGTTCGCGCTCCCGGCCTCGTCTGTACGGTCTGTTCCACCACGAAGCTGGCCGGGCTGTTTTCCTTGATCACCGTCAGAGTGCCGTCGCCCTGAGAGCTGAACGCTTCCATGGTATGGGGGTTGAATACCGCCCCGTCCACACCGCGACCGATCGGCAGGGTGGTGATGATTTTGCCGTCCTCCGCATTGACGATCGCCATCGTCTGCGGTTCGTGGCAGGCGGCGAACAGAATGTGATTCTCCACATCGAATGCCAGTCCGCCCGGCCCCCCGCACTTACCCGCGAGATCGAAATGGGCGGTTACCTTGAGTGCCTTGGCGTCCACCACCGCGATGTTGTCCTTGTCTTCGATATCGACATACAAGTGGCCCTTGCCGTCTGTCACCGCCTGCTCAGGCGCTCCGCCCAGGTCGATGGTTCCTACGATGCTGCCGTCTGCCGCGTTGATCACCGTCGCGTTGGGCGCCCTGTGGCTGAAAACGTAAACCCGCTCGTTAAACGGGTCGAATAGGATGCCGTCCGGACCGCCCTCCACATCGATAGTCTTAATCGTCGCAAGCGTTTTGGTATCCCACATTACAACCGGCTTGCTGCTTCCGAATCCGTGATTGGACTTCGGATCGACAGCTACCCCTCGCGCGTTCGCATTGGGGATTTCGCCAACCGGCTCCAGCGTGTCTAAATTGAAAACCGAGATCCGGGCAGCACTACTGCCCGGGCGCGGAGTGTACAGCCGGCGACCGGCATCGTCTGCATAGACGTAGTCATAACCGCCTGCCCCGCCCACCTTTGCCGTCTTCAGCACCTTGTAAGGTCCGGCGGCCGTCTCCTGGGCGAATCCGATCGAGGACAACATCCCAATCCCTGCCGCGAATACCAGGCAAAATCGTCGCATGTAATATCTCCGATGCGGGACGCACACTCTGCTTCCCGATTCGCCGTCCAGTATACACCAGGGCGCTATTTATGTGGCGTGCGTCGTCTCCGTCGGGCAAGTTCGCGGTGCGCCCTTCAACGCCTCATCGATCTTTAACGTGTGGGCGGCGGCGATACGCACTCGAGCGAATGAGCTAATACGGGGCATGCTATCGTGGCCGAAGATCGCAAGCAGAGCAGCCTGTAGGGATTTGTAGGAGACTGTGGCTCCGGAGTAGATTTGCCCGATCACCATGGACGCGCGGAACCCGTAGATCGCGTCGGTACGGGCGTAGCTGCGCGTTCCAGACAGCGCTGGCTGACAGGACGCCCAGGGGACCCGGCACGGGGCTGGGTCCGCGAGTGCGTCTGCCACAGGCTGCGAGGTAAGCCGGCGCCGTTTAGTTCGGCGTGGTGACTGCCACGATAGCCGAGGTCACGGAAGTATCGTTTCCTGAATCAATCGCTTGTACCGCATAGTAATAGGTTGTGTTGGGCGATACGCTGTTGTCGGTGAAAGACGTCGTTGGCGCGGTTATTGCGCTAACAACGGCCAGATTGGAAGACGAGCTTCCGCGGTAGACGTGGTAAGTGGCGATGGGCAGGCCCCCGCTTGCCGAGGCGCTCCACGTTACGCTGATCTGCCTATGGGTGATCGCCGCGCCAGCTACATTAGTGGGAGCCGCGGGTGGCGCCGGAGCGGTTACCGAGACGGGCGCCGACGTCGCAGAATCGTCTCCGCCCGAGTCGACCGCATATACCGCATAGTAGTAGGTCGTCGTCGCCGTCACCGTACTGTCCTTATACGAAGTACTGGCCGAGGTTCCAACTTGACTCAAGGCGGATGGCGAAGTACCCCGCATAATGTGGTAACTGGAGATCGGCAGGCCGCCGCTTACGGAAGCGGTCCAGGTCAGGCTGATCTGCTTGCTGGAGACCGGGGTCGCCGTCACGCCGGTTGGCGCCGAGGGCATCGATGGCGTAGTGATTGACGCCAGTGCAGACATCGGCGAAACATCTCCGCCCGTGTCTGTTGCTTCGACGCCATAGTAGTAGAGCGTCCCCGCCTTCACAGTAGTGTCCGAATAAGTAGTACTGGTGGTGATGGCCAACTGGCTCAGGCTGGAAGATGAAGTGCCCCGGTAGACGTGGTAGTTGGCGACCGCCAGGCCGTTACTTGCGGCGGCGGACCACGCCACTTTAACCAACTTGGCCGACGACGCTGTCGTCGTCACATTCGTGGGCGCAGAGGGTGGCCCAGGCGGAGTCACCGCCACCGTCCCGGAAATCGGCGAGACGTCCCCTTTCGAGTCGACCGCCTCTACTGCGTAATAGTATGTCGTCCCCGCGATCACGGTGGTATCGACATAGGAGGTCTTGGTCGTCTGGGCCAACTGGCTCAGGCTGGAGGGCGACGTTCCCCGGAAGACCTTGTAGCTGCTGATCGGCAGGCTGCCGGTCGAAGCCGACCAGGTCAATGTGATCTGCTTGCCTGAGTTGACAGTCGCCACCAGGTTGCCTGGCGCGGTCGGTAGCGCAAAGGTGCCGACAACGATGAGCGACATCCCGGAGCTCAGCCCGTTCGTCACGCCCTCTACGCCGTAATAATACGTAGTCCCCGCCGCCAGACTGTAGTTATTGTAGGAAATCGAAGAGCCACCCAGCGTTTGAATTTGGGTCATATTCGCGAAAGAGGTCCCGCGGAAGACCAGATAGCTCGTCGGGATCACTCCGCTGGTGGGAGCCGACCAGCTCAGGTTGATCTGCTGGGCGGAGATTGTGGTTCCCGCCACGTTGGCAGGCGGATCCGGAGCCGAGGAAGACGGCGTCTTTACGGTAACGCTGGCCGGTTGCGAGACGTTGGGAGCCAAATCGTAAGCCTGAATCTGGTAGGTGTAGGTCGTGTATCCGGCAGTCCCTGTGTCCTGGAAAGTTGTCAGCGCACTCGTCGCGATTTGTACGCCATTGCGCACTATATTGTACCCCGCTACACCCACGTTATCCGTGGAGGCATTCCAGCTCAGGTTCACGAGGGTCGGACTCGCCGCCGTGGCTACCAGATTAGTGGGCGTCGATGGTGGAACCGTATCCGGAGGAGAGACGATCGCGCTGTAATAGGCCATCCCGGTGGGGCTATAGATGCCTTGCAGCAGTGTCGTAGACGCTGCCGTAGTTTCGCCGGTGTATAGCTGGTCGGGGGACATGCTGTCGTCGCTGGACGCGTAAGTCAGGTAGCTCGAGAACTCCGGTGTGTCCCACGGATTCATGAAAAGCATCTGGGAGTAATTAGCCAGGTTCACGATTGTCTGCAGGAAAGCAGAATCCAGCGGCTCCCAAAAGCTGAACACCTCACGCGACTCCTGAGTATCCCCGTCCAGCACACCCCATTCACTGTTCCGGACCTTCCGCAGCCACGTCTGCGACACCGTCACCGGCTTGCCCGCCGCTTGGGCCATGCTGACGATGGTCAAGGCATTTTGCCAAAAGTTACTGTTGGAGGGCGATCCTAACTCATTGATCGGATAGATGTGCATGTCGATGAAGTCCAGCGGGACGGTCACACAAGGCTGTGTGGACGAACACTGCTGGCCGGTGAAGCCGAGGATAAACCCTTGAAACCCGCTGAGCCACGAGCCCAGCCCGGCGCCTATTTTCATGTTCGGCACCCCCGCCGCAAGTACGCTGCTGGCGGTCTGGTCCAACATGCTTATGGATCCGGCGACGGTGTCAACGTTGGTTTGCCCGGATTGCGTGGCCTCGGTGTCGGGCTCTTCCTGAAGTACGAAGTAATCCGGCTGCATCGTTTGCGCCACCACTTGCGCGGCCTGTGCGCGGGCCGCCTGATATTGCGTCCAGTTCAGAGTGGGGTAAAACGTCGTCAACTGCGGGCCCCACCCCGATGCGATACCGCTGGGCATCATGCTCTGGCTTTCGACGATCAGTTTGAAGCCCATCGCCCGGACCGCCGCGGCCACTTGCGCATAATAAGTGACGTATTGCTGATATTCTGTCTGGCTGGAATAAAACGGCTCGTACAACGCGGGAAAACTGACTTCTACGGCAACTGCTTGAACTCCTAAAGCCTTAAGGAAGTTTAGGTCGTTCTGCACCGATTGCATGCCATTGGAGGTGAGCAACCCCGTGTTATTGGAGTTGGCATTCGTCAACTCTCCCGTATAGAGAACCGGATATGTGGATCCAGTCCAAACGCCGCTGATTGCCGTATTGAAGTCGCTGATGTCGCCGCTGAGCGTAGTATAGAGATCCTGATATTCGCTGGGCACCGGCGGCGCTTGACCGCAACAAATCGACGCACCGCCTACACACAGAACCGCGAGGAGGAGGGCGAAAGCAACCCGAGTAAAAGGGTAATAGATCGATTTCATATATCTTCTTTCCAGCCAGTGCGCCACAAGGCGACCTGCTATTAATTAGAATTACTGCGTTCGGGTGGTGAAGCAATATTCTCAATAGATAGTTACCGTTAACAGGCAATGCTGTTACCTGTTGTTTGTTCTCGCGACAGCATCCCGGGCAGGAAAAGCTTCGCCTGATGTTTGCCACGCTACCCAGATAGCCGGGAGATCTCCTGAGAGTTGTTATCCCGTGTCAAAAGGTTGTTATCTAGTGTTAACAGGTACACCGAACGCAAGATTCACGCGGTAAACAGGGGGCGTAGCGAATACCGGTGACTAAGTACACCATTTGCACAAATATGATTTCGTGGGGCTGGAAGACCAGTCACGTTCGTGGCTCTGATCGGAGCCGCGCGCGTCAGCGAGCGGTCTTCCGTAGTATCCATCGTTGGCGCGACCTGGCGGACAACTGGCTGTTCGACCCTGCTTCCGAATCGCGCGACGTGATATTAACCGTGTTAGTCCTCGACGGTGCACCACCTGGCTGTGCTTGGGCTCTCGGACCAGATCAATGCCGAAGTCCCCTTGAACGTTGTAGATCGATCTGGGAATACGTTAGATAACCAAACGGCGCTTGAGCCAGTGACCACGCGAACCAAATTCTTTCACCTTTTGTTTCAATGAGTTCCGGGTTTCGCCCCGCCGGGCGGAAGGGCCGCGTGGGATTGTGAAATCAGAAAGGGCGCTGCGCTCTCCCGCGGGCGCCCTTTTGAGAGGCGCACTCTTGGGGCGCTTCTCCGGTCACGGCCGGGAACTTCGCCCGGCTGGCGGTGATACTGGCGCCTGGCGCCTTGAGCCGGGCTTGCCGGGCAACGCGCGTCGGGTGGTGGCCGTGCCCTATTTTCCGGTTCGTCAGAAGAAATCGGGGTTGAATCGGGGCTCTGGAAGTTTGCCAAGTGAGTGATAGAGGGCCAGTTCGAGCGCACGGAAGGTGCGGAAGCCGTAGGATTTTCTCATAGTGACTTTGGCTTTGTTATTTAGACCTTCGACCACGCCGCTGGAGAGTTGTTTTTGAGCCCAGAAGGATCAACTGGCGATGTTGACGCAATGAACGAGCGATTTTCTTCATGGGTTCGATGCGGGACCGCATGACCTGGCGGCACCATTCATCCAGGAACTTTCCCGCCCAGGCAGGGGAGTTGTAATCCCAGAGTTGTTGAAATGCTTCCTTCAGAAGGTAAGCCCGGGCATGTACGCCTTGGTGAGGGTACGTTTGCCGTCCCCCCATGGGACCTCCGCGACGACGACCGCTTCGCAACGGCGGCATTCGACGCGCCGCATGGCATACAGCAGAAACACCAGAAAACCCCAGAAAGGAATGAACTCGAAACTCCGTTCAGCGAGTCGATCGTATCCGGAGGCCGGCCGACGGCAGCGCGAACAAATCGCGGCGGAGCCCTTGCGGGGCCGCACGGAAACTTCGATCCTCTTATGGTCCAGGCTGAACCGGGCGTGGTGATAAAACAAATCCCCGGAAGCGATGGCAGCGGTTTAAAATCGTGATGAGTTCCATGACACGCAGGCGAACGGTGGCGAAAAGCTCTACCATAAACCGCACCACGCCGGCCGTGTCTTCCCTACTTCCAGAGTTAATCGCTGATGACGACTGTGGGCACGGGTAACGGTACAATCGAACTTGGGCTCAATCTGCTTTTCCGAAAAGAACCTTCGCTCGCGACCCCACGATCTTTGATGTCGCTGCGTAAAAAGCCGGTCGCACGGGCTGATCTCGAAGCAGGCGGCTGGGGAGGCGGTTTGGAGTGGATCGTATTGAACGCCGGTTCGTTCCGGTCCTGCTGGTAACGACGCGGCGCGTCAGCCGCGTTCGATGGCAAGGTCCCTTCGAGTATTAGCGCGGGAAGCCCACCGAGAAATATGGGGGGGTGATGTTACGTTACGCAATTCGCAAACTGATCCAGTCGCCTGGCTTTGCACTCACAACGGTGGTGGTCCTTGCGCTCGGAATTGGCGCCAACAGCGCCGTCTTCAGCGTGGTAGACGCGGTCATGCTACGGCCGTTACCTTATTTTGAACCGCAGCGGCTGGTCCAGGTTTACTCCTACGACGAGAAGCGGACTCTGACCAACAGCCTATCGTATCCTAACTTTTTTGACTTGCGCCAGCGGAGCCACAGCTTCAGCCACCTCGTATCGTTCACCAGCGAGGAGTACACACTCACCGGGGCCCAGCGGCCCGAGCATCTCTTGGGTATGTCCGTTTCCTGGGATCTTTTGCCCATGCTGGGGGTACGTCCCGAGTTGGGCCGCGGCTTTGTCGCCGATGAAGAGAAGGTCGGAACCCGAGTCGTTCTTATCAGCCATGCGCTCTGGGCTTCTCAGTTCAACTCCGACAAATCCATAATTGGCCATTCTATCGATC
>Ga0187858_10004889_pt1 | contig 12416 bp, 7 predicted proteins | sample June2016WEW_8_15_FD_133015 | JGI IMG/M metagenome (GOLD analysis project Ga0187858, IMG submission 133015) | Peatland microbial communities from SPRUCE experiment site at the Marcell Experimental Forest, Minnesota, USA - June2016WEW_8_150 | ecosystem: Environmental > Terrestrial > Soil >...
AGTCCGTCCTTCGCCAGCTCCATCCGGTCATACGCGCCGAACAACTTCATGAGTTGATAGCCATGAGCAGTCAAATAACCCGGCGGCACATCCCAGGCCGGCCATGGTGCGAGCGAATAAGGGTTGTATTGTGCCGGCATCTCTGTGGGGGAACGGACCCCGTGGCGGCTAAGATAGACAACAAACTTCAGGTCAGAACTCGTGCTGTTCGATGAAGGAGTGGCTGATTGTGCTGCTGTGAAGTGAGAATTGAGACTAACTAAGCATGCAATAGATATCAGCCATCGTGACATCATGTGTGTCATTCATTTCCTCAAGACTTGTGCGCGTACGAGAGTGGTCTGGATGCTGGCCCGCCAGTCGCTTGATTTAGGGAGTACACGCCAACGAAATGACATGTACTCCCCGCCGAAGAAGCAGCTCTTGAATGCACCGAAGCTACCGACTGTGACCCAGGGTGTAGCGGAGACCGGCGGTGTAAGTCGGCTTGTAGTATTCACGCTGATTTACGAACTGCGTGCTTCCCTGATAGTAGCCGAAGACCTCGTTGTTCAGGTTGAGGCCATCGACCACAGCGCTAAGACCTTTCCAGAAGCGATAGCTCGCCTGCGCATCCACCTGGTAGTGCGCCAGCGTATAGATGTCGCCGGAGGGGCCCTTTGTTCCCAGACCGCTGGGATCGGCCCCGGTTACATATGTCGGCGAGACATACATGTACTGGAACAGGCTGTATCCGTTGTAGGCGAGGCCTACACGCACGGAGAGCCGCTTAGTGTCGTAGGTGGGGCTTATGTTCCATGTGTTCGGTGCCTGGTCGATTAAGGTTGGCTGATCGGTACGCAACGGCAGCCCCTTCTCGCGCGAGGCTGTGTAGCTATAGTTGGCTGAGACCCCTAGCCCGCTAAGCAGTCCTGGCAGATAGTTGAGATGCTGTTGGAAGCTGAGTTCAAAGCCATAGAGACGTGCGTTTTGTCCGTTTACATACTGAGTGATTGCGTCGCCGGGATATTGCGCAAGGACTCCCTGGGTCGCCACGGGGAAGTACCCTGCCGGAAAGTTCGAGAGGCTAAGTCCACCGGGGATGCTGGTCTCGATCTGCGGCGCGGTTAGCTGCTTGAAGAAGAATCCGGCCTGCACCATGCCGAGCGGCTTCAGATAGTCTTCGTAGAGCAGGTCGTAGTTATTGGCGTGCTCCGGTCGCAGCGCGGGGTTGCCAATGGTGACGCTGACGGGACTCGCCGTGCTGTCCTCGGTGATGTATGGGATTAGTTGATAAGGGTCGGGCCGGGCAACGCCGCGCGCAACCACGGCACGCAGCGCGGAGTTCGGCGTCAGCGAGTAGCGAGCCTGCACGCTCGGCAACACGTCCACATACGAAGGATTATTCGTGATGCCCGTAAAGCTATAGCAGTTGGTCAGGGTTGTTCCGCCGCAGACTGGCATCGTGGTGCTGGATTTTCCCAGGAATGTCAGGTTATAGCCAAACGTCATCATCTGCGTGCCTTCGAATCGCAGTCCAGTCTGCAGATGCAGCTTGCCGAGGTCGATGGTGTTCATCATGTAGCCGGCAGTGATTCGCTCGACGTAGTGGAAGAGGTTGGGATATGTGTCGCCCGCCGTCTTATAGGAGTCGAGATTGCCGGTGAGGTTTGCCAGCGTATAGTTCGCCGCCGAGGTGAAGTTCGAAACCTGGCCGTACTGCCCGCCGAAGTATTGTCCGTTGAAGTAGTCTGTGTTGTTGAAGGTGTCCAGAAGCTGCGTCATCAGCGGCGCGCCGGTGAAGCTGTCATAGACATTTTCCGTCGAGTCCGAGCTCTTATGGCCATTGCTGATCTTGAAGCCCGCCTCGAAGACGCCAAAGTGACCGTTTGCGCTGTAGTTCTTGGCGTATGAGGTCTGAGCGGTGAGGTCGAGCTCGGCATCCAGCCCATGGGAGATGGTGATGTCCTTGAACTGCCAGTTGGCCGCGCTCAGCAGCGGAGATGTGTTCGTGTTATCGCAGTTTCCGAAGTGCGGGTGATAAAGGTCGGTCTGCGCCGAGGGAACGTAGTTGCAGAACATCGTCGGGCCGACCCACGAGAAGTCCGCCTTGGGATTACCTGCTGAATCGACCTCGTAGGAGCGCGACGCCGACAACTGATAGGTGAAGAGCGAATCGCTATGCACCGTGCGCCCGCCCAGAATGATGGTGCCCACGGATGCATTCGGCCGCTTGCTGGAGGTGTAGAACTTCGGACTGGACGACTTGGTCGCGGGGTTGGGCAGAACAGGGTTGGCCGCAGTGCCAGAGATCGCCGATGACACCGGCGAGTAGTACCACTTGTCGCCCCAGTCCTTTAGGTCCGAATAAAAGCCATGCGCGTAGATAGTCGTGTTGTTGTTGAAGCGATAATCCGCACTGCCGTCGAAGCCGTAGCGCGTGCGATAGTAACGGTACTCGCGGATGGTATTGCTGTCGTAAAACGGCATGGCCATTGTGGAAAGCGGATCCAACGCCGGCTGGATGTTGTCGATACCGCGGCCGTTGTAATCGAAGACCGCGTTTCCCAGCAGGCCAAACCGCTTGCTTGCGCCGAAGCGCTGGCCGGCCGTCCCACCAAACGCATAGGAGCCGCGCCCATTCATGATGTTCGTGTATCCGCCGTTGCCGTAAAGACTGACCGTCGGCTGATTTGCAGCCTCCTTGGTGCGCAGGTTGACCGAGCCGCCGATGCCGTTGCCATCCATATTTGCCGAGAGCGTCTTGTTCATCTCAATGGCATCGACCATGTCAGAAGGAATTACATCCAGGCGTATCTGCCGCACTGACGGCTCCGGCGCCGGGATAGTAATGCCATCGACAGTGACATTAGTCAGACGCGGCTCTGTGCCGCGCACCTGGATGTAAACGCCCTCGCCTTCGATCCTGTAGAGCGTGACAGAGGGAAATCTCCCGATCGCGTCCCCCACATTGGCATTAGGAAGACTGGTAATGACCTCGGCGGGAAGCACCTGCAGCAGGTTGTCGGCGGTGCGCGTCTCGTTGATGGCCTCTGCCTCGCCGTGCGGACGCTCCGCGGTCACCATGATCTCTTCGCTCGCGGAAGCGACTTTAAGCGACAGGGTCAGATTGAGGGTCTGCCCCGCGGCGATCTCCACGTCGGAGGTCTGCGGCTCGAATCCAACGTAGGAGACCGTCAGCGTGTACTTGCCGGCAGGGACCTCGGGCAAGCGGAATGCTCCCTCGTCGTTGGAGACGACGGTGATCGCCAGCGGCGCGAGCTTCAGTTGCGCACCCGGAACAGCCACTCCCTGCGAGTCGACGACCGTACCCGTGATCAGCCCTTTGCTGGACTGCGCAGGGCCCACCGATTCGGCGCCCGATAGCGCAGTGCTCGACGAAGCAACGAGCGTTTGCGCAATGCCTGGCAAAGGCAGCATCGACAGGGACACGAGCAGGCAGACCAAGGCCGGCATCATGCGAGCGGTTTTTGCAGTTCGCGATATGGAGACTTGAGGGACGTTGCATCGACGGGAAGAAGTAAATCCTTGCATGGGAGCCTCGCAGAACAGAATCAGAGCGCGCGAACATCGCTGTGCTGTTTAAAAAACTTGAACCGGATGAGTTCAAGGTAGGCGCGCAGTGTGAATGCAGATTCATCGTCCTGTAAATAAGTCCTGAGATGGCAATGCAGCCCGCTTTCACAGTGCCATAACAATCTGCGCCTAGTGTGAGAGCTTGAGTGCCTCTAAATACCCAATGAAAACGCCTACAAATCTGCGCATTCTCGTCATTGAAGACGACCTGCGCATGGTCGAACTGCTGCGCACCGGGCTCTGGGAGCACGGCCACACCATCGTCACGGCCACCACGGCGGAGCAGGGCCAGCAGCTTGCAGACGCTGAGAACTTCGACGCCATCGTTCTCGACATCGGCCTTCCAGGCCGCAGCGGATACACCATCGCGCAGCATCTGCGCACGCGCCCCAACCGCCCGGCCATCGTAATGCTCACGGCGCTCAATCAGGAGGACAACATCGTCTGCGGCCTGGACGCAGGCGCAGATGATTACCTCACGAAGCCCTTCTCCTTCCCAGAGCTGCTTGCGCGTATCGGCTCTGCAGCACGCCGCGCGCGTGTCGCTGCGACCGACGAGTTCTGCATCGGCCCCTTTCGCCTCGACACCAAATCGCGCCGCCTCCTCTGCAATCGGGTTGAGGTCCACATCACCCGCGGCGAGTATCTTTTGCTGCGCGCACTCGCGCTCGATCGCGGTGAAGTGGTCTCGCGCCGTCAGTTGATGCAGGCCGTCTGGGGCACCACGATCGTTAATCACGGGGCGCTCGATACGCTGGTCAACACACTGCGCGAGAAGCTCAACGCAAAACAGCGTGGCCTTATCTCCACCTCGCGCGGCGTCGGCTATTCGCTGGTGGAAGACGCAGACCTGTAATTGACGGTCCGGGCCAGGACCATGCAGCACGGCAAGGGAGGTCTGCCGAATCACCTCTCACCTCCCACTTCGCGTTCGGCTCACACTCTGGTACTCACTGGTTTTCGCGACCGCATTGTTCTGCCTCGGCTTCACCGCGCTCTGGATGGTGCATCACGCCATCGACGATCTTGAGAACAATGAGTTGCAGCAGCGCGTCCGGAGTGTTCGCCGATTTGTTGAAGCCCGGCCCGCGCACGAAGCGCCCGACCAGCTACGCAAAGCCATTACCGCTGCATACGATGTCAGCCACGGAAATAAGTGGGAGCAGATCATCGACGAGCACGGCAATTGGCTCTACCGTTCGCCGCATGTGGCGTCTGTCTATCCGCAGCTCGTGCTGCCACAGCAGGCGCCGCAGACCGGCGTGTACTTCACCTACACCGCGGAGTCGATCCACGTCCGCGCACTCATCGAGCCCATCACGGTCCACGGCATTCGTTACACGGTGCAAACCGGCCTCACGTTAAGCAAGACGCTGGCCATCCTATCCAACTTCAGCATTCAGCTCTTTCTGCTCACTGCGCTTGGCCTGATCCTGTCCTCGCTGGCCGGATATTTCATGAGTCGCAAAGCCCTCACACCCATCGCCATCATCGCATCCGAGGCACAGCGCATCAACGAGAAGAACCTCAACAGCCGCCTGCCTGAACTCCACACCCGCGACGAACTGGCCGCCCTCTCCAACACGCTGAACCAGATGCTTAGCCGCATTGAGGCCGGCTACCAGAGTGTCCGATCCTTTACCGCCAACGCAGCGCATGAACTTCGTTCTCCAGTGGCCCTGCTGCGCGCCGAGACTGAGGTCGCCCTCGCGTTTCCGCGCGACACCGCCTACTACCGCAACACCTGCGAGCGCGTCCTAAATAACTCTGTGCATATGACTCGCCTCATCGACCAGCTCCTCTCGCTCGCCCGTGCTGACGCCGGCGTTGAGGTTCTCAGCCTCGAACCCGTCAACCTTCCCGACCTCATCGACGAGGTCGCCGAGGAGTGGGCCGAGCGCTTCGCCGAAGCGCAAATTCGATTCAGTCACGAACTCGATACGCATGAGCTTTGGATCGAAGCCGACGATGTTGCGCTCAAGCGCCTGCTTAACATCCTGCTGGAGAACGCGTGGCGTTACACGCCCTCCGGCCAGTCCGTTACCCTCGCGGTCCGCGCGCAGATACAGGGTCTCGATCGCTCCGCCGCGGAGATCAGCGTCACCGACACAGGCATCGGCATTTCTGCCGAGAATCGGAGCAGGATTTTCCAGCGCTTCTGCCGCATCGCCCAGCCGCTGCACGGCGACTTCTCCGGCTCCGGCCTGGGGCTCGTCCTCGCTCAATGGATCGCCGAGCGCCACGGCTCTGCCATCCAACTGCAAAGCTCTCCGGGTAACGGAAGCTGCTTCAGGCTGCTCCTAGCCAACATTCCCGCAGATCAGAAGCCGACCGAGCATCCATCGATTCAAATGGATGAGGCACTCCATGAATTACCTGCGGAATAACTGCTGTTAGGTCGGATGCCAAAGGCGACTTTACAGGTGTGGCGTTCTGGTATGGGAATGAAATCAGCCGCGCTTGGTCACGGCAAGTAATCCGCGTGCCAGAGCGCGAACGCCGAACTCGAAGCCGTGTTCGAAGAACTCGCCAGCAAAGGGAATCGACTCCATCAGGTTGGGGAACTCGCTGGGCGGTATAAGCCGCAGCGTGGCTTCAATCTGCTCAGGATAAGGCGGCTGGTTCGCATCGACGCCCAGCCTCATGCCCACCGCGCCGCGCACCATGGCTGCGATCACCTGCATACCAGCGAATGCCTGGGCCGGCGGCAGGCCGGCCTCGCGCAGGATCGCGATGAGCCGTTCCACCGGTCGCATGGCCGCGGGTGTGGCTGGACCGTGGGCGAGCAGGATGGGCAGCGCTTTGACGTGGGCCAGCATCGTGTCGCGATAGGCGCGCGCCGCGCACAGGATGCGCTCCTCGGGCGGGGCTGCCGGGTTATCGACGGACAGGTCGATTCCGGCCATCACCGCCTCGACGATGGCGTCCAGCAGCGCCTGCTTGTTGGGAATGTGATAGTAGACCGCCATGGGGTCGACGCCCAGCTCCGCGCCCAGCCGCCGCATGGAGAGCCCCTTGAGGCCGTCGCGGTCCACCAGCTCCAGCGCCGTCGAGACGATCTGCTCGCGCTTCAGCGGTTCCTCCGGCCCCTCCCGGCGCTTGCTGCGTACCGCGGGGCCTGGTTTGTTCCTGACGGCGCGAGGAGTGTTCTTACGTACTGGCATGAGCTCCTTTCACTGGTCTGAACCTGTCAATTATACGGCGTAGAACAGGCAAGTTACTATAAGAGCATGGGATAGTCTTTCCATCGGCCCGGATTACGCTCCATTCCAAATCCAGTTGACAATCTAATTCTACAGTGTAGAATCGAATCAGCCAAGCAGTTCTACAATGTAGAATTCCATGAACCACAGGATTGCCTAATGCGCATCGCCATCCTCAACGGAGATCCCGATCCCTCCTCTGCCTTCCATGTATATCTTCATGATTTTGCCCAACGCCTTGCGTCCGTGGGCCACGCTGTCACCACGCTCGATCTGCGCGAGCTCGACCTGAAGGGCTGCTCCGGCTGCTGGGGCTGCTGGGTAAAGACGCCGGGCGAGTGCGCCAAGCGCGACGACAGCGCCACGGTCTGCCGCGCAGCCATCACTTCCGATCTGCTGGTGCTGGCCTCGCCGCTAACGATGGGCTTTACCACCGCGCTGCTGAAGCGCGCCGCAGACCAGATGATCCCGCTGATCCACCCCTACTTCGTCGTCGAAGATGGCGAGATCCACCACCGCGCGCGGTATGCGAAGTATCCCAAGCTGGGTTTGCTGCTGGGCGCGGGCGGCGACAGCGACGCCGAGGACCGCGAGATCACCACCGAGCTGTGGCGGCGGATGGCGCGCGACTTTAAGTCGCAACTCGTCTTTGCCGCCGTCTCGGACCGTTCTGCCCAGGAGGTTGCCGATGAATTCGCTCGTGTTGCTTAATGGCTCGCCGCGCGGCGAGCGATCCAATTCGATGAAGATGCTTGCCCGCGTCGCCGAGGGCTGGCAGCATGGCGGCGGACAGAAGCCCGAGGTTCTGCATCTGGCCCACCGCACCGGCTTCGACCGCGCCGTCAAGGCCTTTGCCGAGGCCGATACGCTGGTCCTGGGAATGCCTCTCTACACCGATGCGATGCCCGCGCTGGTGAAGTCGTACATCGAGGCCCTGCAACCGCGCACCGCAGCGGTCGAGGGCGCCAACCCGGCGCTCGGCTTCCTGGTGCAATCCGGATTTCCGGAGGCGAGTCATTCGCGTCCGCTGGAGCGCTACCTGCAGAAGCTGGCGCGGCGTTTTGGCTCCCGCTATGTGGGCACCATTGTGCGCGGCGCGGGCGAATCGCTGCAGATGATTCCGGACCGCGCCAATGAAAAGCTCTGGGCGCGGCTGCGCACCCTGGGCGAGCAGTTGTATCGCGAAGGCAGTTTCGGCGCGGAGGAGTTGCGCGCGGTCGCCGGAGTGGAGCGGATGTCGGCGCTCACGCTGGCACTGGCCAGACTAGCCGTCCATCTGCCTATCGTGAACTTCTATTGGAACGGCATGTTGAAGAAGAATGGCGCGTGGCAGCAACGCTTCGCTGCACCCTATGCGCCTGCCGTCAAACTCTAAAAGTGGGCCGTCCACGCACCCCGTCACATACCGCGACGTTTGCATTTCATCCTGAACAGCTAAATCAGAAGCATCCCTTGGCGGCGGTACCCTCAACCAAACACGCGCTATCGTAATAGCGCACGCCTTGGAACTCCTGGTATTCAAGGATTGTCTTCACGCCGCTCGAAGTCGCCGATGAGGAGAGCGTCCGGACTCCTTTGCTCACGCTCACAGTCCCACCGACAAGGGACTCCTGAAGCACCCTTCCGCGCACCTTCCCGGTAGAAGGCATGTCGAAGCCGAGAATCTTGGCTACCGTTGGTGCCAGGTCAATGTTCCCGACAGGCAGCTCGTCGGCAAACCCAGCCTTGAAATCAGGCCCCATGGCAGCCATGTTGTTGAATGTCTGGTCGCGCCCAAAGCCACCATGATTGCCCTGGCCCTCCTGGAGGGTCGTGTCCGAAACCAGGACGGCGCTTTGCAGGTCACCGGGGACCTGGTAGAAGTCTTTGAAGGTTACCACGATCGCAGGCCTGGGCACTTGACTGTCACCAATCAGCCCGATAGAACTCAGTGGCAGCGCTCCGTCGCAGCTCGTCGCACAGAAGCGATCATCCACAAAGATGCCACCCACATAATCAAGCCTGGTGAGAATATCCAGAAGTGAACGCACTACCTCCGAGCTACCGCTGGGGACGTAGAGCAGGTCCGATCCGCCGTTAGAGGCCACGATGACCTTAGCGTCCGATCCGTCCATAGCCTTCACCGTATCCCCGAGCAGAGCGCTTCCGGTCGAAGGGTGGTGGGACTTCTCCCCGCCAAGAGTCAGCTCCGCAAAGACCGAAGGGCCGCCGCTCGCGCGCACCGCGGGGTCATACAAGCGCATATGCCCACGGATCGCAAGGTCGACCGCCAGAAATCCGGTGGGCAGGGTACCCGGCGGCTCAGGCTTTTCTGGCGCGATTGCTTCGTAGTCGAGAACCGCTGATGGTTCAGTGGTTTGGGTGCCGTCTTTCGCAATCTCCCGTCGGCTTATGGTTGCAAAGCCATGATCGGATGTGACGATGACATCGGTAGTCGCCTTCACTTTCGGATGAGCGTCGAGCCAGTCCAGCAACTGCTTCAGGCAGCGATCCGCGTTTTGCAGACCGAGTTTTGCCGTGTCTCCATTGATACCGGGCGTGAGTCGCTGCAGGCTGTCCCCCTCGTTGTGTTGAGTGCCGTCGGGATCACGGGACCAGAAGACCAGCACGAAGGGTTTTTCTTCGCTGGCAAACCTGGGCAGCAGTACCTTGGTCGCCACATCGGCGAACCACTGTTGCTGCACGTAATTTGCCTCCTGCGTCCCAGAGGTTACGGCATCGCCCGCATGTGCATTACTCCAAGCCGAACTTTCTGAGAACCCATTCGTCCGAACGGGCGCATCGGTCGGCAGCTTCGCACTATTCAGGGCATCGACGATGTCCGAAGGCAAGGGAATTGCGTTGAGCTGGCCGGTGGAATCGTCGATGACGATGGCGCCGTGGTTGTCCAACAGACCTAGCTGGTTCCAGCCGATGTAGTCGTTGAGTTGAATCGCAGCGGGTCCAAGCTTACCCACCGAAGCGACGTTCATTCCTTTTTCAAGCGCCACGCCAAGCAGCGTCTTCTCTGCCAGGTAATTGCCATGGAATGCATCGTTCATGTCAGCGAGCACTTCATCACTCTCGAGGAAGGGAACCAGAAACCCAGCGGCTCCGGGTGTATCTTCATGGGTCAGCCACATGCCAGGATAGATCGTATTGCTGTAGTCGCCGGTGTCGCCAAGGCCGTGTCCTGTCGCAATTGCCGACGCGTTTGCTGTGGTGAACGTTGGAAAAACCGAATGGCTGTTGCGAAAGTCCACTCCCTCCTTACGCACCCTTGCAAGTGCCGGTGTGTCCGTCTCGGTGACGGAGCCGCGCCTTAGCCCATCTGCGACGAAAAGAATGATGTTATGCGCGCGCGGCGCATCCGGAGGTTGTGCCGAGGCGGAAGCCGTGAATAAACCCGCCAAGATGCCGATCAAGATTGTAAGGGTTCGTATATGCATGTTTCGACAAGGATATCAATGCTGCGAACGTCACGAGTATTAAGAGACGATTACAAAGCAGACCATGGTTCACAATTATCTAGGCTAGCCCCATTCGCGACCAAGACCAATGAAATGCACTGGTTGCCATTAAACGAACGGTTGGTTCTGGAATCATGTTATGGACTGTAGGTCTTATCGAGAGCGCAGTTCCAGACCACTTCATCAACAAGCGCATCGTCGCCAATGGGAGTCGACGAGTCGATTGTTTGGGAAATTCGCGGTGACGAGCCACGAATTGGTTTAATAAATAATCTTTAGGCCAAACTGGATGATGCGCGGCTCGAAGGTGCTGGTGATCTGTCCGCCGCCGTTGGGTACTCCGCCGACGATGTTGCCCAGGGCGACCGTCCCGCCGGCGCCAACGGCCTGGGTCGTCGTGCCCTGCGTTCCGCTGATGGTTCCCGGCAGATAGAGGTTGGTGTGGTTGAAGAAGTTGTAGAACTCGGTGCGAAACTCAATCTTCAAACTCTCGACCGGCGTGTCGAACCTCTTGTTGAGCGCCAGGTCGGTCTGGTAGTAGGCCGGGGTGCGTCCGGGATTGCGGCTGGCGTTGCCGAAGGGGCTTAGTACAGCTCCGTTGACGTCCTTAATCGGCGGCAGCACGAAGGCATTGAAGTTGATGTAGTTGACGTAGCCGGTGTTGGCGGCGCGGTTTCCTCGTCCCTGCGTGACGGCCTGGCCGGGGACGATATTCGGGCGATACTCGTTTGCGCCGCGGTAGGTTGCCGCGATCTGCGGCGAAACCGCCTGCGCGCTGTTTGGGCTATAAGTGATGTTGAACGGCGTTCCAGCCTGCATGGTATTGATGGCGCTGATCTGCCAGCCGCCCACCACATTGTCGAGCAGCGGGTTGGCGCTGGAGAGGAACTGGTGGCCGTGTCCCATCGGCAGCTCATAGACCAGGCTGGTGATGTTGGAGATGGGCAGGTTGTAGTCCGACTGCGCGTAGTCTGCCATGAGGTTGTTGCCATCCTGGGGCGAGGGCGTGTTGCCCTCCAGCGACGCACTGGCGTTGTCCAGCGAGTGCTCCCAGTCGAATGAGTTGAGCAAAGTCAGGCCGCCAACAAAGCGCTGCTCGTACTTTGTCTGTAGTGAATTGAAGTTGGAGACGAACTCGTTCAACGCTTCGGTGATGTCCGACGGCCAGTTAGCGTAGGGCCGCACGAAGCCGAGCGACGGGTTCTTCTGGTTGGCGTTGAGGAAGCCCTGCAGCTTCAGGCCGCGGTTGCCGACGTAGGCCAGGTCGAGCAGCGTGTTCTTGGACAGGCTGCGCTGGATACTAAGGAAGTAGCTCTCCACATAGCTGTCCCGGGTGTTCTTGGGAATGTAGGTGATATTGTCGGTTGCAGAGTTGAAGCTCGTCACAAGGCCGCTTGGATAGCCCTGGTCGGCGGTGGCGTAGCAGGAGGGCGCCGTCGCGCCGGTGGCGATGATCTGAGCCGGCAGGGGCGTCGCGCAGTGGTTGGTGAGGGTCGGCGCAATCTGGGTCACAGAGGCGAACTGCGCCTGGGGAGCGTTGATGCCCAGAATGTCGCCCGAGCCGGCGCGGGTGTAGTGGGCGTAGCTGATGCCGAAGCCGCCGCGCAACGCCGTCCTGGGATCGATTGCGTAGGCGAAGCCGATGCGCGGGCCGAAGTCCGCCAGGTCGGGATTGACCAGCGTGTGGCCGTACGTCCCCGAGCCGGAGAACGTCGTAATGCCGTTGCCCGATACCGCGCCCGGAGCGATGGTGAGCACGGTTTGGCTGACGGGATCGAAGTTGGAGATGTTGTTGTGCAGGTCGGCGTAGGGCGAGCCGTACTCCCAGCGCAGGCCGAGGTTGAGGGTCAGGCTGGGGCTCACCTTCCAGTCGTCCTGCGCGTAGAGGCTCTGCATGTTCTGGGTCAGGTGCGCCTCATAGAAGTTGGCCAGCGAGTATTGGCTGGTGGTGCCGAACAGAAAATCAGCCCAGTAGGTGTCGGAGACGGTCGATCCTCCGCCGTTCGAGTAGCCGCCGCCGTAGGTCCATGAGCCGTAGAGGGGATTGTTGTCGTTCACCGCCATCCAGAGATGTTCGTACTCGTAGCCAAACTTCAGCGAGTGATGGCCCTCGACCCAGGTGTAGTTCACCTTGGGATCGATCAGGGCCGGGTCCTGCCACTGCGGGTTGGTGCTCTGCCGGCCAAAT
>Ga0187858_10004890_pt1 | contig 12416 bp, 8 predicted proteins | sample June2016WEW_8_15_FD_133015 | JGI IMG/M metagenome (GOLD analysis project Ga0187858, IMG submission 133015) | Peatland microbial communities from SPRUCE experiment site at the Marcell Experimental Forest, Minnesota, USA - June2016WEW_8_150 | ecosystem: Environmental > Terrestrial > Soil >...
GCGTGAGGGGGACTGGGATAGGGGAGGTAGAATTCCTTCCGATTAGGCGTGATCCGACCGGAACCCGAGCCCAGCCAGTCCGGGTCGTGAGCGCTATTGCCTGGTTACGACATTTACCCAATCTTGCGTGGCGTAAAATGTTGAGGCGCAACTGGCAATCCGAACTCCATGGAAGAAATTATCTACCAGCTTGACACTCGGGATAGACCTCGCCTACTGACTGCGATGATGCGTGTCCTTGCCGCGGAGGATTGCAAGATAAGTTTTGAGGGATGGCTGTCACAAACCGAGTTGGCGGAGATGGAGGGCGGCACCCGCGAAGAGGCTGGTGTCTTGAAAAGGGCTACGCTTTGGCCCAAATTGGATTTCTTCGTATTGCCTCTCACTCAAAGGACGCTCTCTGCAATAGAGAAGGCCGTTATCTCCAAAATTGCCTTTGGTGAACGCGGCATCATTCACGTACAGATTGAGCGAAATGGGAAGATGGCGCTTGCTGCTTACGACGGATTCCAACACGTTGTTGCCTATTCCGCAGTTTCCTCTACATTGCTTGAGGCACTGACCGAGTCGCGGATTCTGCGCAGCTATCAGCGTGTGCTGCAATCAACCAGTTAACTCTTGAAATATCCTCATATCACTCACAACGCCAGAATCCGGTCACTTGCGAGTAATCGGCTGCTCGGAGATAGCTCCATGAAGCAGGGTGAACCCTGCATTCTATAATGCGGTTGGAGGCGTCATGCCAGGTTGGGGAGCGGGCAGTTTCGAAAATGAGGACGCGCAGAATTTTCTTGGTCGGCTTGGCTCTCTGGGAATCGATGACCTAAGACCGATACTGGCCCGCGCCGCCGATCTAGATTATGTGGACGCTCCCGAAAGCAGTGTCGTGATCGTGGTTGCCGAGATTGTTGCCACGGCGAGGGGAAACCCCCCGCAGGCGGTGCCAAGCCAGATTGCGGAATGGGTCAGCAAGATCGAGGGCGCCCCGAGTTCCGAAATGTCAGAACTGGCCCGTCGCGGCGTGGAGAAGGTGCGAACCAACTCCGAACTCAAGGACTTGTGGCTGGAGGCAGAGGGGTTGAATGAGTGGAGCGCAGTGCTGCGTGACCTAGAAGGAAGGCTGAGTTCGTGAGCACTCGCTCCGGTTCAGCCTGGGGCAGCTGAGAAAAAAGGCGAACTGCGCTCGCCATGGACGGCCGAGAGCCTGCCCTGAGCTTGTCAAAGGGGCAGCCGTCCCTTCGCGATCTCGCTCAGGCGGCGACCACCCCAGTGGTTGAATCGCTGTTATCGCCGTCGACGCCGTTCTTCTCCGCTTGCCGCAGGCGCAGAGCGCGGTTCGAGGGCAGGCCGGCATCGCGAATCTTGTAAAGCAGGGCGCGATAGCTGATGCCGAGCGTGCGGGCTGACTGTTTGCGGTTCCAGTGGTGCTGTTGCAGCACCTTCAGGATGACCTTGCGCTCCAGTTCGCGCACGCACTGGCGCGTCAGTTTCTTCAAAGAAATCGGGCCGTCCAGATTGATCTCGGGATTGAAAAAGTCTGGCTCGCGTGCCACCAGGTCATTGGTGATCACTTCCTCATGGCCCAGGATCACGTAGCGCTTGATCAGGTTTTCCAGTTCGCGGATATTTCCCGGCCAGTGATATTTCCGCAGCACCGCCAGCACTTCATTCGACACCGGCCGTGCCCGGCAATTGAACTTGCGATTGTAGTAATCGAGGAAGTAGACGCACAGATCTTCAATGTCGCCACGGCGTTCCCGCAGCGCCGGCATGTGCAGATTCACCACGTTGATGCGGTAGTAAAGATCCTGGCGAAAACTTCCCGCTTCAATCTCCGCTTCCAGGCGGCGGTTAGTCGCGCACACCACCCGCACCTCGACCTTCTTGTCTTCCTGGGCGCCGATCCGGCAGAACTGCCCATCCTGCAAAAGTTGCAGGAGCTTCGATTGCAGCGAGGGGTCAAGCTCGGAGATCTCGTCTAGAAACAAGGTGCCGCGGTGGGCCATTTCGACCCGTCCTGGCTTCGATCCAACCGCGCCGGTGAAGGCTCCTTTTTCGTAGCCGAACAGTTCGCTTTCGAGCAATGTCCCGGGGATGGCGGGGCAGTTCACCTTTACATACGGCCCTGTCTTCCATGGCGAGAGCCCGTGGATGAGGCGGGCAATGATGTCTTTTCCGGTGCCGCTTTCACCCGTAATAAGGACCGGAACGTTGGCGGCGGCTACTTTTCCCAGCCGCGAGCGAACCGCCTGCATGACCTCAGAGTGACCAAAAATGATGTTGTCAGGGGGAACCTCGCCCAGCGACTGCGCGAAGGGACTTACCGAAAGTGTCGTCATGAGACTGAACTCCCATTTGCGGTAAGTGTCAACCGCATGCACTAAAAGTGCATCCCAAGCACCAAACCGGAGGAGAGAGCCGAGCGACCGGGAAGCCTTCTGCTAAATGCTCAACCCTGAATGACTTGGCACGATGATAGCCCGGACATGAGAGGGTACAACATGGCACCAAAGTGCCATGTTGAGAAAGACTTGGAAAGGGAAAAATAGTTCACAGTGCGGAAGCCGTCTTCCTTAAGCGCTTGCCGGAGATAGCCATCGCGTCGGTATTCAGGGGGCGGGCGAACTTCAAACCTAGAAGATGGTAGTCATCAAGGTGCGTCACCCACACGGCTTTCGCTTGCATGATCCGCGAGGAGGTCTTCAAACCGTTGACCGGCCCGATCGGAGCGCTCGGAATCTCCAGTGAAACCAGCGCCGATTTGGGCAAAGAACGGCGAACTGCCACCAAAGCACCCCCAGGAGAGATGTTGATAGACGTGGCAAACTCCAGGGAATCCTTGTCACTTCCGTCTCGGATGCGGATAAAAACCGGAATGGCAAGCTGCAACCGCGCCCACTTACGTTCTTCCTTCTTAGATAACTTACGCGGCACGTATATGACCTACCATTTAGAGGTATTAACACCCTTAAGACCGCATCTTGGGGGCCAAACTTCGGAGAGGAGTTGAGCCTGCCTGGAATCGGTCCAAACCTCGCCAGCGACACGGACATTAAGGATGCGACTCCAGAGCGCCTGGGATTGTATGGTGACCTCTGGTCATACCAAAAAAGTGCAACGTTTTTCTCTTCAGTGTCAGTTCAGGGGCATTTCCAATTGACAGTCTAGGCACCTCACATTAGGATCAAGATACCCCCACTTCTGTACGGTAGTAGAATTCCTCCCCAACGCCAATGTGCGTTACGTGTGCCTCCATGGTTACTATGTCAGACAAAAGCCCAGCCGCTGCCCCAACGGGTACGAGTCCGAAAGAGGGTGTGCCGTCGAGCGCCACGGTTACCCCTTTTGCACCCAACTCGGCGGACGATATCGCACGCGATCTCGAACAATTGCGCGATCGTTTCCGCAAGACCACGAACGCCCTGGCCTCTGCCGCCCACGACCTCAAGACGCCACTGGCAATTCTCAACGGCTATATTGAAGTGCTACAGAGCCAGAAACTTGGACCGCTCAATGACCGCCAGCGCGAAGTCATGGGCGACATGTTTTTGAGCGGGCAGCGCTTGCAGCACTTCATTCAGGATTTCCTGACCTTCAGCGTGCTTGAAACCGGCGAGCTGCGCATGCAGTACATCGAAGGTGACATGAACGCGTGCCTCTCCGAAGTTTGCCGGCTCTGGTCCAGCCGGTTTCAAGAGCGCGGTCTCGCACTGTATTTTCTGGCCAATGATAAACTGACTCCGTTTGCATTCGATGCGCCCAAGATTCAGCGCGTGATTTCCAATCTGCTGGAGAACGCCTGCAAGTACACACCTCAGGGCGGCACGGTCTGGCTGCACGCCGAACCGCACATGTGGGAGCGTCGGGGCGTGAGCAACTCCGCCGTTAATGGAGAGCGCCGCCGTCAGTCGGTAAAAGTGCCGAACGCCGTCAAGGTGAGCGTTGCCGATACCGGCCCGGGAATTCGACCGGAGTTTCACATGGAAATCTTCGATGATTTCTTTCGTCTGCCGGGAAGCGAATCGGCCGAGGGCATGGGTCTGGGACTGGCCATCGCCCGCCGCCTTCTTCAAGGCATGGGCGGCAAGATCTGGGTGGAGAGCGAACCGGGCGCGGGTTGCAAGTTTTCCTTCCTTATTCCCATGAAACCAATTCTGAGCGCGCCACCACGAGGAACGAAATGAGCCAAGGCGCCAACATCCTGCTGGTGGATGACGAACCGGGAATGCTGCGCTATATCCGTACGCTGCTGGAAGTGGATGAGCACAAAGTTCAGACCGCCAGCACGGGCGAAGAAGCAGTCGAGCACGTCCAGAAAGGACTGCACCCCGACCTGGTGTTGCTGGATCTCCTGATGCCCGGCATCGATGGATTGCAGACTCTCGAACAACTTCGCCATCTCCGGCCCGGATTGAAAGTAGTCATGCTCTCGTGCGTGAACGACACGCGCAAAGTCGTGCAGGCCATGCGCCTCGGCGCCATCGATTATCTGACCAAACCGTTTCAGAAAGCCGAACTCGACGCGGTCATTGGACAGTGTGTCGGCGCGGCCAAGGGTGAGAGCTACGCAGGCGAGGTCGAAGAACTTTGCGACGACGTGTTCTTCATCGCTGCCAGCCCGGCCATGAAAAAGATTCGCTCGCAGGCCGCACTGGTAGCCAACGTTGACATCCCTGTATTGCTGCTTGGTGAAAGCGGCACGGGCAAGGAAGTGCTTGCCCGGTTGATCCACAAACTTTCTCCGCGTGCCCACCGCACCTTCCTCAAGGTGAACTGTGCGGCGGTGCCCGCTGACCTGCTCGAAAGCGAACTGTTCGGCTACGAAGCCGGAGCCTTCACCGGCGCCACGCACCCCAAGCCCGGCAAGTTTGAACTGTGCAACAAAGGCACCATCCTGCTCGACGAAATCGGCGAAATGCCGGCGGGGCTGCAGGCCAAGCTGCTGCACGTCCTCCAGGACCAAACTTTCTCGCGCCTCGGCAGCCGCACCGTGGTCAAAGTGGACGTCCGCATCCTGGCTGCCACCAACATCAATATTCCCGAAGCGCTCGCCAACAAACGGCTGCGCGAGGATCTCTATTACCGCCTGAACGCTTTCACCATGTCGCTGCCTCCGCTGCGCGAGCGCAAGGAAGAAATTCCGATCCTGCTGAAGCATTTCATGTCGCGCATGTCGGAGTCATACGCGCGTTCTCCGTTGCCACTTTCGCCGCCTTTAATGGAGGCATGCCTGCGGCATTCCTGGCCGGGCAACCTGCGTGAACTGAGCAACTTCATCAAGCGTTATCTGGTACTGGGAGACGAAACGCTGGCGGCATCCGAGTTGCAGCCCCGGCCCGATGGCGGTAGCGGAGCGCACGCCGATGGCAGAAGCGCAGCCGCGGCGGCCGAGAACGGCGGCGGACTGAAATCGCTGTCGCGCAACGCCAAGGATGAAGCCGAGGCCGAAGCCATTGCCCGCGCTCTGGAAGAGACGAACTGGAATCGCAAACAGGCCGCGGCGTTGCTGCAGATCAGCTACAAAGCTCTGCTCTATAAAATCCGCCAGTACGGGATCGCGCAAAGCCGCAGCACGCACCGCTTGTCCGCCGGGGCGTGAGCGAAAACGTTGCGAGCGTTTGCGGGAGGACGGGGTCATCCCTCCGGGACTTGAATCGTTTCTTCCTCTTTCCCAGCGCTGAAGCGCTGGACTAAGCTTTGACGCCCCTCCGGGGCTGGACTCTTTCCTCACGCACTTTTACGGCTGCGAACTGACTTCGAGCAGCAGATGATCCTTGAACTCCGCTGGCAGTTTCGCCACGCCATTGGCCGCCGCATCCACCGTGCCAAGGTCTTTTCCCTCGCCGTACTCACTCACTCGATACTTCCCTGGCTTCAATCCACGCAGTTCGACTCCGCCTTTCCAGTTGGCCGACGTAAAAAACGCGTAATACATTTTGCCGTCTTTCGCGATGGCATAGCCCTCGGGTGAGTCGTAGCCGGTCACGTAAAGATCCCTGAACTCGCCCTTCGAAAGCATCTTCTCGTTATACAAACCGATCCATTTCTTCCAGTGCTCCTCTTTAGCCGCAGTCAGGTTAACGTCCTTGAATTTCGGTCCGGGATCGGGCCAGACGAACTTCGTCCCCACCACGCCTCCGGCTCCAATCGTGGAAGCGAAGTCGTCGCCGTGTTCTCTATAGTCATTGCCCACTTTGGTCATCGCAGAAAGCTCGACGTGATCGCCGTAGACCGCCGCTTTGGGCCCCAGCAATGCCTTATACATCTTGATCCGCCGTCGCACCTGCACCGCTCCCACCGGGTCGGCCGTTACCGCCTGGTCGATGAACGGCAGCCAGGCCAACGATGGCGGCGTGCCGCACGGACAGGCCTGCGTCACGCTCTGTGGCTTCAACGCGCGCGTCGTCTGGAAAATCTCCTTGTACACATCCCCCATCGCATTCACCGAATCCTGCGGCGACTTATGATGGTGTGCCGGGTTGTAACACGCTGGAACGCTGTAGATATTGTCCAGCTTGCTGCCGTCGAATCCCCAGTCGCGAATGAATTTCTCCGTCAGCTGCTTGTGATACGCCCGCACTTCCGGCACCGCCGGACACATCACTGCCAAGCCACGAGTCATGTGCGCATGCTTGCCGTTCTTGTCCAGAATCAACCACTCCGGATGTTCCTGCGCAATCTTCGAGACCGCGTACTTGTGCGATTCCCATTTTCCCTCGCCATCCTCCACCCCAAGCGGCAGCCACCACAACTGCGCCAGCATGCCTTGCTTGTGGAAATCGTCGGTCATCTTCTTGATGGAATCTCCGGGAAAAGTATCCGCGCGGGGATTCCAGTCGCCATAAGCGTCGAACCAGCGATCGTCGAGCGTCACCCACTTGATGCCCATGTCCTTCAGTTTCGGAACCGTGCCCAGCATCTGCGCCGGGGTTACGTTGAACTCGTATCCCCAGCCACACCAGCTCACGTTGTAGGCTTCGATCGACGGCTTCGGAAGTTCCCAGCCTTCCTTCTGCAGCACGCTCGACCAGATGCGCAGCGGCTCATAGAAGTCGCCCGCAAACACCGAAACGAAACTGCGCGGAGTGGAGTACGTCTCGCCGGGCTTCAGCGTGATATTGGCGTCATAGTCCACCTCGACATTTACGCGTCCATCGGTTCCCACTTTTGCCGGGATCGCCGCGGAAATGGGAAGAGTCTCCACGTGTCCGACCGCTTCTCCCACCTGGCGCGTCCAGAATGCCACCACCGGAATCCCGCCACCATAACCGCCTTTGACCATCTCTCCCATGAGGTTGGGCTGCGAAAAAGCCGGCGTCAGTTTCACCACATCATCTTTTCCCCAGTCGTAGCTCGCGCCATGAAACGACCACATTTCCCACGCATGCGCCTTCGCATCGCCCAGTTTCGCGTTCAACCGGCGCCGCTGATTCACGCTCTTTTCGATGGTGACTTCGCTCGCTCCGGTGTTTTTGTATTCCACCGTGCTCAACAGAATGTTCGGGAACTTGTCATAGACTTCAAGCGCCAGCACGCGCTGTAAATCCGTTCCCGATGGCCCCAGCGGACGCGCCGGAATCTCCACCCGCTTCCCCACGCCCATCTTCCCGATCGCTTCGTGCACTTGCGCCTGCTGGAAATCAAGCGTGAAATGCACATCCTTGCCCCCCAGCCGCACAAAATCGCTGTCGGCGGGAGCGCCAATGTTGGGCTCGTCGAGTGAAAGTTTCTTCCCGTCCTGCAACAGAGATGCCGGTACGTAACCGTCAGATCTCACCTGAAACTCGGCTGTGCTCGTCGTCAGCACCACCGGGCCGCCGCCGTTCACTTCCACCTTGATCGTGGAAGGCTGTGTGGGTTCCGGCTTGGCCGTAGCGGTCTTAAGCGACAGCTGGGGAGGCAATTTCGGCGACTTCGAGCAAGCCGCCAATAGTAGTATGAAACCGAGAGCCATGCCGAACGTTGTACCGATCAGGGCAATGCCGTGCCTGCGGGCAATCATGAATAACCTCTCTTCTCGTTGTCGCTCTACCGGATGTTTTGCCATCTTTGACTCCGCTAGCCTGGGCGACCGTGTTTCCGGCACCTCGTCAGAATATCGTGGTTGACAAAAGCTATGAAACGAAAGTAAAAGTAATAGTTCGTAATATTACACCGATTGCTCGCACTTCCAATACCCGAACTTTCGGCGGGCCCCCGACCGGGTACTCGCGAACATTCGGGTCTAGCTTCCAGGAGCCTCGCCATGCGCATCCATGTACCTCGCCTGCAAATTCTCTCAGTCCTCGTTCTTCTTATGATCCTCACCGTTGCCGCGCCGCTATGGGCACAAAAAGATGCCGGAGCCATTGTCGGCCTGGTGCGCGACCAGAGCGGTGCGGTGATAGCGGGCGCCAAGGTCACCGTGACCGACGCGGATCGTGGCACTGAGTTGACCCTCTCCACCAACGATGCGGGGGAGTATGTCGCCAGCCCGCTCAAGATCGGCCGTTACACGGTCACGGTCGAGAAAAAGGGATTCAAGAAGGCGGTGGCCGGCCCAGTGCAAGTGAACATCCAGGATCGCGTCGCCGTGGACTTGAAGCTTGACCCTGGGATGGCGACGGAGGTCGTCATGGTTACCGGCGAACGCGCGCAGCTCGAAACCGAAACCTCCGATCTTGGCCAGGTGGTGGACGCCAAGCGCATCAACGCGCTTCCCCTGAACGGGCGCAACTACGCGCAACTCGCTCTACTCGGCGTCGGCGTCGCTCTCTCCGAGCCCAATTCGCGCACCGAAACCACTTACGGCTTCAGCGCCAACGGGGCCCGCTCTCTGCAAAACAACTTTTTGCTCGATGGAATCGACAACAATGCGAACCTGGGCGACGTGCTCAACGGCGCCGCCTACGTGGTGCAGCCCGCGGTGGACGCCATCGCCGAGTTCAAGGTCGACACCAACGCCTACAGCGCTGAGTTCGGCCGCGGCAACGGCGCCATATTGAATGCCGTCATCAAGTCCGGGACTAACCAGCTCCACGGCGACCTGTGGGAGTTTCTGCGCAACGAAAAACTTGATGCTATCAACTACTTCGACACCAGTCAGCAGCCATACAAGCAGAACCAGTTCGGCTTTACGCTGGGCGGGCCGATCGTAAAAAACAAGATGTTCATTTTCGGGGACTACGAAGGCCTGCGCAAAAGTCAGGGACTGCCGCAAATATCCACGGTGCCCACGCCAGCTGAAGTTAGCGGAGATTTCTCTGCGTTTCTCCCCTCGGTTCTGAATCCGACGACCGCGACAGGGGTTCTGGACTGCAGCGGCAATCCCACGTATCCGAATGAGATCTTCAACTCGCGTCTGGCGCAAAACAACTACGCGGGCAACCCCAACGGATACTGCGGCGTCCCAATCGGGACCACCGCTGCCGGCGTGCCCACCAACATCTTCACTGGCAATAGCGGCACTAATACCGCTATCGATCCGCTGGGCGCCGAACTGGCCGGGCTGTTTCCCATCCCCAATGACCCCGCGCTCGGTCCCAATGCTTTCCTCTCCGATCCCAAAGGCACCGAGACGGAGAACAAGTTCGACATTCGCTACGACTACACCATTAGCGGCAAGGATAACTTCTTCGCCCGCTTCAGTTACGGCAATGACAGTACTTTTCTGCCCTCCCCTTTCAGCAACTTCCTCGACGGCGGCGGTTTTCAGGATGGCTACAGCCAAAACCTTGCCGAGGGACTGGCGGCCAGCGAGGTCCACTCTTTCAGCAACAATCTGATTAATGAACTCCGCTTCGGCTTCAATCACCTCACTTCCCACCGCTTCAATTTGAATTACAACATCAACGTCGCGCAGCAGCTCAACCCCCCATTCCCCGGAGTCCCGTACGAAGCGGGCCAGAACGTCGGTGGCCTGCCTTCGATCGGCTTCACTGATGGCACCACGGGCGTTGGCAGTTCCGGATACCAGCCCGCCCTCGAACACCAGCACAGCTACGTTTTTAACGAAAATCTGAACTGGGTTCACGGACGCCACGCCGCGAAGTTCGGCACCGAACTTCGTTTCGAACAGTTCACGATATTAGAGCCGGCCCAGGCTCGTGGCTCTATGTCCTTCGGCAATGACTTCACCGACAATGCGGGCGCACCCGACACCGGCGGCGAGTCTTTCGCCACTTTCCTGCTCGGCATTCCCGACGGAGGAGAGATTACCAGCCTGAACAACATCATCTATAACCGCCAGATTTACGCGGTCTATGCCCTCGACGACTTCAAGGTAACTCCGCGGCTAACGCTGAATCTGGGCCTCCGCTACGAACTCTTCACCACCATCAAGGAGGCGAACAACCTGCAGGGCACGTTCGATTTCGCCACACAGTCGGTGATCGTTCCCAGCGGACAAAACGCGACATTCCCGTCCGGAGCCACACTGGCCTCCGAGCTTCCCATTCATAACAACGGCTCGCCCGGACTCATCAGCCCCGACAGCAACAATTTCGCGCCCCGCATTGGACTGGCCTACGAATTGAGCGACAAACTCGTCCTCCGCAGCGGCTACGGTATCTTCTATGGCGGACAGGAAAACGGCCCATTCTCGAACCCGAGCCCCGGGTTCAATCCTCCATTCTTTTCTTCGGAGTCGTTCTCCCCGAACTGTACAGCGCCCTCCGCAAATCCTACGACCGGTCAGACCGATTGCTCGATCTCGTCCGCCAACAACGGTGGCTTGCCGCTCAACGTCCTGGGGCAGGGTTTTCCCACCAACTCGCTCAGCAACCCAAATACTCCGACCCTATACTCCATCGACCCGCACCTGGTCACGCCCTACACGCAGCAGTGGCACATGGGACTGCAGTATCAATTGCCAGCCGACACCGTTCTCGAAGTTTCTTACGCGGGCTCTCGCGGATTGAAGCTCTTCGCTTTCTACAACGGGAACCAGGCCGTTCCCGTTGCCGATCCGTCGGATCCTCTCGCTCCTCGGCGTCCCGCAGCTAATAACAACTGGCCGGGAGCTGCTGGTCCATGCGACAACAATCCTGCCAACGACTACGCGGACGCTGCAAACTGCAATCCCGCGCTCGACACCGACATCGCCACCTTCCGCTCGAATACACAATCGAACTACAACTCGCTGCAGGTTCGCCTGGAGAAGCGCTACTCTCACGGACTCCAGTTTGAGGTGGCTTACACCTTCGCCCACTCCCTCGACAACGCTTCCAGCGCCAGCCTGGGTTCGGTGAACAACGGAGATTTTCTTGACCAGCGCTACCCCAACCAGAACTACGGCAATTCCGATTTCGACGTGCGCCACCGCTTCGTTTTCAGCTATGTCTACGACTTACCCTTCGGTCGCGGAAAAATTTTTGCTAAAGATGCTTCCGGCGTCGTAAACCAGGTTCTGGGCAACTGGCAAATGTCGGGCGTCTTTTCCGCGGCTACCGGCAATTACTACACCGCCACTGACATCATTCCGGTCTCCAACGCCAGTTGCGGCGGTTTTGTCGGTGTCCAGTGCGCACGCCCCACCATCATCGGCAATCCCAACGCCACGCCGTGCGTCCCGGGGACGCTGTTCAATACCTGTGCTTTTGGGCCGAATGATGTCCAAGGGACATTCGGCGATGCCCCACGCAACGACATCGTAGGCCCCGGATACACGGAGTGGGACACCTCTCTGTTCAAACAGTTTCCGATTTCCGAGCAAAAGCGTTTCGAATTCCGAGCGGAATTCTTCAACATACTCAACCACGTGAATTATCTATTTTCACCGTTTGGAGGGATCAGCATCGAGCCCGTGCCTCTGGAATTTGATCCGGGTAACATCAATACTGTGACGACCCCTCATGTGAGCCCCTTCGGATACCCAGTGGCAGCGCGGGCGCCTCGACAGATCCAGTTCGCGCTGAAGTTTTATTTCTGAAACGAAGCAGATTCGAAGAAGGGAGAGTATTTCGTCTTCGGGCCAGATCTGTGGTTTTCGACTTATTACGTTTTCTTTCGAGCGGTTGATTGTGGATTCGTTGACCGTTCGCCAGCGGCACGGAGAAAATTCCCGGAGGCAGGCCCAATATGATAAAGGGGATCGTGACGACAACTCTGTTTCTGGTTTTCATCTCTGGATCAGAGGGCTTTGCGCAGCAAACCGGCATCGGCTACAAACCCGCCGCCGATGCTGACAGCAAGAAGACCATCCTGCTCAAGGACTTTCAACCCGAGCCCGCGCTTCATGCCGCAGCGCATGAAATCCAGCGCGCGAAGTTTCCCGTGATCGATGTGCACACCCACACCAACGATGCCGTCGGCATTGGAGACCGAGTCGATCCCAAAGAAATGGTTGCGCGCATGGACCGCCTCAACATTAAGACCATCGTCATCCTCACCGGCATGTGGGGCGACAAACTGCAGACCATCATCGACGACATGGTCAA
>Ga0187858_10004895_pt1 | contig 12407 bp, 9 predicted proteins | sample June2016WEW_8_15_FD_133015 | JGI IMG/M metagenome (GOLD analysis project Ga0187858, IMG submission 133015) | Peatland microbial communities from SPRUCE experiment site at the Marcell Experimental Forest, Minnesota, USA - June2016WEW_8_150 | ecosystem: Environmental > Terrestrial > Soil >...
AACTTCGGCACGAGCTTCCAGCTCCGCCCAACTCGCAATTTCATTCTTGAAGGCGACGAATACGACACCGCCTTCTTCGACAAAGGCCCCAAGTTTCTTCACTACTTTCCCGCCGCGCTCATCCTCACGCACGTTGAGTTCGATCACGCCGACATCTACGCCGATCTGGAAGCCGTCAAGACCGCCTTCAAGCGTCTCGTCAATCTTGTTCCGCGTCGCGGCCTCATTGTCGCCTACGACGGCAGCCCGAACGTGACCGAATGTGTGAGCCACGCCTTCTGCCCAGTCGAGCGCTATGGATTTACCGAAGGCGCCAATTGGCGCATCCGCAATCTTCGCTACGAATCTGGCCGCATGCGCTGGGAAGTTCTTCGCTCCGGTGTCGCCTGGTCTGACTTCAACATGCACCTGGCCGGCGAGCACAACGCCCTCAACGCCACAGCCGCCGCCGCCCTCGCTGCCGCCGCCGGCATCCCTGCTGCCGCCATCGCCGAAGCTGTCTCGACTTTCCAGAGCGTCAAGCGCCGCCTCGAGGTCCGCGCAGAAATCAACGGCATCACCCTCATCGAGGACTTCGCCCACCACCCCACGGCCATTCGCGAGACCCTCCGCGCGTTGCGCTTCGTTTACCCCGGCGCACGCCTTTGGGCCGTGCTCGAGCCGCGTTCGAACACGCTGCGCCGCAAAGTCCTTGCCGCCGACCTCGTTCAGAGCCTCGGTCTCGCCAATCGCGTTATCCTCGCCGCTGTCTATCAGCAGGAGCGCATTGCGGAGGCTGAACGCCTGCACCCGGAGGAAGTTGTCCGAGCCCTCAACGACGCAGGAACGCCCGCGGAGCCTCTCGCTGACGCTGATGCCATCGTCTCGAACCTCGCGCCGCAGCTCGCGCCCGGCGATGTCGTCGCAATCCTATCCAACGGCGGCTTCGACGGCATCTACGAAAAGCTGCCCGCGCGCCTGCGTGAGCGCTTTGCCGCCGCACCCTGAGAACGAAGGCACGCATGATCTGGTCGCTCATCTTCATCACCAACATGGTCGTCCTGGGAATTCCCTCGGCCCTTCTCTTCATTCCCTGGTGCTGGATCACCGGCAACGTACTTCCGCTCTACAAGGCAACGCGCTTCATGCTCGCCTCGAGTTGCCGCCTCGCCGGTGTGCGCTTCCAGGTTGAAGGCCTCGACCGCATCCCCCGCGACCGCGCCTGCATCTTCATGTCCAACCACGTCTCCAATCTCGACCCGCCAGCGCTCATCTCGCTCATCCCCGGCCGTACCTCCGCCTTCATGAAGCGGTCTCTCATGAATCTTCCCATCCTCGGCACCGGCTTCCGCCAGGGCGAGTTCATCGCCGTGGACCGCAGCGGCAACCCTGCCGACGCGCAGCGCAGCGTGGCTGAAGCTCAGCGCGTTCTCGCGAAAGGCGTGCACATTACCACATTTGTTGAAGGCACTCGCTCGCCCGACGGCCGCATGTTGCCCTTCAAGAAAGGCCCGTTCTTTCTCGCCATGGCCGCGGGCGCGCCGTGCATTCCCGTCTCCATCTACGGGACAGAAACACTTCTGCCCAAGGGCAGCCGGCACATCCATCCCGGCCAGGCCCACATCGTCTTCCACGATCCCATCGACCCCGCCGCATTCGCTACGCGCGACGAGCTCATGCGCGCGGTCCGCACCGCCGTCGCCTCGGGACTGCCCGAATGGATGCGGACATAGAGCCAACGGGCCCCAGCTTTCCCACGTCTTTTTTTTGCGCCTCGAGGAGATGCAAGCCCGACGCTATGAGCTAATAGCTGAGAGCTGCATTTCTGACCACTGAACACTGACCAACGGCCACTGAGAGTGCGATACTCACCATTGCACATCCATCCTGATTGCTCATGATCGTCTCGCTCATCGTCTTCGTCACCATCGTCCTCCTGGCCCTTCCCTCAGCGGCCATCCTCATTCCGTTTACGCTTCTCACCGGCAACGTCGGCCCACTCTACGCCGTCGGCTCCTGGATCGCTCGTGTTGCCATCCGGGTCGCAGGCATTCGAGTTCAAATCCAGGGCCAGGAAAAAATCCCTCCCGGCCGCGCCTGTATTCTCATGGCGAATCACCTCTCCAATCTCGACGCGCCTGCGCTTATGTCCCACCTCCCCAGCCGCACTGTGGTCTTCCTCAAACGCCCGCTCATGAAGATTCCCATCCTCGGCTACGCTTTCAAGCTGGCGGGCTTCATTCCCGTCGCCCGCGACGGCACTGTAGAAGGCGCGCAACTCGCCGTCGCCGACGCCGAGCGCGTCCTCGCCAGCGGCTTGCACATCACCACATTTGTTGAAGGCATGCGCTCGCCCGACGGCCGCATGCTGCCCTTTAAGAAAGGCACTTTTTATCTCGCCAAAGACTCCGGCGCGCCCTGCATCCCCATCTCAATTTATGGAAGTGAGAAGATCCTTCCCGCGGGCGGCTGGCGCATCCGCCCGGGTGTCGTGCACATCGTCTTTCACCCGCCTATCGATCCCGCCAATTACGCCACGCGCGACGAGTTGTCTGACGCCGTCCGCGCCGCGATCGCCTCCGGATTGCCGGAATGGATGCGAGGCTAAAGCTACGGCTGCACCATCGCGTTGTATCCGTCGTTCAGCAGCCGCGTGCACATGCGGTTGGCTTCGTCGTGCGTTGCGAACGGCCCGATGCGCACATGAATCAGCCCGTCCGGCGGCTCTCGCTGAGCGTTTGCCGAGTACCCGCGCTTGCGTAGAGCATTCACCAGTACGCTGGCATCGTCAGCGTGCGAAACTGCGGCAACCTGCACCATGAACTGATCTGCGGCGCCTGGCAGCGCGGGACGCACCGGGGGAGCAGCGGCTGGGGGCGACACCGCCGGCGACCCGCCATGCGATCCATTTCCCGCCGCTGGGATTGCCGGCAACACGGGCGCGGGTGCCTGAGTCGGCGCCGCAGGCGCTGGCGCCGCCGCGGGCGAACTCGTGGGTGAAGAGTTTTGTCCGGCCTTCGGCGTTGACGGTGTCGCCGGATTCGCGCCGCCATCCGCGGCCGGCGGCGTTGTGCCGTCACTTGCCGGCGAATCTGGCGGCGCTGGCGCCTGCGCGTCTGCTGAGGGCTTGGGAATCGATTCGTTTGCCTGCAGCGGCTCCTGGTCGGGAGCTGCCGTTGGCGCGGCAGGCTGCGCGGCAGTCGCCGGTGCTGCTGCCGAACCGTGATGCCCCACCGTGTATCCGAGCCAGAAGGACAGCCCGCAAACGAGGATGAGGCCGAAGACACTGCCGACCAGCGCACCCCACCCGAGCGTCAGCTCAGTGTCGCGCCTGCGCTCATGCCCGGGCTCCTGGGGTTCCTCGCCGTCCGGCTCTTCGCTGTCAAAATATCCCCGCATATTCCCGCATCGCCCGCCTTTGATCGGAAGAAGGCCTCCAGCTCTCAGATTCTTGTTGAACTCGTCGAGATCGTTCGCCGAACCCGACTAAGAAAAAGCTGAAGGCTGAGGGCTGAAAGCTGACGGCTCGTCTCACGGCTTATCCGCCGGCTTCATCTGGGCGGAAAATTTGTTCAGCAGCGACATCAGTTCCATCGGCAGCGGGAAGACGATCGTCGTATTCTTCTCCACGCCGATCTCAGTCAGCGTTTGCAGGTAGCGCAGCTGCAGCGTCATGGGCTGCGTGGCTAGCAGCGCGGCCGCATCCACCAGCTTTTGCGCCGCGTTGAACTCACCCTCGGCATGGATGATCTTCGAGCGGCGTTCGCGTTCCGCTTCGGCCTGCTTTGCCATAGCGCGCGTCATGGTCTCGGGCAGGTCCACCTGCTTCACCTCAACCGAAATCACCTTTACGCCAAACGGCTCCGTCCGCTGGTCGATGATCGATTGAATCCGCAGATTGAGCTGATCGCGATGGCTGAGCAGCGTGTCCAGCTCCACTTCGCCCAGCACCGAGCGCAGCGTGGTCTGGGCGAACTGCGAGGTCTGGTAGATGTAGTTGACCACCTTGATGGCGGCGGAATTCGGGTCCACTACGTAGAGCGTTACCACCGCGTTCACCTTGATGGTCACGTTGTCGCGGGTGATCACATCTTGCGGCGGGACTTCCAAAACTTCCTGGCGCAGAGAGATGCGCACGATTTGGTCGATCGGCCGGAAGACCAGGATAATGCCAGGCCCCTTGGGCGCTCCCAGCACGCGGCCCAGCCGGAAGATGACCCCGCGCTCGTACTCGCGAAGAATTTTTATGGAGTTCAGCAGGTAGAGGACGACGATAGCAATGATAACCAGGGTGGGAACACCAAGGGACATGAGAAGTTCCTTTCGCTACACAGCAGGGATTGTACTCCAGCGGAACTCGCGCCGCCTGTGCAGGTTTGAACAGTGTGCGGGGACCATAAGGCTCAATTTCCCGCCAGAGCCCAACGCGAAATCGGGCTCCATCCGGGCAAATTCGAACGACGACCGGCGGGATACCGCGCGCCCCATTGCCGCTCGGATAAAACTGGCTATTGCTTCTTGTTCACTGGCTCCGCCGTCGCCTCAACTTGCAGCAGCATCTGGCGGTGCCCCGTCACGCGGAGCGCCGTTCCCTTGGCCACGGGCGCATTCGCCACCGCCTGCCAGATCTCTCCCTCAACCAGCACATGGCCCTGCGGATCGAGCGGCTCCATTGCGGTTGCCGTGGAGCCCACCATCGCATCCGCGCCGATGCGCGATTTCCTTTTCCGCGCGCGCACCGCCAACCGCACCAGAAAAACCGTGATCGCGCCAAACGCCGCGCTCACCGCGATCGCAATCACCGGGCTGATTCCCATCTCCGGCACCGGCGCCGCCACCAGCGTCAGCGTTCCAAACGTCAGGCACAGAATTCCCGCGATGGCGAGCGCGCCGTGGCCGCCAAACTTGGCCTCCAGCAGTAGCAGGACCATCGCCGCTAGCAGCAGCAGCACAGCGGTGTAGCGGATGGGCAGCAGATTGAGGCCGAAGACCGCCAACAGCACCATCAGCGTGCCCAGAGCTCCTGGAACGATCGTGCCTGGCGCGTTGAACTCGAGATAAATCAGCAGAGCTCCGCCCACCAGCAAAAGAATCGCGATGTTCGGGTCCACGAGCCAACCCAGTACGCCGTCACGCAGCGACTTCCGCAGCAGTTGAACGCGCGCGCCGCCCAGATGCAGCGTCACTTTCGATCCGTCCATGCGCGTGATCTCTCGTCCGTCGAGCGCTTTCAGCAGCTCCGTGTCGCTGTTGGCGATCAGGTCAATCAGGTGCTGGTTCAGCGATTCCTCAGCGGTGTACGAGTGCGACGATTGCACTGCCGCGACGGCCGCATCCGTATTCCGATCCCGCTTGGTCACGTACGAGCGCAGAAATGCCTCGGCGTCGTTCTCCACCTTTTGCATTTCAGTGTTGTCGGGCTGCCCGCCAAACTCAAACACTGGATGGGCGGCGCCGGCCTCGGTGCCCGGGGCCATTGCGGCCACATCCGCCGACTCCAGAATGAAGAACCCTGCCGAACCCGCGCGCGCGCCCGAGGGCCCCACATACACGATGACCGGCACACGCGAGCGCAGAATTCCACCCACCATGTCACGCATCGAATCCATCAGCCCGCCCGGGGTATTGATCTCGATCAGCAGCGCCCTCGCCCCGTCGATGTTCGCCCGATCGAGAGCCCTCGTGACCTCATCCGCGCTCACCGGCTGAATGGTGTCATCCAGAACCAGCTTGTCGACAAACGGCTGCGTGGGCGCAGGTCCCTGCGCGAAAGCAGAAACTCCCAATCCGAATCCAGGAAAAACCCATAAAGCCGCCGCGATCGCCCAAACGGCAGTGCGGCCTTTCGCAACGATCTGTTCCATAGCTCCCCTCTTTGCAACGGGAACATGAACTTGGTTGTCCGAGGTCAGCGTAGCGATGCCTTCAATTCTCTTAACCGGAATAGCAAAGACTGACCACTGTCCACTGACCGCTATCTTTCCTATCTTCCCCTCTTCGCCTCAATCTGCCGCATCACATCCTGCGCCGCCCGATTCGCCGGATCGAGCTTGATCGCGTCCCCGGCCTCAGTTTCGGCTTCATTCAATGACCCCGCAGTCAGGTCCAGTTGCGCCAGCACAAGATACGCGTCTACCGAAGGCCCCAGTTCCAGCGATTCGTGAGCCTCCTTGCGCGCTGCATCGGCATCGCCGCTGCGTTCGCGTACTTGGGCCAGCCCTGCGTGCGCCTGTGCGCTTGCGTTATCGGCGGCGACGGCATCCTGATAGAGCCGCTCCGCTTCCAGCAACAACCCCCGGTCAAGAAAGCTCTTCGCCTGCGTGCACAGCGTTTGTGCCCGTTCGCGAGATGTCAGCGAAGCCAGCCGCCCGGCATTCATCTGGTCCAGCATCGCCGCTGCCTGCCGGAACGCCGATTCATCGAAGGTGCGCACAATCCTTTCCAGCGGATCTGCGCTAGGATCGGCATCTCCTGCTCCGCTAGCCCCAGCGGGTTTTCCTTTCCACGCCTGATCGAGCGCAAGCGCCTCGCTGTCGTTCGGGCGCAATTTGAGGCACTGCGCCAGCTCGTTCAACGCTCCCGGAAGATTCCCTTCGTGCTTCAGGCTCACCGCCAGGTTGAAGTGGTAATCCGCTGCGTTGGGATCGGCGGCCGCCGCCTGGATAAACAGCGATATCCCATCCTTGCCCTGCCGGCTCTCGGCCACGCCTTCGTTATTCACCACCTCGGCCAGCGGCAGCACGCGTGCCACATCCGCAAACGCCTCCTCCGCGTGCGCATAATCTCCGGAAAACATCAGCGACAGACCGCGGTAAAAGCCCGCTTCGAGCCCGTCGGGTCCATTGCGATCCACTTTGGCGAAAGCCTCGGCCGCGTCCTGGTACTGTTGTCCCTTGTAGTCTTCGCGGCCCAGTGCCATCCACGCCTGCCCGAAATCCGGGCTCAGCTTCACCGCGGTTTGCAAGTGCCGCAAGCGCTCCGCCTGGTCGGGCTCCGTGATGCCGCGAATGTATTGCTCGAACGCGGTCAGCGGAATTCCGGTCCCGGCGGCCGCAAATGTCTGCTCAGCCACGTTGAAATTGGGATCAAGCTGCTTGGTCAGTTTCCACGCCAGCTCACCGAACACCGCGATCATGTCCTTCATCTCGCCGCGTGCGCTCACCTCCGGCAGCATGCGCAACTCAGGCACGTCCACCAGCGTCGCCACGGCCACAATCCCGTTTCCGTCGGTGGTATAGCTGCCCACCACAATGGAATCGGCGTCCAGCGTCTGAGCCAGTTTGATCGCGCTAGCCCGTGAAGGCTGGAAGCCTTGCGGCAGCCCCAGGTGGTCCAGCGCGTACATGCGGTCGGCCCGGCTCGTCGGCTGGAACCCGGCCGAAGCAAAGCGCGCGCTCAGAATCTCCGCCGCAGCCTCGCGCATCCACTCCAGATTCGGCTGCCCTGTCCGGTTGTCGAACGGCAGCACCAGCAGGACTCGCGATCCGAAAGTCCCGGATTCCGCTCCGTCGCCCGAAGCATCCGGGCTCGTCTGCCCCCACACGCAAACCGAGGCAAGCAATGCGCAAAAAAACGTCATCGCGGCACCGGCGCCAATCCGCCGCACCCACCGCAAACGCATTGCATTTTGATGAAGCACGTCAGGGAGATTATAGGCGCTGGAGCAGTTTCGGAATTAACGTAGAAGTTTTGAGAGCTCTGAAGGGTGGCATTTTCCTGCTGAAAATGCCACTTCGCTGTGTGCTTTCTGTCCACACCAATTCCGAAACTGCTGTATCGCTCTCATCGGCGCGTCGCGCGCGGGCTTTGTGCCGCGGTCGCCCGATTTCGCTTGGCCTCACGCAACATCGCCGCTATCATCGCTCCATGACGCCGCTCACTCCACCTCCCCGGGTCAAGCCGCTCTGGCGAGCATTGGTCGAGATTGCGTTTATCGTATTCCTCTTTTATTCGAACCTGCTTATGGGCGAATTCACAGGTGTCAACGGCCAGAACAAGACGTTCGCATTTGCACTTCGCGACATCATCACGCCCACCAACTTCCTCATCGCCGTCGTCAGCGCCATCATCGGCTACGGGATCTTCGAATTCCTGCGCAAAAAGCTATAGGGCCTGCTCCGAAGCCTCGCGCAGCCGCCGCGAGAATTCGTCACAGGCTCTATACAACTAACCACTAATCACTAATCACTAACCACTGTCTTTGTCAGTCCGCAAACGCCTCTTCTTCCACCTTCGCGGTCTCGATCGGCCGCTCCGGATAGTATGCGTTGCGCGCGTACTGTTTCACCATGCGGTTGGTGTTGAAGTACGACCCGTTGAACGCCAGCGTCGTCCGCATCAGCCGCGCCCACTTCTCCGGCGCGTCGCGATAAAGCGGAACCACCGCAGTCTCCAGCTTGGCGTAAAGCGAGTGCGCTTCTTCGGCGTCGTTGGCTCCGTCCTCAATCGCCCAACCGGTAACGCCCTCGATGCACCCTTCGATCCACCACCCATCCAGAATTGACAGGCTGGGCACGCCGTTCATCGCCGCCTTCATTCCGCTCGTGCCCGACGCCTCATACGGCCGTTTCGGCGTATTCACCCACACATCCACGCCCGCCGTCAGTTGCGCGCCAAGGTCCCACGCATAGTTCTCCAGGTACACGATCCGCAGATCGCTGTTCGAAAGCTTGCCCGCCTCCGCCACCACCTGCTGGATCAACGCCTTTCCCGGCTCGTCCTGCGGATGCGCCTTGCCTGCATACAGAATCTGCAAGCCACCGGCCTTCGCCGCGATCTCCTTCAGCCGCTCTTCATCGGTAAACAGCAGAGTCGCGCGCTTATACGTCGCCGCGCGCCGCGCAAACCCCAGCGTCAGCACCTTGGGATTCAGCACAAGCCCCGTCCGCGAACCGACCTCGGCCAGCAATTCTTCCTTGGCTCGCGCGTGCGCCGTCAGCATCTCGGTTTCCGGCACATCAATCGCGTTGCGCAAATACAGATTGTCGCGCCGCCACGCGGGGACATGCTGGTCCAGCATCCGCTGCACCGGCTCGCTGATCCATGTCGGCGCGTGCACGCCATTCGTGATCGAGCCTATCGAAAATTCCGGAAACATGGCCCGCGAAACCTTGCCGTGCTGCATTGCCACGCCGTTCGCATTGCGCGAAAATTTCAGCGCCAGCAGCGTCATGTTCAGCAATCCGTCGCGGAAGCATCCCAGCTTTTCCAGGCGCGTCGTCCGCTCCCCGCCCAAAATGCGAATCGCCTGCTCGGTCGAGAACCGGTCATGTCCTGCCGGCACCGGAGTGTGCGTCGTGAATACGCACTTGCGCCGCACCACCTCAATGTCCGACTCTGTCGCCGCGCCCTGCGGCCCGCCGCCCAACTGGCTTTCAAGCAGCGCCAGCGTCAGCAGCGCCGCGTGGCCTTCGTTCATGTGGTACACGTTGATGCGCAGTCCCAGCGAATGCGCCATGCGCACGCCGCCCATTCCCAGCGCAACTTCCTGCTGCAAGCGGTAGTTCGTATCCCCGCCATAGAGGTGATCCGTCAGGCCCCGGTCCCATCCCGAGTTTTCGCTTAGATCCGCGTCCAGTAGATAGATCGGCACCACGTGCCCGAACTGCCCCGTCAGGTCGTACCGCCAGGCCCGCAACGTGACGGTGCGGCCTTCCACCGCCACCGTCACCCGCGCCGTTTCTTCCGTGCAATAGTCCGCCGGGTTCCACAGCTGGACCTCTTCTGTCTGTGCCCCGTGCGGGTCCAGATGTTGCTGGAAGTACCCCTTCCGGTGGAGCAGCGTAAACGCTGCCAGCGGAATGCCCAGGTCCGCCGCCGAACGCAGCGTATCTCCCGCCAGGACACCCAGCCCGCCCGAATACGTGGGCATCTCCGGACGGATCGCGACTTCCATGGAGAAGTAGGCCACAAGGCCCGTGCCAGGAATTGTCTCGTGCAACGAAGACTTCGACGGAGTAGGTTCCATATATTTTTCTTTCCGGCGAACAGGCCGGAACAGCATGCCCGCCCCGAATCCAATCGAACCCGGCAAGTCTGGAACAGTTGCCTAATTCATCGGGGCAAATACCACACAAGTTTAGCAAGGAAAGCGCAGTGAAAAATGTCTCTGTTCAGTTGTCAACATGGTTCTTTCGTGTCAGTTACTTACAGGTTTCCATCCAACGAGATTAATGATTTCAAATCTGTTCCGAACTCCGTTCGCTTTTGGTCGCTCAGCAAATTAGCGCCGCCAGCTTCGCTAACTCCGCTGCTTTATTCCAGCCGGTGCGCCCCTCCCGATGCATGGCAAATGTGAATCTGAGGAGTGATTCCCGTTCTCGCCGCATAACGCACGCCCAGCGCCTCGGCAAACTTTGCCGCCTCGCTCTGCTCGACTAAGTTGATGGTGCAGCCGCCAAACCCTCCGCCCGTCAGCCGTGCCCCGATCAGCCCGGGAATATCCTGTGCCAGCTCCACCATCGCATCCGCTTCCACGCAACTTCCCTCAAAGTCCTGGCTATAGCTCCGATGCGCCTCGGCCATCAGTCGTCCCAGCTCCTTCATGTCGCCCCTGAGCAGCGCGTCGCATGCCGCCACCGTGCGCAAATCCTCGCTGATCACGTGTTTCGCTCGCATCAGGCTCTTCGGCTCCATCTCATGGCCCCACTTCTCCAGGTCCTCGAGCGTCGCGTCCCGGAGAAATGGCACGCCCGGCCTGTGGCTCGCGATCACCGCGCACGCCGCCTCCGACTCGCGCCGCCGCGTCGGATAATCTCCTCCCGCCACTGAATGCTTCACCATCGTATTGGCAATCACCAGCGCCACGTGGTCCGGAATCGGCGCCAGTTTGTAGCTCAGGTCGCGGCAATCGAGCAGCAGCGCGTGGTTCTCCTTTCCATTCACGCTGATGAACTGGTCCATGATCCCGCAGTTCGCGCCAACAAACTCGTTCTCCGCCCGCTGGCACAGCCGCGCCAGCACCGGTCCCGGATAAGTCGCGCCCACCAGGTCCAGCACCGCCAGCGCCGTCGCCACCTCCAGCGCCGCCGAACTCGACAGCCCCGACGCCAACGGTACATCGCTCCAAATGCTGAGGCTGAACGCGGGAATTTTGTGCCCTTTGCCAGCCAGGATCGACACAACGCCCATCGGGTAGTCAGTCCAGTGCTTGTTCCCCGTCGCCGGCAACGCCGATGCGTCAAACGTCTTCGCCTCGCCAAGGTTCTCGGAGTAAACCACGATCTTGCCATCCGTCCGCGGTGAAATACCCGCCAGCGTGGCAAAGTTGATCGCCGCCGGCATCACAAAGCCCTCGGCATAATCGGTGTGCTCGCCGATCAGGTTCACGCGACCCGGCCCCACAAAGATTGCCGGCTCCGCGCCAAAGCGCTCGCGGTGCATCGAACGAAATACTGATGGATCGTGCATCTTCCTCAACCCTTTCTTGATTTCAAGCCTTCAGGTGGGCAAGGGACGATTCCGTGACCCCTCGCTCCCTGCCCAATGATAACGTTTTCTCGTCAACCTCTGGCCTTCCAACTTCAGCCGCTGTTCTCACGTCCCCTCAACCTCACCGCTCGCAGCGCTCAACCGATCCCAAATCTCGCCCATCCACGCCTCATGCTCCGGCTTCATCAGCACGCTGCGCAGGCAGGTCATAGTGCCGGAGCCTTTGTCCATGCGGCCGCCCAGCCCAAACCCAAACCATGCCCGCGGCAATTCTACTAGCGCCAAGTGCAACCCGCGATCGGCACATGCGTCGAACACTCTTTTGGCCCGCTCCGAAGCCTCTTCGGGAGTTGCCGCACGAAGCGCCCACACGACAATGTCCAGTTCCGGCAAACTCGGCGGGTGCCCCGGGTCCCTCGCATTTGGGGACCCGGGAAGCGATGCCCCCAAGTTTACAAACCTCGCGTCTGCTCGCAGTCGCCGGTCCAGCTCCACCGCCGCGCGCCGTCCCTTCGCCAACCCCTGTGCAAACGCCCCGCCCGGAACAAGCGGCAGCAACTTCTGCGTCGCCCAAAGCGCAACCGCCGCTGCCCCGGCGCGCGAACACTCCAGGCTGATCTCGCCCAGGTGGAGTTCCTTCGATGTGAAATACGTGTACGGCGAATCGTGCTTGTAGAATCGCCCCTCCCCCGGATCGCGAAACAGCACGCATCCGCACCCATACGGCTGCAAGCCGTGCTTGTGCGGATCGATCACAATCGAATCCGCCAGCCCGATCGCCGCGTACGCCCGCTGCGCCGGCTCGCCCAATGATTCGGAAATCAGCCCGAAGTACCCGCCATACGCCGCGTCCACATGCACTCGGAATCCGTACCGCTCCTTCAGCTTCAGAATCTCGTCGAGCGGATCCACTGCGCCCATCGCCGTCGTGCCTAGCGTGGCCACTACGGTCCCCACGTCGCCCTTGCGCAGCTCTGCTTCCAGCGCATCCAGGCTCA
>Ga0187858_10004899_pt1 | contig 12400 bp, 9 predicted proteins | sample June2016WEW_8_15_FD_133015 | JGI IMG/M metagenome (GOLD analysis project Ga0187858, IMG submission 133015) | Peatland microbial communities from SPRUCE experiment site at the Marcell Experimental Forest, Minnesota, USA - June2016WEW_8_150 | ecosystem: Environmental > Terrestrial > Soil >...
ACAATCGGCAGCAGCTAACCAAGCTGCCCCACAATGGCACCTGCGCCTTGCGTACCACATACGCTCAGATTCCACCCGTGCTGTTGATGAATTGCGCCGGTCTCCACTTTCTTGTCGCGCACCGTGGACGGTCCGGCATGCGCGTTCGCTCGGACCATTCTGTTACCATGTCGTAATCGGAACCGGAATCCAGGAGCCTTTGCTCGCTCGCGTGCCACACAAGCGGTGGCTTCCGGAGTGGTTGACGGTTTGTCGGAGTTAGCCCTAAACGCCCGGATGCCCGATGTGGCCTGTTCCCAGATTCGCGTTGCCCTTCTGCCTTGCATTCCTTGGCGGAACTCCTCTGGCTTTTTGTTCCGACGTCTCCATACCGGCTAGCGTTGCCGGTCCCGGCGCCAGTGTTCCCGTGCCCGTTTCCTTTGCCAGCGGCGGGAGCTCCGTCAGCGGCTTGCAGTTCGATCTGGTCTTCGATAACTCGGCCTTGAGCCTCACGACCGTCGTGGGCCTCGCCGCCAGAAGCTCCGGAAAGACGGTCTATATCGCGCCGCTGTCTTCCCGTCAAACGCGCTTTCTCATCACGGAGCTAAACCAGAACACGATATCCGACGGTGCCATCGTCCAGTTATTCGTTAATGTTGGCCCCGGCGTGGCGCCCGGGGCTTACTCCATCCATTTTGAATCGGTCGTGGCGACCGATCCTTCCGGCCAGTCAGTCCCTATGTCGAGTTCCGATGGGACCGTTAATGTGGAACCCATTTATGTTGCGCCTGTGTCGCCCGTAGGTGTGCTGAACGGAGCCAGCCTTCTTCCGGGACCTGTGGCGCCCGGAGAAATCGTCACCATCATCGGTTCGGCAATGGCCGCGGCAGCCACCCCGCAGGGCGCCAGCGTTCGCTTTGATAGTTTTCCTGCGCCCCTCCTCTACCAGTCGTCCGATCAGATCAACGCCGTCGTCCCTTTCGGCATCGCCGGGCGCACCTCAACCACCCTGGAAATTGCCAATTCATCCGGTTTGTCCACGAGCATCTCCGTCCCGGTCGCAGACTCTGCGCCCGCTCTGTTCACCCTGGGTGCCAGCGGTACCGGGCAAGGCGCCATTCTGAACCAGGACACGACGGTGAACTCGCCCGACAACCCGGCACAACGGGGAACCATCATCGTCGTTTACGCGACGGGTGCGGGCCAGACGAATCCGCCCGGCACCGATGGACTGATTCCGGCAGCGGTCCTTCCCAAGCCGGTTCTCCCGGTTTCCATCCAGATCGGAGGGGTTCTTGCCGGCATTCTCTATGCCGGCGCAGCGCCCGGAATGATCTCTGGCGTCCTTCAGGTGAACTGCCGCGTGCCGTTGGAAATCGATGCTGGGAAGGCAGTACCCGTGGTGCTTACCGTAGGTACAGCGGCCAGCCCGCCTGTTACAGTCGCGCTGAAATAGTCGGAACCGCTCATGGGCTGAATAACGCTCCCTGGTCCAGCGTCCAGAACGAAAAAAGCGCATTCCCAGCGAGCGGCCTCGCTTGCGGATATCGCAGGCGAACGGCCGCGGGCAAACCCGCTCCATCGCACAGCCATGCGGCGCGGCGTACGGAATCGGGCCAGTGCTGCGATACCGCGCCCCCGTGCGGAGCGAAGACTTGCAAGCCTTCCCCCTCGAAATCCGCCCAGTAGACATCGGCGTATTCTTCGGTCACCGTACGGATGTTCGGCGCTTCCGTGCGCTGTCTCAAACAAAAGACCAACTTCTCTTCGGGAAGGCCCGGCATTGCATCGATCAGCCTGCGAATCTGCCGCTGCGAGCTCTCGATCAGCCCCGGCAGACGCGGCGAAGCCCGCAGGAGCTGATACGGCAGCGTCGCTACCGCCGGATCGATCCATCGCTCATACGGGAAATAACCAGCCGCCAGACTGACCGCCACGACGGCCCCTGTCCACTGCCAGCGATTGAGCGTCGGCAATGCCAGCCGGGCGCCCAACAGCGCCAGCGGCGGCAGCGACAACAGAACGTAGCCGGGCTGCCCGCAGTGCAACAGGTAAATAACGGCCAGATTGGGAACCATCCATAGCATGAAGAACATTGGCGTTGGCATGCCTGGCGTTGCCGGCCTTTGGCCGCGCCATAAGCGCGCTTGAGACGCGGCTAGCGGCAGTGCCAGTCCAACCATCGCCAGCATCAGGTAAAGGCACACATCCACCACCATGTGTGCGTGCACCACGAGTGGGGCGCCAAATAGGACGGACGTCGTACGTATCGCGGCTATCGTCTGCTCTCGATCCATGGCGGCCAACCGGGAAAAGCCTCCGGATAACAGCGCGCAGGGGATGTACCAGGCCAGCCAAAATACCACTCCAGCGACGATAGCCGCAACCGCGGCAATAGGCTGCTTCCGCCACGACCGCCACAGCGCCACCACCAGCAGCGGCAGCAGAAGAGTGGCGCCGCTTTGGCGAAATCCGGCCGTGATCGCCCCTATCGCAAACGCCGGCGGCGCCCATCGCGTCTCCCCGCGCCATAGACGCGCCGCCAGCCAGCCGATCGAGCAGGAGGCAAACAGGTCCACCGCATAGGTCAGCGGCGTGATGGCATAGACGCATACCAATGGCGAGAAACCCAGCAACGCCGTAGCCGCCAGTCCGGCGCGATCGCCCAGCGCCTCTCGCGCCAACGAGGCAAAAAATAGCAGCCCGGCAACCGTGAACGTCAGCGCCAGCAGCACCTGCGCGGAATTCGCCCGGCCGGTGATGGGCGTCAATCCTTTAAGCGCGAGTATCCAGAGCGGGTAGCCCGGCGGCTGCGGCTGATGGTGAGCGATGTCAAACTTCTCCACTCCGCGCTCGAATTGCGACGAGTCCCACGTATAGGAGTAGCGTGTGGCCACGTGCGGCAACGCGAGGGCGAGCCACACCAGCACCAGAAACCAATAAAGCAAACGCGTCACGCTACTTCCGAACTCCCGGGATCGCTTCCCGCAATACCTTCTTGCCGGATGGCCCGCGTGTGCGGCGTGGTGAGGGTCATGACCACAATGTCGGCCTCCGTACGTGGGCGCGCATTGTTCGAAAGTCCGGTTTCATCAGACCTGCAGATTGCGCAGATAAGGAACGCTGGCCTTCATCATCTCCAGGCTCATCTCCACGAAGTAATTCTTTACCCCGCCAGTTTTCGCCGCGATAAAGATTTTCTTCCAATCGAGCGTGCCCTGGCCCACCGCCATCGTCTTCTTCGTCGCCGCCGACCAGTCTTGCACGTGCATCGAAACGAACTGGCCGGGATACTTCGTGAAGTACTCCGCTGCGTCGTAGCCGCGGCTGATCGTGGAGACTTGGAACTGGAACTTGACCAGCTTCGGATCGAGCAGGGTCAGCAACACGTCGTAGGTCCGCTTGCCGTCGACCATCGAGAGTTCAAAGCCCTCATTGTGCAAGCCCTGCTGGATGCCCGCCTGGGCCGATTGTTCCCCCATCTTGTTGTATTCGTCGGCCGCCCGCTTCACATCGTCCATACTCGGGTTCCGCGGTCCGTCGAGGCTTGGCACCATCATTTGCGTCAGGCCGGCGTCTTTTGCCCAGTCGATTCTGCCCGCAAGATTCTCCCTGAGCTCCTTGATGTCGAAGTGGGAGCTCTCACATTTGACGCCCATATCGCCGAAGATTCTGCGAAGCTCGGCCCCTTTGTATTTCGCGATGCCGCCGAATCCGGAATCCGCGTAACCCACCGGCGAACACAACTCGATCGTCTGAAATCCGGCATCGGCAAGCTGCTTGATCGTGCCTGGAAAGTCCTTGGCGATCATAGCCCTGACAGGATAAGTCTGACATCCGATCGGCAGCCCAAGCGGATTGGCGCGAAGCCCCAGTGCACCCGCGGACAACAGCCCGGCCGCATGCTTGAAAAACTCTCTTCTCGAAGTCGTTGGCATTCACGCCTCCTAACGCGTTGAAGCGGTATTGTCTCACGATTCGAGACAAGCGCCGGTCGGCGTGGGGCGGGCGCCCTCGCCCGCGTCGGACCCCCGGGTCCGACAGCCGGAGTTTCTATTTTCCCAAAGGGTGCCTTGGTAGCGCTGTTGTACAAGAAGGTGGGGCAGGCGCTTTCGCCTGCCAACAGCGAACTTTAGTTTGCTGAAGCGTCGGCCCCCCGGTCCGGCAGCCGAGCCAGGTGGCTCGGCGCGCGCCATGGTCCAGTCGGCAAAACCTGTACAATCGATCCAATGCTTCCATCTTCTGTCATCGCACTGTCCATATTCGCACTTGCCCCTCTACACGCGCTGGCGCAGGAGAAACCCGGCCCGGCCGCCACCGACACGGAAATCAAGATCGGCAACATCATGCCTTATACCGGCGCGTTCTCGGAGTATGGCGCGACCGGGCGCGCCGAAGCCGCTTACTTCCAGATGATAAATGATCAAGGCGGAGTCAATGGCCGCAAGATCAAGTTCATCAGCCTCGACTCCGGCTCCGATACCGGCAAAGCGGTAGCACTGGCGCACCAGCTCGTGGAACAGGATCAGGTTCTGGCGACCGTAGGCATCTGGGGCACTCCCGCCAACCTGGCGATCCGCCCGTATATGAACGAGAAGAAAGTGCCGCAGCTCTTCGTCGCAGCCACCGAATCGGCATTCGACGATCCGTCGCATTTCCCGTGGACGATGGGATTCCAGCCCAGTAAGCGCACCGAAGGACTGGCCTATGCGAAGTACATCCTGCGGACCAAGCCGGGCGCCAAAATCGCGATACTCTACGCGCACGATCCGTCCGGCGATGAGTGGCTTCTCGGCATTCGTGACGGTCTCGGAGAAAAAGCGCCGGCCATGATTGTCAAAGAGGCTTCCTTCGAGTATTCCGATCCGGCGGCCGTCGACGCACAAATCGTCGCGCTCAAAAACTCCGGCGCCGACGTTTTCCTGAATCTGGCGGTGGGCAGGTTAGCGACACGCGTCATTCGCCAGGCATACGATATCGACTGGCATCCGCTGCAGTTCATTCCCAACGCCTCTCTCTCTATCGCCGCTTTCCTGGAGCCGGCTGGCCTTAAGAAGTCCACCGGAGTCATTACCAATGCCCGTTCCAAATCCTGGCTCAAGCCGCAATCGGAACACGACCCCGCCGTGCGTGCGTTTCTTGACTGGATGAGAAAATATAATCCCGGCGCAAGCATTCGGGATGCCAACAATGTCTATGGCTACGAAGTCGCGCAGGCGCTGGTGGAAGTGCTGAAGAAGTGCGGCGGCGATCTGACGCGTGCGAACGTGATGACGCAGGCCGCCAGCCTCGACCTGGAGCTTGGCATGCTCCGTCCCGGAATCAGAATCACGACCAGTCCCACCGACTATCAGCCGATCAAGCAGTTGTTCCTGATACAATTCGACGGTCAGGACTGGGTTCCCATCGGCAAAGCGACCGGCAATTGAGCAGGCAGGATCCCATGGCGCGACGAGGAAAGCTCCCAACCATTTATCCCAGGCAGGCATGCGACCCTGAGGTTGCCGCGAAGCTGAACGAGTGGATTTCCGGCATCGCTCGCGTGTACGCCTGCCGCGCCCTCCACGTAGTCGAAATCGACCGGTACTTCAGCGTCAAATGGCTGCACTTCTCCGGTAAGCTGCTCGGCGCCCTGGCAGTCTGGAAAAAGAGCACCACCATTCCGCCCTTCATTCCCAGCAGAGTCCTCTCCGAGGAACGCTTTTTGCTCAAGGGTCCCTGGGCCCGCTATGAAGACAAGCCGAAGGGGTATCGCTTGCACATCTGGCAAGAGAGTTGCCGGAACCTTGAGCGGCGAGCCGCGCGTATCGCCCCGGATGTTGCGCTGGTCTGGTATGGCGGAGGCTCCGCGGCCGAAGGGCAGGCCAGCTTCATGGTCTACATCCCCGTGGGCGGTCAAGAACACTGGTGCTGGTACGTCGGCATCAAGCGCACGGGCGGCTGGTCCGTGGATCGTATGAAGGGAATCAATCCGATCGAACTCGCCTATATCGAAGCGCACGGTAAGCCCAACGTCTTCGGACCCGTTCCCAAAAGAACTCCCCGCGGCTGGCGCTGATCTCGTGTCCCCGTGTCGCCGCGTACCCGTGCCGCCGTGTCTTCGCGTCGCCGTGTCCCGCGTCCCCGAGTCTCCGCGTCACCGTGTCCCCGTGTCGCCGTGTCGCCGTGTCGCCGTGTCGCCGCGTCTCCCTGTCGCCCGCTCGCCCCCTCGCCCGCTCGAAACATCGACGCCTTTTGTCGATGTTGGCGCGCCGTGCGCGCCTAGGCTCGCCTACTCCTCCCGCAGCGCCGTGGTCGGGTCCAGCGCCGCCGCCCGGCGCGCCGGCAGCCACGAAGCCATCCCTGCGATAACAAAAAACAGCACCGCCATCGTCACGAAAGTAGCTGGATCGGTCGCCTTCACCCCCACCAGCATGCTCGTCATCACGCGCGTCAGCTCGAAAGCCGCAACCAGCCCGAGCGCCACACCTGCCGCACTCAGGCGTAGTCCCTGTCCGACCACCAGGCCGAAGATGGTGCGGGGTTCCGCGCCCAACGCCATGCGGACGCCGATCTCCGCGGTCCGCTGCCGCACCACCGTCGATAGCACGCCGTAAAGCCCCACGCCCGCCAGCAGCGCCGCGATCACCGCGAAAACTCCGATCAGCAGCAGCGAAAATCGCGTGTGCGCCTGCGCCTGCTCCACCAACTTGTCCATCGGTTGCATCTCGGTCAGCATCAGGTGCGGGTCGAGCTTGGCCATCGCCGCGCGCACCACCGGCGCGTACTTCGCCGGATCGCCCGCCGTGCGAATCGCCCAGAAGCCCACCGCGCCGTGTCCCAGGAAACCGTCCGTGAAGTAAATCTGTTCGCGGCCCGGCTCCGCCAAGGAAACATTGCGTTGGTGCGCCACTACGCCGATCACTTCCACCCATTCCGGCTCCGGCGTGCGTAAGCGTATGAGGATGCGCTTGCCTACCGCGGATTCCCCAGGGAAAGCCTTCGCCGCCAGAAGCTGATCGATGACCACGCCCTTGCGATCGGGCGCGTTGTCCGCGTCCGTGAACACGCGCCCCGCGATCAGCGGAGTGTGCAGCGTGTCGAAGTAACCGGGGAGCACGATCTGGAAGTCCACAGCCTGGAATTTACTGGGGTCGGTGAGCGCCGGCTCCAGCCCCCAACGTATGGGACTGAATCCTCCCGCAAGCGGGAAGGGAAACGAGGAAGTCACGCTTTCGACGCCGGGCAGACTCTTAAGAGTGGTCTCGATTTCGCGTACGTAGGCCGCCGCTTCTTGCGGTTGTCGCCCCTGCCGGCCTCCCAGCAGAAGGAAGCTCAAAAGACCGTGCGATTGAAATCCTGGATCGATGCGCTGCAGCTCGCGGAAGCTGCGGATCATGAGCCCCGATCCGATCAGCAACACAAAAGATAGCGCCACTTCCGCAATCGCCACGCTGTTGCGCAGCAGCCCGCCACCTGCCAAACCGCTGGCCCGGCCGCTGGCGCGCAGCACTTGCGCCACATCGGGCCGCGTAGCCCGTATCGCCGGCGCCAGTCCGAAGAGCGCAGCCGCCCCCAGCGTCGCCAGAGCCGCAAACGCCAGCACTGCCGGATCGATGCCAATTGTATCCAGACGCGGCAGGCTCGCGGGCGCAATCACCCGCAACTCATGTATGCCAGCCCAGGCGAGTCCCAGGCCAGCCAGCGCGCCGATCGCCGCCAGCAGCAGCGACTCGGTCAGTGTCTGGCTCACTAGCCGCCACCAGCTTCCGCCTAAAGCCGTGCGTATCGCCAACTCGCGCTCTCGCAATGACGCCCGCACCATCGTCAAATTCGCCACATTGGCGCAGGCGATCAGCAGCAGAAAAATAACCGCGCCCATCAACGCCAGCAGCGCCGGGCGGACTTCCTCCACAATGTGCTGACGCATCGGTTCCAGGCGTATGAAGAATCCGGAGGTGTCCAGGATGACAAAATTCTTCCTTAGCTCTGCGGCGACCTGTTCCACGGCCTGTTGCGCCCGCTCGCGGGTAACCCCATTCTTCAGCCTGCCGATCAAACTGAGGGAAACACTATTGCGGTTGGCGTTGTCGTACGTCAGGCGCATGGCGAACCAAACGTCGGGCCGCTGTTCGATGTTGGCGTCGGGCGCAAAAAGCAGCTCAAAGCGTGGAGCGAGCACGCCCACGATCTGGGTGCCGCCTTGCCCCGCTCCGGGCATTGGCCGGCCGATGATGGCAGTGTTCCCGCCAAAGCGCCGCTGCCAGTACTCGTAACTCAGGATCGCCATCCGCGGCAACGGTGGCGGACCTTGTGTGGCAGGCGCGGCCCCGGCCGCCGGCGGTGGCACAGACTGCGGCTGTCCATCCGCCTCCGTGAAATCGCGGCCATGCAAGATCTTGGCGCCCATCATGTGGAAGAAGTTTGGCGTAACCCCCGCCGAGCGGATCTGCTCCGGCGAGCCGTCCTCCCTGTTGATGATCCCGCGGCCGGTCCTGACCGCGCCCAACTCCTCGAATACGGCGGCCGTGCCGTTCCGCAAGTCGATGAAATTGGCATTGGAAAACGGGAAGTCTTTCACGTTCCGCTTGCGCATGTCCGAAATCGCGAAGACCAGCCGGTCCGGGTTCTTATAAGGAAGCGGCCGCAAGAGAACCGCGTTAGTAACGCTGAAAATGGCCGTGCTCGCCCCGATGCCCAGCGCAATGGTGATGGCAGCCGTGGCCGCGAACACCGGACTCCTGCCCAGAGTCCGCGCCGCATACGTAAAATTTCGAAACAGCATCGCTGCGCCTCTGCGTACCAGGATATCAGTCGTGGCGCAGGCACTCCTGCCTGCCGGGGTACCCTCTGGGTCGGGCACTCTTGCCGGCGCAAATTGGGCTCTCCTAACCTGGTGGGAGATAGACCATTTCGAACCGCCCCCACACAACCACTGTCCACCAGCCACAAACCACCGGCCACGGCGAGCTTTGTTCGCCCATTTGCTACTCCCGCCGGCGGTGCGGTATCATAACCCATCCCGTCGCGATCTTCCATGCGGCGGTCAACGCCACTTAAGGAACTACGAAGGAGTCGCCTCGATGGCCAATCTCGAAATACTGATCTCGGCAGGGGTCATTGCCGCAAACAACAACCTCACCGCAGCGGATATCCAGACCATCAACGCTCTGGCTTCCGCCGAAGTCAACGCACTGATCGCCTTGAAGTCCGCGCTGGGAGACGATTTCATCACGCGGAATACGGTCGATGCACCCAACTGCTTCTTGTAGCGCCGCCGAGCCAGCCCCTGCGGGCCACGGCCATCTCCTGAAGCAGAAAATCCGGCTTGCCAGCGGCGAACTGTTCCTCGCCCTCGACCGCTTCTGGTCCCAGGCCGATGTCGCCGCGCGCTATCCGGAGTTGCTTTTTCACATTCATTGCGTGGTGCGCGCTACGGTCCCCGCCATGGAGACTGCCCGGCGCAATGCAGAAGCGCGCTCCCCAGCGGATCCCGTGGCCACGGCAATGGCTGCTTATCTGGCGCGCCACATTCCAGAAGAATTGCACCACGACGATTGGTTGCTCGACGATCTGGAATCGCTTGGCGTGGCCCGTGAAACCGTCTTGCGCCGCGTGCCTTCCCCTGCCGCGGCGGCTTTGGTGGGGAGCCTCTACTACTGGGCGCTGCACGCCCACCCCGTCGCATGGATGGGATACGCAGCAGTCACCGAGGGTCATCCGCCTTCCGCCGACTACCTCGTCTCTGTCATGCGCCGCACCGGGCTGCCCCAGGAGGGCTTCCGGACCTATTTGAAGCACGCCCAATTGGATCCGCACCACTCGCGCGAAATGTATGCCGCCCTCGATGCTATGCCGCTCACTCGCGAGCAGTCGTCTCTGCTCGGCGTGGTCGCCTTCCAAACCATTCATCACGTAGCGGGGCTCTTCGCTGCTCTCACCGGGCCGCAGCCGCCGCACACCGCCGCCTGATGGAGGACACTAAAGAGAGAATGATCGGCCGCGTGGTGTCGCGCTATCGAATTCTGGAGAAGCTCGGCCACGGCGGCATGGGGGTCGTGTACAAGGCGCTGGACCTGCGCCTGGAGCGCTTCGTCGCGCTGAAGTTCCTCCCCGCCGATGCCTGCGAGGACGAAACCACCCGGCAACGCTTCATGCAGGAAGCCAGGGCCGCCTCCGCGTTGGATCATCCCAACATCTGCACGATTTACAGCATCGAAGACACCGATCAGGGCGAGATGTTCATCGCCATGGCTTACTACGAGCGCGAAGTCCTTTCGCATCGGATTGCGCGCGGCCTCGTGGGTGTCAGGGAAGCCGTCGAGATCGCCATCCAGCTCGGCCGCGGGCTCTCCAAAGCCCACGAGCACGGCATCGTGCATCGCGACGTCAAGCCCGCCAACGTCATGCTGACCCCCGATGGAACGGTCAAGCTGCTGGACTTCGGAATCGCCCTGTTGGGCGGATCCGTGCGCAGCACCAAGCCCGGCGTGGCCGTGGGCACGCCTGCCTATATGTCGCCGGAACAGGCCTGCGGCCAGTCGTGCGATGGCCGCACCGATATCTGGGCGGTGGGCGTCGTGTTGTATGAGATGCTGACGGGACAACTGCCATTTCGCGGCGACCGCCACGACCTCGTGCTTTACGCGATCCTTCACAACGAGCCCCGCCCCGCCGCCGAACTCCGGCCCGGCATACCCGCCGATCTCGATCGCGCGATCTCTACCGCGTTAGCCAAAGATCCGGACCGGCGCTACCCTACCGCCAACGATCTGGTGGCCGCCCTCCGTTCCGTGCGTGAGCTTGAAACCCTGCCCTCCGAGTCCTCCGTTACCCTGGTCGAGGGCCGGACCGTGCCCGCTCCATCGCATAGCACCGTAGCCGTTTCTCGTCCGGCGCCTTCCATCGTAGTGCTGCCCTTCGCCAATCTCAGCCACGATGCCGACAATGAGTATTTCAGCGATGGCCTTGCCGAGGAGATCATTACGGCGCTCGCCCAGGTGGCCGGCCTGCGCGTGGTTTCCCGCACTTCCGCGTTTCAATTCAAGGGCAAAGCCGTGGATGTGCGCAAGATCGGCGAAGATCTGCGGGTGGCCTCCGTTCTGGAGGGCAGCGTCCGCATGGCGGGAGACCGCGTACGCGTCACCGTCCAGCTCGTCAATGTGGCCGATGGCTTTCAGGTTTGGTCGCAGCGCTTCGATCGCCACATGGACGATATCTTCGCCATTCAGGACGAGATTGCCCAGAGCATCGTTTCCGAGCTGCGGGGCAAACTCACTGGCGAGATCCCCGCGGCCCCCGTCGCGCCGCGCCGCCGCCCTGAAAACATGGCGGCTTATACCCTCTACCTCAAGGGCCGCTATCAGTGGAACAAGCAGACCGAGGAAGGACTGCGTAGCGCCGTCGAGTATTTCGAGCAGGCCATCGCGGAGGATCCCCAGTTTGCCCCCGCATGGGCGGGACTGGCCGATTACTACATGGCCCTTGGCTTCTGGAGCGTCATGCCGCCCGACGAGCTGTGGCCCAAGGCCCGAACCAACGCCCTCCGCGCTCTGGAGCTCGATCCGTCGCTGCCGCACGCGCAGGTCTCGGCCGGCTACGTGCGCATCTTTTGCGATTGGAACTGGGTCGAAGCCGGCCGCCATTTCCGTAAGGCCGTGGAATTGAGTCCCGGCAACTCCCAGGCGCGCTACGCGCACGCCGTGTACCTTACGCAGACGAAGCGCCTCGATGAAGCCTTGGCCGAAATGCGGCGCGCCCTCGAACTCGACCCGCTGGCCCTGAATGTCAACACGGCCCTGGCATTGGTTTATTACTATCGCCGGGAGTACGATCGCGGCATTGAGCAGGCGCGCAAAACCCTGGAGCTGGATCCCAACTATTTCGAAATGCAGGTCGGCCTGGGCCTCATCTACCTGCAGACCAGCCGCTTCGCAGAGGGCGTGCGCGCGCTCGAGGCGGTGCGCGCCGCGTCGGGCGATAACCCGCTCATCCTCGGCCTGCTGGGCTATGGCTACGGCGTCGCGGGCATGGATACCAACGCTCGCGAAATTCTCGACCGCCTGGAGGCCATTTCCCAGGAACGCTATGTGGCGCCCATCTCCCGCGCGCTGGTCTACATCGGCCTGGCCGCGCATGACGAGGCCTTCGAATGGCTGGATCGCGCTGCCGCCGCCCACGACGTCTTGCTGTGCTACCTGGACGTGATGCCCTGCTACGATCCCTTGCGGCGCGATGCCCGTTTTCCGGCCTTGCGCCAAAAGATCGGGATGCTGGCGCACGCCACAGCGCCGGAATAAGCGAATGTCATGTAATAATGTGGGGCAGGCGCTTTCGCCTGCCAAGACAAGTGTGGCCCCCATGGACATCGTATTTGCCGAGGGGGTGGGGCAGGCGCTTTCGCCTGCCAAGACAAGTGTGGCCCCCACGGACATCGTATTTG
>Ga0187858_10004901_pt1 | contig 12397 bp, 13 predicted proteins | sample June2016WEW_8_15_FD_133015 | JGI IMG/M metagenome (GOLD analysis project Ga0187858, IMG submission 133015) | Peatland microbial communities from SPRUCE experiment site at the Marcell Experimental Forest, Minnesota, USA - June2016WEW_8_150 | ecosystem: Environmental > Terrestrial > Soil >...
AGTCCATCCCCGGTCCAAAGTGCGCTGTCGTCTTTCCCGCGGTTTCATCCACCTCCGTTGGCACGAACCACGACGACACCCCTGGCCCCGTAGCGATCGCCACCCAGACTTCTTCCGGAGTCCCCGCCACCTCCACCTCAACCGCAATCGACCTTCGTCCTGACTCTTCCGTCTTCACGCTCATAATCGCTCCTTGGTCTTCCTTAAAATGTGTTGTTTGTAGAGCACGCCCGCATGGGTGCGAGGCCGGCACTTCTGCCGTCGCAGCCCTTCTCCCACCTTCCGCACGAACACACGCGTAACCCCTATCGCTTCGCCGGCAACGGATGCGCCACCACAACCAGTCGATGCGCCCGCCCCCCCGGCGCCGATGCATCGTGATACCGTGCCGCCAACCCAGCCACCGCACCCGCCAACTCCCTGCTAAACGCAGCCCGATCCGCAGCCGACCTAAACCGGATCACGGTATCCACCGACAGTGTCGGCAACCGCTTGTCGAGTTCCTCAGACCTCCCCAGCAGCGCCTTCACCTCGCGCACAATCCTTGCCGCCAGCGCAATCAGGTAGCTTGCCGACAGCCGGTCCATACTACGACCCGGGTCCGCCGCCACAGCCCCCATCGCCACAGGCGACACGATGTACGACGACGCCGTCGCCACCATCAGTCTCTCGGTCAGTCCACCCCACGCCCGCTCTTCCGCCACCCGTACCAGGTGATGTTCCTCGAGCGTCCGCAAATGATAGTTAATCTTCTGCCGTGCGATCCCCAGCCGCCCCGCAAGCGTCGCGGCCGAAGCCGGTTCCGCCAACTCCGAGAGGAGACGGGACCTCGCAGGATCGAGCGCCACCACCGCGGCCGCCGGATCGTCGATCACCTCAACAGCAAGCATTCTGGCCTATTAGAGCATTGACAAATATATTTGTCAATAGGGAAAATCGATAAAAATGACAAAGCATGCGCCGCACTCTCTTCGCCCCGATCCTGCTAGCCGGCCGGCCTCTTCCCCACTCGCAGACACCCGTGCCACGCCAACGATCCCCGAGAAGCCGGGGGGAGCAGCATTCCTTGAAGCCGTCTACCCCGGTCGTGTCCGCAGCCCGGAGACACTGTGTCTCTCTCTTCTCGAATGCGGCTGCGATCGTACGAGATCCTTCCGGGCATCGGCGCCGGCGGAATGGGAGAAGTCAAAGTATTGCCGCAAGCTTTTGCAAGCGGTCCGGATCGCATAGCGCGATTCGAGCCGCGAGGCCAAGGTGCTGGCCCTCCTCAACCATCCGATTATGGCGGCCACTTATGGCGTCGAAGACGGGCGCTGGTAGGGTAGCTGGTGGAAGGGGAAATGCTGTCGCGCCCTCCGAGGCGCCCGACTATGCGCACGAGCGCGGCGCGCGACGATTCGTTTTCTTGGCTGCCTTCTCCGCACGCGCGCTTGCCAATCCGCGGTTTAAAACGACTACACGCTCATGTGCGTGGCGAGAAGTCGATGACGCACCCGCGAAGAGAGGCCCGATACTTCCAATTGGAGTTGGAAACTGGCAGGCGGCCGCCGTTGACAGGCGCCCCAGCGGTATGGGATTCTACCTTCAGCGCGCGCTGGGGCGCCTCCTGTCCGCGGCAAGGGAGCCTGCTCCCACCCTGTATTGGATTTGCGTCTTGCACAGACCTTTCATCCGGCCCTGAGCTAAGCGGACCTGGGCAAAAAACGGAAGGAAGGTTATGTCACGAAAGCTCACTTCAGATACCACTCTCGACAATCTGAGGAAAGAAGCCAAGCGCTGGCTCAAGGCACTGCGCGAAAACGACCCGCATGCCGGCCGGCGCCTTGAAACTGCGTATCCCAATGGCTCACGCGAGCCCGTCTTACGCGACGTGCAGCACGCGCTCGCTCGCGAATACGGTTTCGAAGGTTGGCAGGATCTTCGCGCGGCGGCGCTCCGCCTGGAAGACAAAAGCCCGGAGTGGGCCGCCGCGGAGGCGGAACGCGCCATCCATGACAACGAGGTCGAACGACTAGCGCAACTGATTCGGGAGTATCCTGCGCTTCTATCGTGGCGCGGCAATTCCGGAGAATCGCTACTTGGGTTTGCCACAGGGTCGTTTGGCGACAGCGGCGATCCTAACCGGGAAAAGATGTTCACGCGCATCGAGTGCGCCGAGTTTCTCTTGGATGCGGGCGCTACGGTAGAGCCGGCGATATGGGAAGGCGCAATTCGCGCCCGCGCCGAGGGAGTGTTGCAGCTTCTTTTGCGCAAAGGTGTTCCGCCGCGCAGGCTCGATATTCTGGCGGCACTGGGTGACTACGAGGGCGTACGCGATTGTCTTGAATCCATACGGACCCGCCCGGGTGGCGATGCCGCCGCCGTCACGCAGGCGTTCCTTCGTGCCTGCCGTTTTAAGCATAAGCCGGTAGCCGCTCTCCTTCTCAACCGTTCCATCGAGCTCGACCCCGCGCTCGGCGAGCGAGTGGAGAAATGGCGTGGACAAAGCGGGTTCATCGACTACTTGGCCGAACATCAAGTGCACTACGGGGGTCCCTGGCAGACGGTCGTTAGGAATGAAATACAAGCGGCGATGGACGCAAACGACCTCGACGAGTTCAGCCGGTGGCTACAGCGGGAATCCGATCTGCTCGACGAACACAATGTGGTGGAGTTAATCGAGAATGCGGCGTACCACGATCGAGAACCTTTCATCGCTCGATTGATGGAGTTCCATCCCGCGCTAAAGGTGAAGCGCCCACCTTCGTTCGCACTGGGGTTCGCGCTGGAGTATGGGAACGCGCATCTCATCCCGCTATTGACTCAGATTTGGCCGCTGCCGGACGATCTTCCGCACGCGGCCGGCGTAGGGGACTTCGCGGGAGTCAGGGGTTGGTTTGATGAGGCCGGCCGACCGAGGCTGGGGAGCCTCAGTCAGCATTACCCCACCAACAATCCTTCGGTACTCCGGAATCTTCATTGGGCGCCCCCGAACGCGCAGCACATCCTGGATGTCGCGCTGGCATGGGCGTGTATGAACCGGCAGCTTGAGATCGCGGATTTTCTTCTGGGGCACGGAGCCAACATCAATACGGATTGGGGCACGCACGAGCCAGCCAGTATTCTGCATGAATGTGCCATCCGCGGGAACTACGAAGCAGCGCAGTTCCTCATCGACCGCGGCATCGATATGACGATTTGCGATTATCGCTGGGACGGGACTGCGGAAGGGTGGGCGTACTACGCCGCCAAGGATAAGGACATGGCGGAGTTCCTGGCTCGCGCCGAGCGCGCACGGAAAGCACAGTCCCTTTGAAGAAGACACGCTCGTGGCGTTCGGGGAAGTTGCCACTCGCTTCTCGCTGGATCACGCACCGTTCGGAAATTGGCAGTCTCCGATCCAATTGACGGGAAACGCCCTGGCAGCCCGTGGCAGAAGTCACTGTGAGTCGCGGTCGGCAGGCGAAAGCGCCTGCCCCACCACGGTGAACCAACAGCTTGAGAGCTTCGGCGGAGAAACATTCAAGCTGCCGGGACTTCCGCGCGCCGTCTGCCTGGTGGAGGCACGCAAATCAGGAAGTACCCGGTTGACGAAGTGGCATCGCTCTTGGGATAATGAATATGGCAACTGGAGGTCTGATGTCCACCTATTCCGCCGAGCCCAGCACAATCGAAGAAGTCCAAAGCACAATTGAAAACTGGTTTGGCACTCGCTACAAGGAGGCGACGCCGGCGTTTTCTCTTAAGTCTAAACACACTGGGCTCGATGTGTTCATTTCACACTCCGCTCACCACGACTTGAAAGTCGAGATTATCGACCGGAGCTTGCTCTTTCAAGTCAAGCACACGAGGCTTAATCTCAATCTCGAAGGATTCCTCATCCGCAGTGCCTATAAAGACGAGAAGCTGTGGCTGAGGATCGAGCGCGACCCAGAGCTAGAAAATCGCCTGTTGGTTTCGGTATTGAAGCAGTTTAGAAACACCAAACATCCAGCTTTTTGCACTCGAATCCTGAGGGCGGTGAAAGACCTCGAAGCCGATCTCACAAGCACTTCGATTGAGGAGGCGACTGCCGCTCCAACGGATAACCTCGTGATGCTTGAGGCCCTCAGTTCGGCCTCTTGGGTGTCGGAGTTAGCAGGGCAAGATCCGATTGTCGCTTCGAAGCTTCGAGGGTTTGAGCTTCGGCAAGGGATGCTCAAAAAGGCCGAAGGGGTTCTCAGTTCCGGAAAGGTTGCTGAATTGCTGAAGCTTTCTCGTCAAGCGGTCGATAAGAGGCGAGCCGCAAATCAACTCCTTGCATTGACACAAGGTAGACGTGGATACAGTTATCCAAGTTTTCAGTTTGAAGACGGAAAGACCCTGAACGGTCTAGAAGAAGTGTTGAGAAATCTCAGTGCTCTCGATCCCTGGATGCAGCTCAGGTTCTTTACAAGTTCGCATGAAAGACTTGGTAATAAGACCCCGATCGAAGCGCTACGCAGCGGAAGAGCTAACGAGGTGGTGAGGGCCGCGAGCGCATACGGCGAACAAGGAGCAATGTGATCGACCTTCCGGGCGACCATCCGCCGCCCCATGCGCAATTGGCTGCTCAACATCCGTCGATCTTCACCTTGCTGGCAGGAGAGATTTTGTACCGGCACTATAAGAAGATTGACGATCCCATATATTTCGGTAAGAAGGGCTACTATCGCCTCGATGACCCGGACTGTCCGGCGCCGGGGTGTTTCGGTGTCCTGTACGCCGGCGCCGACCCCGAGTGTTGCCTCTTGGAATCTAGCGGGGAGACGACCGGAGTGCCTGCCGTTTCCGGAGCGTATCTGGATGCACGCGCAATCGCGAGAATGAGGTTGACCGGCTCTCTACGGTTTATCGATCTTGTGGATGATGGTGGGCTCGCCAGCATCGGGGCGGACGGACGTCTCGGGACAGGCTCATATAAGGTGGCGCAGCAGTGGTCCGCCGCACTAAAGAAACATCCCTGCAAGCCGGACGGAATCCGTTATCGTTCGCGACATGCCCAGGAACGGATTGCCTATGCCATTTATGAGCGACCGCCTAGCAGTTTCAGTGTCACGTCAATGGGTTCATTCACTGACCCAACGAACGAAGCGCTCTTAAAACGCATCCTGAGGACATACAACTTCGCCCTAATCTGAAGCCATTCCCGCTCTGACGACAGAACGCTGCTGCCAAACGCTCTACTGACGTTGCACGTCCATTGCCTGGAAATGAGCGCACGGTTGACGCCGTCCGGAAACCCGGGTTATTCGGCGCCAACCTTTACGTATCACGCGCTGGCCGTAGAATTGACGTCATGCAGGTAATTGGCGCCATCGTGGAGCGCGTCTGCGCCGACAAGAGCGCCGGCGGCAGTACAATCACTTTTCCATCCAGCTTTTCCAGTAGTCTTTCCACTCCACGCTTTCTCCGGCGGGCAGGACTTCGATGGGGTTGAGGCCGTCGAGCATCACGGCGCTTTCGTCGGTGAAGCCCTTCTTGCCCTGGTTGGCCAAGGCCTTGGGGTGCGGGCCGTGGTGGATGCCGCGCGGGTGCAGCGTGGCCATGCCCGCCTTGATGTGTCGCGGCTGAAGAAGTCGCCGTCGTGATAGAAGATGAACTCGTCGTAGTCCGTGTTGCGGTGGAAGAAGGGCACCTTGAGGGCTTGCGCGTCCTGCTCCAGGGGGCGCGGCAGAAAGCTGCAAATCACCGCGCCTTCAGTAACGAAAGCGTCGCGACGGGGTTGACCATCTATCCGTCAATGCCGTATGCTCAAAAAGGTGATCGCCGAGATTGTAAGTCTGTCTGGATATGAATCTCAGGTTTCGGCTCTGCTGAACGAGGAGGAGCGGATGGCGATGGAGTTCTACATCGCCTGCACGCCGGAAGATCATCCAGTCATTCCGGGCGCCGGTGGATTTCGCAAGGCGCGCTGGGCGCGGTGAGGCAGGGGGAAGAGCGGCGGGCTTCGTGTGGTCTATTTCTTTCTGGCCGAGCCGGGACGGATCTACATGGCCGCGATCTACGCCAAATCGCGAAAGGAGACCCTGTCGGCGGCCGATCAAAACGTGCTCGCGAAACTTAGCGGCGCAGATCAAGAAAGCGGCACGAGGAGGGCAATAATTATGGGAGTAGGCAATCTGAACACTGGAAGCAAACGGCGGACGAAGCTCGGCATGGCGCTGGAGCAGAGCGCCAAAGAAATTCTGGCCCACGTGAAGGGCGAGGCGAGGCTGCCTACGCGGCGTATCGTGCTGCCGGATGAGGTGGATGTGAGGCGCATCCGGACCAAGGCGGGAATGTCGCAAGCGGAGTTTGCGCGCGCGTTTTGCATAAATCCGAGAACGCTACAGGAATGGGAGCAAGGGCGGCGAAAACCCGACGCAACCACGCGGGCGTACCTCGCGGTTATCGCCAGGAATCGCGAGGCGGTGTTGGCGGCGCTGGCGTCTTGAAGGCCCACAAATAGAAATTCTGAGATTGAGCACTAAGCAAGCCTGCGCCGGCAGGAGTGCCGCCGCGGCAGGCACGGCGGGCAGGACTTCGATGGGGCGGAGGCCGTCGAGCATCACGGCACCACGCGCCTGTGCGATTCAGGGCGCTACACTGGGAACATGGTCGTTGAGTCGTGCAGGGTGCACGATCCCCAGATCACGCGTGCCCAAAGGCTGGAGCGGCCATGCGAAAGAAGTCGGGGACAACACCTGCCGAAGCTTGAGGCCCTTGCGATGCGCAGGCTGGCTCGTTTCGGCGTTTGTGGCTCCTGTATTTTCGAGAACGGTGCTATCCTGCAGCCCGTCATGATTCCTATGAGCCTTGACCGCTTTTCCAGGGCAGACCGAGTCAAAACGCCCAGGCATCACATCGACCCAGGTTTCGTTAATCACCGCTTGATTTTCTCCACACTGGGCCACGATTTCCGAGAATTCTACGAGCGAAGAAGGCTTAAGTCTGACGACCATATGTCGCTGCTCTATAACGACCACCTGCTCGTGACGTATCTCCTCAATTCCTGTCATGAGGCCGGGGTCCCAACTCTCGGCGAAGTGCTTCAGTCGCCAGTTGTTGGATCTCTGTTTTGCAGCACCGAGCTCTTGAATGCCAGCCCCGGCGTTTATGGTGAGCTGCCGAAGATAGCGGCGTTCTGCGGTGTCGACATTCCACCGGGCCGGACGGACGAGATTTTGGAACGGTGCAGCTTCGCGTACATGAAAGGGTACGAGAGCAAGTTCGACTTCATGAATCAAGTCCTGTTGGAGAGGCGGTTTGTGGAGGGCGCGTTTATACGCGAGGGGAAAACGAACTCGTGGACAGGGCTCCTCACAGACTCCCAGAATCAACTCTTCGAAGAGGCGGCCGGACGCTGGCGCCGCGCGGAAGCCTCTGGCCACAGGCCGAAGTTCCCGAAAGCGCCTCACCGGTCGTTGGGGTCAGATGGCGAGCTTGGCGCCCAGCGCTTGACCGAGGAAGTGAGCCGACAGGGCAGGAGGCCTGTCCTACCTACAGCTTGAACTCCCGCACCATCTCCACGCAGGCCTTCACATTCTCCACCGGCGTCTCCGGCAGAATCCCGTGGCCTACGTTGAAGATGTGGCCTGGCCGCGCGCCGGTGCGCTTCAGCAGTTCCGCGATCTTCATCTTCAGCTCCGGCAAAGGCGCGAACAGCGCCGCCGGATCCAGATTGCCCTGCACCGCGGAACGATAGCTGATATCCATCCAGGCCTGGTCGATATTAATGCGCCAGTCGACGCCCATCACGTCGCCCCCGGCCGCGTGCAACTCGCGGAAGAAGCCCGAAACGCCCGTGCCGAAGTGGATCACCGGCACGCCGGTGGAGCGGATGCGCTCAATCAGCGCGCGGGAGTATGGCTGCACGAATCGCACGTAATCGTCCGGCCCCAGCGTACCCACCCAACTGTCGAAGACTTGGATGCAGCGCGCGCCGGCCGCCACTTGCAGGCTGGCAAAGGGCGCCTGCACATCCACGATCTTGCCCATCAGCCGGCGCCAGAGCGTCTCGTCGGAGTACATCATGCGCTTCGTCTGGAGATAATTGCGCGACGCTCCCCCTTCGATCATGTAACTGGCCAGGGTGAAGGGCGCGCCCACGAAGCCGATCACCGGGACCTTGCCGGCCAAGGCGCGCACCACGTTCTGAATGGCTTCTCCGACGTAGCCCAGATCGTCGGTATTGGCTGTCGAGAGGCCGTCCACATCCGAACTGGTGTGAACCGGGTTATCGATGTGGGGACCTTCGCCGGTGGCATAGCGCAGCTTGAGGCCCATCGGCTCGACGGGCAGCAGCAGGTCGGCGAAGATGATGGCGGCATCTACGTCCAGGAGCTCGACCGGCTGCAGAGTCACGGTGGCAGCCAGATCCGGCCGCTTGCAGATCTCCAGGATGCCGTGCTTGGCCCGGATCTCCCGGTATTGCCGCAAATACCGGCCCGCCTGCCGCATGAACCAGACTGGGCGGAAGTCGGTGGGTCTGCGCCGGCACGCATCCAGAAACCGGCTTGTCATTGGAGCCACGCGCATGGCTGTTCCGTCCTGTCTTCGCAAAAGAAAGCGCGAAATCCTTGGGGATTGTGTTCCGCCGCCCAACGGCGGCCGTTGATGAAAAATGGCTTGGCCCATGCCTCGCTATCGATGGTGCGCGGGGTGATGAGCGAAACCGATAACATGCCCGGCGCCGGATAGCCGGTGCGCGGGTCCATGATATGGCTGTAAACATGGCCTTCGGCGCGGAAAAACTTCTCGTAGCTGCCGGAGGTGGACATAGACTCGTTCTTCAAAAAGACCTCCGCGACGCTCTTGCGCTCGCTCTTGGGGTCGCGGATCTGAATGCGCCAGCCGCGCGGCTCGGTAGGCGGCGCGCCCAGCCCGTAGATGCTGCTGCCCGAGGCCGAAACCAGGGCGATGGCGATGCCCTTCTGCTTGAGCTCGTCGATCATGCGGTCCACGGCGTAGCCTTTGCCGATGCCGCCGGGATCGAGTTCCACACCCGGACGGTCGAAGCTCACAGCGAGATTGGCGGCGTCGAGGTGCACGTGCTGGTAGCCCACGTGCTGCATGGCGGCCATGATCTCGGCCCGGTGCGGCAAGTGGCCGGTCCCTTTATAGAAGCCCCAAACCTTCATGAGTGGGCCGACCGAGATGTCGAAGGCCCCGTCGCTGAGGCGGCTGTACTCCTGGCAGGCCTCCAGCAAATGGAACAGCTCCGCTGAGACGTGCACCGGATGTTGGGCAGCTTCCCGGTTGACCTCGCTCCACTCGCTGTCGGGCTTGTAGTTCGAAAGCATATCGTCCAATTGGCGCGCCACATCGAAAGCCGCATTTACGGCCGCCGACAGTTTGTCCCGATCGTAACCGTAGACGGCAATCGAATAAGCGGAGCCCATGGCCTCTTCGCTCTGTTCCAGGCGGAGCATCTCCCGCGGGTCCGCCGGTAGACGGAACTCACGCTGGGGGGGGCTCTGAGGTTCCGCCGCCAAAGCCGTCAACAAAAACAAAACTACCACAGTTTGTTTGACTTTAGGGCTGATTTTCGGTCGAGACACGCTTTTTTTTCGCTCGCTTGAGCAGAAGCTCGACCCGCGACTCGGCGTCGGGCCAGTGGTCCGGCTCAAAATGCAACTCGGGAACCTTCCGCAGGTTCAGACGGCGGGCCAATTCATGCCGCAAGTAGTGCCGGGCATGCTCCAGAGCGTCCGCGGCCTGGCGCTGCTCGTGCCCGCCGCCACCCAGGCTGACCTTGACGATGGCGTGGCGCGAATCCGGGCTGACCGTAACGTCCGTAACGTCCACGGAGGCCAGCCGGGGGTCGGAGAGTTCAAACCCAATGATCTCGGAAAGTTCCTCACGAACCGCTTGGGAGACGCGCTGGGAACGATGCTGATCCATATAAAAACCGGGGCTGGGGGCTAGGGGTTGGGGGCTGGGGTTTTGCTGCTTGGATTCTGCCGCGGACCCCAGTCCCTAGTCCCTAGCCCCCAGCCCCGCTCTTCAAAGCCATTCCACCACCGTACCCACCAACTCGCCGCCCAGCAACGCGGCCGCTTCTTCTTCCACCGACTGCAGAACTTTCTCGGCGTGGACGTGGTCGGAAGCCACGGTCACCGCCGCCACCACCGCCCGCTGCCAGAGTTCCTGACAATCGATCTCGGCTACCGCCACGTTGAACTTGCTCCGCAGGCGGTCTTTCAGGCTCTTCACTACCTGGCGCTTGTCCTTCAGGGAGTGCGCATCCTGCAGCCGGATTTCGAGCGTCAGCACTCCAATCGCAGGCACGGCGCCTCAGGCGAAAACTTCGGTGGCGACGCGTTCGGTGACGAAAGCCTCAATGACATCGTTCTGCTTGATATCTCCGTAGTTCTCCAGCGTGATGCCGCATTCCATGCCGCTCTTGACTTCGCTGACGTCGTCTTTGAAGCGCCGCAGCGAGCTGACCTTGCCCGTATAGACCACCACGTTGTCGCGCAGCAGGCGTACTTCGCTATCGCGCGTGATGGTGCCATCCTGCACAAGGCATCCGGCCACGTTCCCGACCTTGGTGATGCGGAACGTCTCGCGCACCTCGGCCTTGCCGCGGTAGACCTCCTTGTACACCGGCTCCAGCAGGCCGGTCATGGCGCGTTTGATCTCATCGGTCAGGTTATAGATGATGGTGTGCAGCCGGACATCCACCTTTTCCTGTTCCGCCAGCGCCGCCGCATTGCGTTCCGGACGCACGTTGAAGCCGATGATAATGGCATCCGACGCCGAGGCCAGCAGCACATCGGATTCATTGATGGCGCCCACGCCGGAGTGCAGCACGCGAATCTTGACTTTGTCATTCGACAGCTTCTGCAGCGTATCGGTGAGCACCTCGGCCGATCCACCCACGTCGGTCTTGAGAATGATGGGCAGCTCTTTGACCTCGCCCGCCGCCAGCTTTTTGTGCAACTGTTCCAGCGTGAGCCGGCTGCTCTTGGCCATGGTGGCTTCGCGCACCTTGGCTTCGCGGAACAGCACGATCTGCTTGGCCTTGGCGGTATCCGTCACCACCTGGAAATCGTCTCCGGCTTCGGGCAGCGACTCCAGTCCCAGCACTTCGACGGGCGTGGAGGGCTCGGCGTCCCGTATGGGCTCGCCCCGGTCGTTCAGCATGGCGCGCACCTTACCAAACACGGCGCCGCAAATGAAATAATCGCCGACGTGCAAAGTGCCGTTGCGGACCAACACGGTGGCCACCGGACCGCGGCCGCGATCGAGCTTGGCTTCCAGCACGCTGCCCATGGCAGGACGGCTGGGATTGGCCTTGAGCTCCTGCAGATCGGCCACCAACAGGATCATCTCGAGCAACAGATCCAGGTTGGTCTTCATCTTCGCCGAGACCTGCACCATCACCGTGTCGCCGCCCCAATCTTCGGCGAGCAGGCCGCGGTCGGCAAGTTGCTGCTTAATGCGCTCGGGCTGCGCGTCGGGCTTGTCGATCTTGTTAATCGCGACGATGATGGGAACCTTGGCGGCGCGCGCGTGGTCGATGGCTTCCAGCGTCTGCGGCATGACGCCATCGTCGGCCGCCACCACCAGCACTACGATGTCGGTAACCTTGGCGCCTCGGGCGCGCATGCGCGTGAACGCCTCGTGGCCGGGCGTATCGATGAAGACCACCTTGCGGCCGTCCTTCTCGACATAGTACGCGCCGATGTGTTGGGTAATACCGCCAGCCTCGTGGCCGGCCACGTTCGCCTGGCGAATGGCATCCAACAGCGAAGTCTTGCCGTGGTCCACGTGGCCCATGATGGTCACCACGGGGGCACGCTTCAGCAGGTCCTTCTGTTCTTCGGCAACCTCCACCTTCTGCTGGGTTTCCGCTTCGTAGCTGATGGTGCTGGTGGAAGCGCCGAAGTCGCGGGCGATCTCCCCTGCCAGCTTGGAATCCAGCGTCTGATTGATGGTGGCCGGAATGTTACGGTCGAGAAGCCGTTTGATCACCACGCTGGCCTTGACATCCAGCTTCTCGGAGAGTTCTTTAACGGTGATGCCTTCCGAGATGGTGATGTCGCGGCTGACCGGCGGCGGTCCGCTGTGGACCTGGCGCTTGGCGGCAGGCCGCAGGATTTTCTCTTCGGCCTCCTGGGCACGATCGCGCTGTGGGCGGCCGCGCTTATCGCCGGGGCGGCGCTGCTGATCCGGCGGCGGCGGTGCGACGGCCGGTTCCATGCCGGGACGGCGCGAGGTGGGGTGCATGGGGCGCGGTCCGCCCGGCCGCACCGGAACGCCGGCACGCGCGGCTGGGCCTTGCCTGGCGACCATGGGCTGGCCGGGGCGGAGCGGTCCACGATAAATGGGCTGCCCGGGCGCGGGAGCGCTTTGGGGCCGGGCCGGAATGCCTGGGCCGGCAGGTCGCGCCGGCGGTGGAGCGGGCATGCCG
>Ga0187858_10004914_pt1 | contig 12378 bp, 9 predicted proteins | sample June2016WEW_8_15_FD_133015 | JGI IMG/M metagenome (GOLD analysis project Ga0187858, IMG submission 133015) | Peatland microbial communities from SPRUCE experiment site at the Marcell Experimental Forest, Minnesota, USA - June2016WEW_8_150 | ecosystem: Environmental > Terrestrial > Soil >...
AACAAATGCCGGATTTCCGCGCGGTCATCATCGGCAAAAGCCAGGACAAACTCGAACCGGTGATTGGCCGGATGGGGTTGCAGGAAAATGTGACGTTTAGCGGGCTGGTTTCCGAAGAGGGAAAATTTCGCCTGCTCAAGAGCAGCCGTGTGTTTGTGATGCCAAGCCATTACGAAAGCTGGGGCATCGTGGTGGGCGAAGCGCTTGTATCCGGCGTGCCGGTAGTGGCTTACGATCTGCCCTGTTACCGGCCCGTCTTCGGCGACTTCGTGCGTTACGTGAAATGCTTCGAAAGTGACGGCTTCAAACGCGCTGTCGAAGACGAGATTCGCCGGCAACGCGCCGGGCGCAACTATCTTGCCGAGATGAATCCCGGCAAACTGAAGCAGGCGACGGATTGGTCAACTGCCCAGGAAAGGTTCCTTTCGCTTCTGCGAAAGCTGGCCGCCGACGGCACGCCCGCAAGTTGAGACGCCAATTTAACCTTGCCGCGTCGAGCGGAATTGAATGCGCTGGCTGTTTGAGCCGCGCGTTACCTTCATTCGCGGCACAGGCAACCGGTTCTCATTTGCCAGATTACGCGGAGAAATCCGTTCAAAATCAAAAGCCTGATTGAACGGGCCGGTCTGGTTGGGTGTGTTCACGCTCAACACGGACGGTCATTCTCTGGGAATGGGGGTAAAGAAACGCCGATTGCGGAGAGAGTGTGAGCGATAAAGCTTCCAGCCGGTAGCTGCCGCTTTGAGCAAATGGGCCAAACCCGGGGAAAAGCGGTTCACCGTTCGAATCAGTGCGTTCGGGCCTTTTTCATCAGACCGCTTGCTCGAAGCGGCAGCATCCCACATCGTCGAATAATCACTTTGTTGCGGCATTCGTCGGAACAGTTCCACCACTTCTTTTCGCCGCGCCTGAACGAGAAGGTGAATCAACGTATAAGAAATGAGCTCAACGCGCGAACGTAGGATTCGAGGGTCGGCGACTTTATACCATCGGGCTTGCGGACCGGCAGCGTGCGCAATCATATCGACAACTTCATAACCATTTTCTTCGGATAGGGCCTGGTAAAACAGTTCCGGGCTGAACTGGTAAAAACCGTGTCCGAACCAGTTGTTTCCTGGCGAATCAAGGAACAGATATCCTTGGACCTTGACCAGCTCCATGCAATTGCGCAACGCAACGGGAAAGTTGAATACGTGCTCAAGGGTGCCGCCGTCGCAAACAACATCGAAGCGTTCCTTCCAGTCGTTCGGAATAGGTTGATTCAGGTCATGCACCAGGGCGGCTCCTTCGTAAGGCGAGGCGTCGAGGGATTGCACCGTGCGTGCTCCCAGGCAATGGAAGAACTCTTCGGCAAACCCGCCGAGATTACCTTCCTCCCGGAATGGCTCATCGGGAAGATGGTGTTGTTGCAGCAATTGCCGCATCTTGCCGGGGAAAACATCCAGCTTTAGCCGGCCGATGGTCAAAACACTGCCGAAGCACACCCCTTGTTTGCGAGCGCGCAATAGAAATTGAACTGAATTGAGATCCAAACCCATAGCGTCCGTTCAAGTTTGAACCCCAAACGTCTGTTTGTATTGATTCATACCGAAATCTCCGTGTCGTGGCCATTGTCAACAGCCGACACAGGGGCAACAAGTTTTTTTGGCAACCAGCGCAGGCAACACCCGCTCATGGCAACAATACTGCTATCCGCTCTGCCAGAAAGCGTTCCACGCTGTGATTCCAGTTCTTGCGAAAACGGTTGATCGCATCATAAAAATTCCGGCCCTGGTCGCGCATTTCCAGGACAGCCTGTTCAATTGGTTGCGGGTCAGGTGCCACGACCCGCCCAATGCCGTTTCTCTCAATTTCCCCGCTGAAAAATGCAGTGTTCGTGGTCAATAGTGGCAGGTTGTTGGCCAGACAATGAAAGTATTTCGACGGACAGCCGTAATAGCTGTAACTTTGCGGGCCGGCGTTGCGATATATCGCGTAGGCGCAAAAGCAGTGCCGGGCGATTTCCGAGAGGCGGCATGGCTCGATATGGCCATGGAATGTGGTTTGGGGCGGAGCGTCCATCTTAATCGAAGCCAGATAGGGCGAGTCTCCGACTATGTGCAACGGGATGTCGTGTCGCCGCGCGACCTGAAACAAAACATCCAAGGCGTGATCTTCCGAGGGAACGCCAAAATACATAATCTCCCGCCGCTCGGCCATGGGAACCCCGTTGTCATTGATATAGATTGGCAAAATGTAGTTGTGCGAATGACCTTCTCCTGTGGGAATGCGCGGCGAGAGTCTCCACACCTCGTCTGCCTGACGGACAATGAACCGGTTCAAGGCCATGTTGGCACGGCGATGCAATCGGACACGCCATTTTCCAACCGGCGGCAGGTAATCACTTTGAAGTGAAACCAAAGTGCGGACTTTGCCCCATCGTTTCAGCCCTACCGCCAGCAGTCCGCGCGGCCCTTCAACAATCAGAAGTGCGATGGGTTCCCCTTCCGCCCATTTCAGAGTCCGGCGCAGGATGCGAAACGCCGAAAAGAAACCAAAGCACATGTCGTCCAATCGCCGCCAGCGGGCCACCGGCATTTTCTCGCTCAAAGAAGTTTGCTGGCCATGCACCCAGGTGGAATCCTCCCGCCACCGACCGCAGCGCACCAGCAAGAGCGCAGCATTGGCCGAAATGATTTTTGCCCAACTTTCCTCGTTGGTCGCGCTCCCCATCCACATGGCAATGCGTTTCATATCTTCGCAATTGCCGGAAATAGGGACATCCCAAAATGAAGTCAAGCGGAACCGGATGACATAGCCTTGACACATAGGTGGTTGTCACTAAGAATCTCCGCCCCAGCCATCGCGAGAAGCCACCGGTTTCACCCGGTGGAGCTGTGAGCGCAACGCGGTTTTGATTTGTGCTGGTTGCCAGTCTGATGAAAATGGTGAAACCAACTCCTGAAATTAAGCGGCGGGGTTTGCTGCCCCTTGCGCTCCTGGCCGTCATTTTGGCCGTGCTCTTCTGGGAAAGTTTCTTGCCCGGCTATGTTCATTTCTCCAACGACGGTCCGCTGGGGCAGCAAATGACAGCCTGTTCGCGCCTGCCGCAGGCCTTCTTCGGTTCGTGGGGCGACTTGAATGACATCGGTAGCAACACGGGCTCGTACCCGCTGGACGTGAACGGGCTGATTCGCTGGGTGTTGCGGCCGGTGGGTTACGCGAAATTTCTGGCGCCCATTGCCCTGTTCATTTTGGGACTCGGCGCCTGGACGTTTTTCCGGCAACTGAAACTCACGCCGCTGGCGGCCACCCTGGGGGCGCTGGCCGCGACCCTGAATTCCACTTTTTTTGCTACGGCCTGTTGGGGCGTGGCGCCGCAACAAATCGCCATCGGCATGGACTTCTTGGCGCTGGCTTTGGTGGTTTCCAACACATCGGAAACTCCCGTGCTTATACGCTGGGCAAGACTGGCGCTGGCTGGACTGGCCGTCGGCATCAACGTGATGGAAGCGGCGGACATCGGCGCGATTTTCAGTTTGTTCGTCGCGGCCTTTGTCTTTTTCAAAGCCATCGCCGATGAGAGCGGGGCGATGGGGGTAAAAGTGGGACGGGGCGTCAGCCGCGTGGCGGTCATCGCGCTGTTTGCCGGATTCATTGCCACGCAGACAATTGTGGCGCTGGTTGGCACTGCCGTCGTCGGCATTGCCGGCGCGGCGCAGGACACCGAAACGAAAATGCAGCACTGGGACTTTTCGACCCAGTGGAGCGAACCGAAAGTGGAAACACTCGGCTTGTTCGTGCCGGGTTTGTTTGGTTACCGGATGAACACGCCGAAAGATATGATGGAATTTCTTCAGGACCATTACAAAGGCGGTGAGTATTGGGGTGCGGTCGGGCGTGACCCGGCATTGGTGCGTTACTTCGACACTGGAAAACAAGGTTCTCCGCCGTCCGGCTTCATGCGATTTACCGGCGGGCAGAACTACGCCGGTATTTTGGTGGCGCTGGCGGCATTCTGGGCCATGGCGCAATCCTTGCGTCGGCAGAACTCCGTCTTTTCCGAAACGCAACGGCGGTTCATCTGGTTCTGGTCGGTCGTGTTGATCGGGTCTTTGTTGCTGGCCTGGGGCCGGTACGCGCCGTTTTACCAATTCTTCTACATGCTGCCTTATGCCTCCACGATTCGGAATCCGACCAAATTCCTGCTCGTGTTTTCCTGGGCGATTGTGATTCTCTTCGCCTATGCCGTTCATGGCTGGCGCCGGCGTTACCTGGAGATTCCGGCGGTCAGTTCCGCTTCGCCGCTGGCGCATCTTAAAAACTGGTGGGCGAAAGTCCGCGGCTTCGACCGGAACTGGACTTGCGCCTGCGGCGCAGCGTTTATCGTCGTTTTGCTCGGTTGGTTGATTTACACCTCGGACAGGCCAGGCCTCGTGCGCTATTTGCAGACGGTCGGTTTCGGTGACGAAGATACGGCAAAACAGATCGCCGCCTTCAGCATCGGACAAGCAGGCTGGTTTGTTCTGTTGTTCGCGTTGGCCGCCGGACTTTGCGTGCTCACCATCGCTGGCGTCTTTGCCGGGCGGCGCGCCGGACTGGGCGGTATTTTGCTCGGCGCGTTTCTGGTGGCGGACTTGGGCCGGGCCGACCTGCCTTATATCACCTACTGGGATTACAAACAAAAATACGACATCGATCCGGCCAATCCGACCGATTCAACCAACCCGATTATTAATTTCCTGCGCAACAAACCCTATGAACATCGGGTGGCGGATTTGCCGTTCAATATTCCACAGCGCCTGCCTTTCTACGATGACTGGTTTGGCGACCTATACCGCATCGAATGGGCGCAACACCATTTCCTTTATTATAACATCCAGTCGCTCGACAAAATTCAAATGCCGCGCATGCCGGCGGACCTGGCGGCTTACGAGATGGCGCTGACGCCTCATTCCACAGACACGACCTGGCTCTCGGTCAGGCGTTGGGAATTGACCAATACCCGTTACCTGCTTGGTCCGGCGGGCTTTCTGGACATTTTGAATGACCAACTCGATCCGGGGCAGCACCGTTTCCGGGTCGTTCAACGTTTTGACGTTGTGGCGAAACCCGGCGTTGATCAGGTGACGCAATTGGAGCAGATGACTGCCGCCCCCGGCGAAAATGGAGGTTGTGCCCTCATTGAATTCACCGGCGCCTTGCCCCGCGCCAAACTTTATTCGCACTGGCAGGTGAACACCAATGACCTGACCACACTCCAGACGCTGACCAATGCCGGTTTCGACCCGCAACAAACGGTTTTGGTTTCCACGCCGCTGCCCGTTGCCGGTTCCACCAATCAAAATTCCGGGACCGTGGAATTTACCAGCTATGCGTCCACCCGCATCGTCTTCAGAACGCAGACCGCCATGCCGTCTGTGCTGCTGCTCAACGACATGTTTGACCCGCATTGGCATGTGTTCGTGGACGGCCAGCCGGCGGAACTGTTGCGCTGCAACTACATCATGCGTGGCGTTTTTCTGACGCCGGGCGCGCATACAGTGGAATTCAAATTCAGTCAGCCGCACAAACCGCTCTACACCACCCTGGCGGCCTTCGGCGTCGGAATGCTTTTGTGCGGTTTCCTGCTGGTGGCCACGCGCCGCAACGCCGGGCCGGGGACTCAGCCGTAAATGTTTTTCGGATGCCGCGGCCGGCGCCGGATGGTGTAAAGGTAAAAATCGCGCAATTCGACCAGGATCTGCCCCGCCAGCCAGGGCGGCCAACCGGTAATGCCGCGTGCCACCCGGACAATTTCACGTGCATAAGCGGCGTTCCCGTTCTGGCGGACGCGCTTGGCCTTGATGCCGGAGCGCACGGCAAACAGGCCTTTCAATTTCAACTTCCGGTGCAGGTTCAAGGCCTTGCCGCGCAGCGCTTCGTTCATCTCCATCGTCCGCCACTCGTCCAGAATGAGCGGCTGGAGGCCGGGCGCGTGGAACACCGTTTCATTCGCGCCGTGCCAGCGGTATTTTCCGAGCGCTTCGCGGACATGGACAATTTTTTCGCACTGTGCGCCAAACGCCGCCCAATAAATCTGGTCGCCAAGGATCGGGAAATCCAGCCGGAACCGGCACGGCGCGGGTTGAAAATTGGTTTTCATCAACGTTGCGCAAAACGCCTGGTTGCGAATCTCGGCCTTGCGCTGCAAAAAAACGTCCCGGTCCAGGACTTCTCTCCGTCCGTCCGCCTTGCCGGAAAAACTCAAGTGCCGGTTCCGCTCGTCAATGCGCTCATCAAGGCACCAAGCCAACCCGCGCCCGGCGCAATCCGCCAGCGTGCCCGTCATCACCTCGTAAAAACGCGTTGCGACCGCGTCGTCGGCGTGGAGGATGTGGAGAAATTCCGTTTCGGCGGCGAAGTCGAGGCAGCGGTTCATGTTGCCGAACAGGCCGAGATTGGTCGGATTGCGGATGAACTCGCAGGCGATGCCCTTGAAATTCCGGACGATTTCCTCCGTCCGATCGGTCGAGCAATTGTCCAAAACAATCACTCGGTCCGGGCGGAGCGTCTGCCGGGTGACGGATTCCAGCGTCTGCCCGATGAACTCCTCACCGTTGAAGACCGGGATGGTGGTGATGATTTTGGATTTCACGAGCGGCCAGTTTAGGCCAGGGCGCCGGAACCAACAAGTTCAGGCTTTCATTGGCCCCCCGCTTCCGGCAGCATGGCCGCATGAAAGCGGTGGACATTCCGGTCTTCATCCTGTGCGGCGGTTTGGGCACTCGCATCAAAGAAGAAACCGAATTCCGGCCCAAACCGATGGTGCCCGTGGGCGAGCATCCGATTCTCTGGCACGTCATGCAGATTTATGCGCGGCATGGTTTCCGGCGCTTTGTGCTCTGCCTCGGTTTCAAGGCCGATGTGGTGAAGGATTACTTCAACAGTTTCCACCTGCACAACGCCGATTGCACCATTAAGCTCAAAACCAATGACGTCACCGTCCACGAACAACGGCATAATCTGGATTGGGAGGTCACGCTGGCCTACACCGGCGAAAAAAACATGACCGGCAGCCGGATGGCACAGGCCGCGCACAAATACCTCGGTCCTGCGGAACATTTCGCGGTGACCTACGGCGACGGCCTGACTGACGCCAGCCTCGTCGAGGAATTCCGCTACCATCTGGCGCGGAAAAAACTCGGCACCGTTCTTGGAGTCAACCCGCCGTCGCGCTTCGGCGAAATCAGGATCAAGGGCGACCGGGTGGTGGAATTCGCCGAGAAACCCGACCTCGAAGGCCACTGGATCAACGGCGGCTATTTCTTTTTTCATCGCGATTTCCGCCGGTACCTTTCCGAAGACGAAGGCTGCGTGCTGGAAGGCGGCCCACTCGTGCGGCTGGCGTGTGACGGTCAGTTGAGCATTTACAAACACCGCGGTTTCTGGGCGTGTATGGACACGCAGCGTGACCGCGAGCAACTGACCAAACTCGTCGAATCCGGCACGCCCCCCTGGCTGAAATGAAATGACCTACGACGTGACGATTGTGGGTGGCGGCATTGTCGGCCTTGCCACCGCTTATCGGTTGCTCGAGGCGCGGCCACTGCTCAAGCTGCTCCTGCTGGAAAAGGAGTCCAGACTGGCCGCGCACCAGACAGGCAACAACAGTGGTGTGCTGCATTCCGGACTTTATTACCAGCCCGGCTCGGCCAAGGCACTGCTCGCAGTCCAGGGCCTCCAGCAAATGGTCGGGTTCTGCCGCACCCACGGCATCCCGCATGAACAATGCGGCAAAATCGTCGTTGCCACTTCCGAGGTTGAGTTGCCCCGGCTGGAAAATCTCTGGCAACGGGGCCAGGCCAACGGACTCCAGGGCCTGCGCCGGCTGACGCCCGAAGAAATCCGGGAAATCGAACCGCACGCCGCCGGTATCGCCGCCATTCATGTCCCACAGGAAGGCATCGTGGATTATCCGGCCGTCTGCAATAAACTCGGCGAACTCATCCGCCAGGCGGGCGGCGAAATCCGCCTCGGCGCCCGGGTCGAAAAAATGATTTCCGGTGCTGATGGCTGGACAGTCGAAACTTCCGCCGGCGAATTCCCGACCGGGTTTGTTGTCACCTGCGGGGGGCTTTATTCCGACCGGTTGGCGCGTGCCGCGGGGCAAAAGCCGTCGGCCAAAATCATTCCGTTCCGCGGCGAATATTACAAACTGAAGCCCGAGCGTCAGCGTCTCGTCCGTCATCTGATTTACCCCGTGCCCGATCCGAAATTTCCCTTCCTCGGCGTCCACTTCACGCGGCTGATTCATGGCGGCATCGAAGCCGGGCCTAACGCCGTCCTCGCTTTTGCCCGCGAAGGCTACCGCTGGTCCAACATCAACCTGCGTGACCTGGCCGAATCGTTGTGCTTCCCCGGCTTGTGGAAATTTCTGGCTGCTTATCCGGGCATTTGCAGCTATGAAATCCGCCGGTCGTTTTCCCGGCGTGAATTTTGCCGGTCACTCCAGAAACTGGTGCCGGAAATCCGCGAAAGCGACCTGGAAACCGGCGGCGCCGGCGTCCGCGCCCAGGCCATGACCGCCGACGGCCGACTGGTCGAGGATTTTTGTTTTGAAGAGGCGCAAGGCGTCCTGCACGTGGTCAATGCCCCGTCGCCCGCCGCGACCGCCGCACTCGCCATCGGCCGGCATATCGCCGGAAAAGTTTTGACCCGGTTGCCATAGTCCGGCAAACAGAGGAAATGAAAGTTCTTGTCACCGGCCATCGCGGCTACATCGGCCCGCACCTGGTCAAGCTGTTGAAAGAGGCCGGGCATCGCGTGACCGGCGTAGACATCGGTTATTTCGACGGTTGTAATTGGGAACCGCTGCCGCCGGCTGAGCGGGAAATCCACGCCGACTTCCGCACACTGACCGAACGCGACCTGGCCGGCTTCGATTGCATCTGCCACCTCGCCGCCATTTCGAACGACCCGATGGGCGACCTCAACGAGAAGCTCACCTACGACACCAACCGTGACGGCTCCATCGAACTCGCCCGGCGCGCCAAATGCGCCGGCGTGCCACGTTTTCTGTTTTCGGGCAGTTGCTCCATCTATGGCCGGGGGAAAACGCTGGATCTGGACGAAAACGCCATATTCAATCCGGTTTCCGCCTACGCCGTTTCCAAGGTGGAGACGGAACGGCAGGTCGCGCCGCTGGCGGACAAGAGTTTTTCGCCAGCCTTTTTGCGCAATGCCACCGCCTACGGCCATTCGCCGAACCTCCGGATTGACCTGGTCGCAAACAACCTGCTGGCCTGCGCCGTGGCGCGGGGCGATATCCGCATCATGAGCGACGGTTCCCCCTGGCGGCCGCTGGTGCATTGCCGGGACATCGCCCGCGCCTTTGTCGTCTTTGCCGAGGCGCCCCGCGACCGGATCCACAACCAGGCCGTCAACATCGGCGCGAATGATCAGAATTACCAGGTCCGCGATGTCGGCGACGCCGTGCAACGGCTCGTGCCCGAGGCAAAAATTGTTTACACCGGTGAAGTCGGTCCCGACCCGCGCAATTACCGTGTCAAGTTCGACAAGCTCCGGAAACTGTTCCCGGATTTCCGGCTGGAATACAATCTGTCATCGGGGCTGGAAGAGCTGCTGTCAAAATACCGGCAGCACCAGTTCAGCCTGAAAGATTTTGAAGGCGACCAGTTCGTCCGGCTGCGCACGTTGAAAAAGCGATTGGTTGCCGTAGCGTGAGACTGGATTTAAAGTCAATCGACCACCCTATGAGTGATTCATCACGAGACCCGGCCTGGCTGAAAGGTGAAATTCTGCGGTTAACGCGCGAATTTTCCCGTCAGGCTCACACTGCCAACTGTCCCGGCTACGGACCCGAAGCCGGCCGGCGGCCGGCATTTGTGCCCGGCCAGACGACCGTTCCGTATGCCGGGCGGGTCTTCACCGAGGACGAAGTTGAGGCTGCCGTTTCCGCCACGCTTGATTTCTGGCTCACCCTGGGCCGGGAAGGCGAAGCCTTCGAGCAAAAGCTTGCGGCTTTCCTGGGTGTCAAAAGCAGCGTGCTGTGTAATTCCGGCTCCTCCGCCAACCTGCTGGCGGTTTCCGCCATGTCCAGCCCGCGCCTGGGCAACCGGCGATTGAAACCCGGCGACGAAATTATCACCGTCGCGGCTGCTTTCCCCACCACCGTCGCCCCCATTCTGCAGAGCGGTTTCGTGCCCGTGTTCATTGACAATGATCCGAACACCCTCAACGCCCGCGTCGAACTGCTCGACGAAGCCTGCCGGGAAGGGAAAACCCGGGCCGTAATGATGGCCCACACGCTGGGCAATCCTTTCAACCTGGCCGCCGTCACGGAATTTTGCCGCCAACATAATCTCTGGTTGATCGAGGACAATTGCGACGCCCTTGGTTGCACCTACGACGGAAAATTGACCGGCACGTTCGGCGATTTGTCCACGCAATCGTTTTATCCCCTACACCACCTGACCCTCGGCGAAGGCGGTGCGGTGAACATCGTGCAAAGTCCCAAGTTCCGCGCGATCGTCGAGAGCTTCCGCGATTGGGGCCGCGATTGCTGGTGCGCCAGCGGCAAGGACAATACCTGCGGCAAACGCTATGATTGGCAGCTCGGCGAGTTGCCCCGGGGCTACGACCACAAGTTCATCTATTCCCATTTCGGCTACAATTTGAAGCCGCTCGACATCCAGGCCGCCATCGGACGTGCACAAATGGAAAAGCTGCCCCGGTTCATCCGGGCGCGTATGGACAATTGGAACTATCTGCGGCGCGGACTGGACGATTGCTCGGAATTTTTCGATTTCATGCTGCCCACCCACGCCACCGGCTGGACGCCGGACGGGTTCACCTGGGACGCCTCGGGCCACCAAACGGCCTGCTCCTGGTTCGGCTTCATGCTGCGCGTCAAACCGACGGCGCCGTTCCGCAAATTCGAGTTTGCCCGCCACCTCGAAGAGAAGAAAATCGGCAACCGGATGCTGTTCGGCGGGAACCTGGTGCGCCAGCCGGTGCTGGTGCAACTGCGCAAGGACCGGCCGGAGGCCTTCCGCGTCATCGGCGACCTCAAGGGTGCCGACCAGATCATGAACGAAGCCCTGTTCATCGGCACGTATCCCGGCCTGACCCGGTCCATGCTCGATTACATGGTGGACACGGTGCGCGCTTTCGTGAAAAAATTCTGACCGGCCCGGCAAGCCGGCCAGCTCGCATGGAAATCATCAAAACAGAATTGGCGGGGGTGCATGTCATCCGCCCGCGGATTTTCGAGGACGCGCGCGGCCATTTCGTGAAGACCTATCACGCGCCGACCCTGCGCGCCGCCGGCCTGGTGTTTCAACCGCAGGAGGAATTTTATTCCGATTCGCGGCGAAACGTCATCCGCGGGCTGCACTTCCAAATGCCGCCCCATACCCAGACACGGCTGGTTTATTGTCTCCGGGGCCGGGTCCTCGACGTGGTGGTTGACCTGCGCAAAAACTCGCCCACCTTCCGGCGGGTGTTGGCCCGCGAATTGAGCGTCTTGAGCCACGAAATGCTTTTCATCCCGGAGGGTTTTGCGCACGGCTTTCTGGCGCTGGACGAACCCAGCCTCATGGTCTATCTCGCCAGCCCCGTCCACTCGCCTCCGCATGACGCCGGCATCGCTTGGGATTCCATTGATTTTCAATGGCCGGTGGAAAACCCCATCCTTTCCGAACGCGACCGAAAATTTCCCGCGTTGCAGGACTTCCAATCGCCTTTTTGATCCGTCCCATGAACATCCTTTTCACCGGCGCAAGTTCGTTCACGGGCTTTTGGTTCGTCAAAACCCTGGCTGCCGCCGGACACGAAATGGTCTGTCCGGTCACGAGCGGATTGGAAAACTACACGGACATCCGCCGGCAGCGGGTGGAACAACTGAAACCGCTCTGCCGGTTCATCCCCCACGCCCCGTTCGGCTCGGAACATTTCCTGCATACCATCCGCGAGCACCCATTTGACCTGCTCTGCCATCACGGCGCGGAGGTGGCGGATTACCGGAGCGCCGGGTTTGACGCCCTGCGGGCGCTGCAAAACAACACGTTGAACCTGCGCGCCGTGCTCACCGCAGCCAAGGCGCGCGGACTGAAGGCCGTCGTGCTCACCGGCACTTTGTTCGAGCCGGATGAAGGCCGGGGTGACAAACCTCTGCGCGCGTTCTCACCCTATGGCCTGTCGAAAGCGATGACCTTTCAGTGTTTCCGGTATTACTGTCACGAGGCGGGCGTGCCGCTGGGCAAATTTGTGATTCCCAATCCATTCGGCCCGTACGAGGAACGCCGCTTTACTGCTTATCTGATGGAGAACTGGAAGGCTGGCCGGCCGGCGGAAGTCAAAACCCCGGATTACCGCCGTGACAACATTCACGTGGAT
>Ga0187858_10004922_pt1 | contig 12360 bp, 10 predicted proteins | sample June2016WEW_8_15_FD_133015 | JGI IMG/M metagenome (GOLD analysis project Ga0187858, IMG submission 133015) | Peatland microbial communities from SPRUCE experiment site at the Marcell Experimental Forest, Minnesota, USA - June2016WEW_8_150 | ecosystem: Environmental > Terrestrial > Soil >...
ATCGTGTTGGGGGAGCGCCTCTTCCCGCAGTGGCATACTCGGAGTTGATCAGTAAGCAGCCGCAGGCGGTCTGCTGGGCACGTTACCTCATTACCCCTGCCTGACGGCGTAGGGTAAACCTAAGTCGATCGACTCCCATTCCTCCCAACCACGAAGTGCCCGCAAGCCTAGTCTCAAACCCAAGGCGCCGCCGGATGGTCGTATTGGTAGCTTTTCATGTCGGTCACCGCCTGGACTCGGAATGATCCATAATTCGGAACAAGGGGGGGAAATCACAAGGTCTTCACAGCTTTTCTCGCAGCCTTGATGGCGGGGTTTCTGTGGGAAGATTGGACGAGGATGGAATCTCCAGCAGGCGAGATCGTGGCAGGGCACTCCGGCCAGAGGGCCTTGACCTGCCGGAGCCAGGTTTTGATTTTGAACCGGAAAAGTCTCGGCTGCGCGTATTCAGCACTTCCGAGTTGCTCGCTGAGACCGTTCGGGGCAAGGAGCGGAACCGAAGCCGGAGGACCTTTAACGGTCCAACCCTTCCATACAAGCCACATGTAGAAGTTCAAGACACCGGGTGCGTGCGCTAGGGCCGCGATGGCCTCACGCTCGACGGGAATGCGGTGCTCGTCAATCTCACGGTAGAATGCCTCGCTAAGGACGATTTCATTCTCGAAGGATTCGTGTGCAGGTACATGGGCTTCGTCGCGATTGTTGAACCAAAGGTGCAGGCGATCGAAAAAGTGAAAGCGAGCCAAGTCGATGACTGCCGTTTTATCAGGGCGCTGCTCTGTACCAAAGAAAATCGTGGCGGCAAAGACACGCTGGAATCCCTCGACCATGCGGTGATAATGCGCCTGGCCTGGATTTCGGCCGCCGGGCAAGTTTTTGGTGATGGCGAGAATTCTCTCAATGTCCGCAATAGAGAAAAGGCATCCTTTGCCGTCGCTGGGCACTTCGGGGTATTTGCCAGTCTTGAAACGCCAGCGGATTGCGTCGGCATGGATTCCCAGGAGAGGGCAGAGATCCCCCGTCCGATTGTGGTGTTTCTCGGGGAGTCCAAACCTGTTACACTTGATGGGCAGGTCTTTTGTGTATGGTTTTGAGAGGGTTATCTCGACTTCGCGTAAGGCACCAAAATGCGCATCCGTACCCGTGGGGCCTTCTTGGTAGTTTCATCCGCGAGTTTGGCCGCCCGGCCAATCGAGTCGAAGACAATCTTCGTTCCTCAACAGGCCCGGAATCCTCGCTTGGGCTACGGCCAGTGAATTCGGTCGGAAATCGACAGGGCATGGCGACGAGACCAGCCAGCACCAGTGCCTCGAAAATCCGAAAATCGGACATGGACCAGAGCAAGAGTTCCCCGAAGTTTCCGGCTATTAACTTCACCATCCCACCTGGCGGGCCAAGGAAAACGCCTGCTCGCGGAGAATACAATGCGGGCTACGCGCTTCGCCGATCCCTTAAGATTTGCTGGCGAAGCCTCACGTCTCGATGAGAATAGGACCTTTCGTAAATTCCTATAGAACAATTGCATCTCAATCCAGTTGTCAAATGCCAAAAAACAACGTGCTAAAACTAAGACTTGACAGGTATTTGAGTGATTGTTAGCATTCTTTTCCATCCCATACAGGGCAGGAACTTGTGTCAGAACGGGCGGCTGTCACGGAGAACTGCGCGCCGATGAGACTCGTCGCAGAGGCCTTCTCGGAAGATAGAGGAGGGGGGTATGTACCTAGGGATCGCCTCATGGTACGGTAAGCTTCGGACACACATTCATCCCAGAAGCTTCCGGCGAAGGTTCGATGACAGCCAGCCGCGTTCGAGCGGGATGGCAGCAGTCTGTCTCTGGTGCTTTCTGGTATTCAGTTCGTCATCTGCTGGGGCTGCTCAATACCACGTCGATTCCTGGACGACTGACAATGGCTTACCGCAGAATGTCATTCAAGGTATTTGCCAGACCCCGGAAGGGTATCTCTGGCTAGCTACGATGGATGGGCTGGTCCGGTTTGATGGCGTACGCTTCGTAGTGTTCAATCGGGGCAACACCCCGGGAATCCTTGGCAATCGGTATAACTCGCTGTATTGCACGAGAACTGGAGAATTCTGGGCAGGCACGGAAAGCAGTGGGGTCACTCGCTACCGCCAAGGCAAGTTCACAACCTACACGACCCAGCAGGGGCTGCCATCAAATGTTGTCCTTGGGGTAACGGGCGACGACACAGGCCGGATCTGGGCTCTTTCACAGGCGTCGATCGTCCAGTGGAGCGAGGCAGATTCACGGTTTGTCGAGTTACCTTCGGAGCACTCTAAATACAGTTACTTCGCGAATTCGGATGAGCGGTTAGGTTTTTGGGGTATTAACGGAGATGGGCTGCGCTTGTTTGTTCGGGGAGAGGTTTTTAATTACGTTCTACCTCGACAGTGGCCTCGCGGAACACTGACCACCGTCGGCGCCGACGTGAATGGTATCATTTGGCTGGCTACACCTGACGGCAAGCTTGCGAAACTAAGCAGCGGTCACTGGTCGAAAATAATCCTGACGAACGGTGAAGAGGCAAGGCGACCGCTGCAAAACGATCTTGCTTTGACCTATCGCGACTCTCGAGGGGATGTCTGGAATATTGCCGTGGCGTCTCACCCGGTCATGGGTTTGTTGAGATATTTGAGCCTGCCATCCGGCGGCCAGTCCCAGAAGATCGCGTTCCACTCCTTCTTTGAAGACCGTGAAGGCAGCGTCTGGCTCACCAGCGACGGACAGGGCCTATACCGCATTCGCCGGCAGGCCGTATCCGTACTGTCAAAGGAGGATGGCTTGCCTGATCGGAACGTATATCCAATTTATCAGGATCGGGCAGGCGCCATCTGGATCGGCACGTGGGAAGGCGGCCTAGTCCGGCTCAACAGCGGAAGGCTGAAAACCTTTTCCACCGCGGAGGGGCTTCTTTCGAAGCGGATTAATTCAATATCCGCGGACAACAATGGGGCGGTGTGGGTGGCCACTCCTGCCGGCTTGCAAAGAATGCGAGATGGCCGCTTCGAGTTAGTCCGCAACGATGTTCTCCAAGGCCGTGAAGAGGTGCGAGCTATTCACCAGGACCGGGAGGGCACTCTGTGGTTTGGAACGGGTCAGGGACTCGTCCGCTGCCAGAACGGCAAGTGGAGTGTCATCATGGAGAAGGACGGCTTGGCGAGCGATGATGTGCGGGTGATCATCGACGGTCGGGCGGGGAATCTCTGGATCGGAGGTTATGGTGGCCTTACAAGTCTGGCGCATGGAAGGTTCGAGCGCTGGACGCAAGCCGAGGGTCTGCCCAGCAATAGCGTTCGTTGCCTGTATGAGGATTCTGATGGCGTTCTTTGGATCGGAACTTACGACGGCGGTCTGGGGCGGCTTCAGAATGGCAGAATCACCCGCTTTACCGTGCGCGACGGACTCTTCAACAACGGCGTCTTCCAGATCCTGGAGGACTTTCGAGGATACCTCTGGATGAGTTGCAATCGGGGCATCTATCGCGTGTTGAAAAGCGAACTGAACGAGTTCGCCGCGGGAAAACGACGGGTGATTTCCGCCATCGCGTACGGCAAGAGCGACGGTATGAGAAACGCCGAATGCAATGGCGGTTTGTGGCCGGCCGGCATTCGAACCCGGAGCGGCGAGCTCTGGTTTCCGACCCAGGACGGCGTTGCAATCATCGACCCCAAGAGGGTAACGGTCAACTTTCGTCCGCCACCTGTGGTTATCGAGTCGATTTCGGTGGACCGCAACCCCGCCGAAGTATCCAAGGTCCTTCGCATTCCGCCCGGACGAGAAAATCTCGAGATCCAGTACACGGCGCTCAGCCTGCTCAACTCGGACCAAATTAAGTTCAAGTACAAGATGGAAAGTCTGGATCGCGACTGGGTGGAGGCGGGCACCCGACGCACGGCTTACTACTCGCACCTGCCTGCGGGGCACTACGTTTTTACGGTGATCGCCGCCAACAGTGATGGCATATGGAACACGGAGGGGAAAAGCTTGACAGTGCTGGTTATGCCGCCTCTTTATCGTACCTGGTGGTTCATGACACTCGCCCTGGCTGCCTTCGCGGGGGCCGGGCGGCTCGCCTGGCAATTTCGCGTCGCACAATTGCAGCGGGCGCACGCCGCACAGCAGGCCTTCTCGCGCCAGTTGATTGCCTCGCAGGAGACCGAGCGCAAACGGATTGCAGCCGAGCTCCACGACAGTCTGGGGCAGCATCTGGTGGTCATCAAGAATCTGGCGCTCGTTTCTTTGAACAATGGAAAGTCCGAGGAGTCGGCGAGAAGCCAGATGGAGGAGATCTCGACAGAAGCTTCCCGCGCCCTCGGCGAAGTGAGAGAAATCTCCTACAACCTACGACCCTATCAGTTGGACCGTATCGGGTTGACGAAGGCTATCGCAGCGATCGTCAAGAAGGCCTCGGGTGCGAGCTCCATCGCCTTCACGATGACGACTGATGAGATTGATAATGTTTTCCCCAAAGATTCAGAGATCAACTTTTATCGAGTCGTGCAGGAATGCATCAACAATGTGCTGAAACACTCCGCGGCGACGGAAGCGAGCGTGGTGGTGCGGCGCGAGCCGGCGAAGCTGCGGCTGACCATCCGTGACAATGGACAAGGATTCACACCCGGCGCTGCCGGCCCCAGTCAGCCTGGCGGCGGTTTTGGCTTGATTGGCATGACGGAGCGCGCCCAACTCTTGGGTGGCAAGCCGGTGATCCAGTCGGCTCCCAACCAAGGGACAATGATCAGCATCGAGATTCCTATCCCCTATGACAACCATCGAGCATAAGATACGCGTAGTGATTGCGGATGACCATCCGGTTGTCCGTCACGGGCTTCGGCAGACCATTGACGCTGACCCGAAGCTCAAGGTGGTAGGAGAAGCCGGCGACGGCGAAGTGGCGCTCGCCCAGATTCAGCAACTAAAGCCCGCTATTGCCGTCGTCGACCTCGATATGCCGAGACTTGACGGCTTGGGCGTGGCGCGTGAAATTCGGAAGAAGCGCCTGCCGGTCGACATCGTTATTCTGAGCATCCACGGAGAAGAAGACCTTTTCCATGCGGCTATGGACTTGGGATCGAAAGGCTACCTGCTGAAAGACAGCGCGCTGGCCGAGATTGTCACGGCTCTCTGGGCGGTGGTCGAGGGCAAATACTACGTGACGTCTTCGCTCACGGCTCATCTGCTCCACCGTCGCAGCCGCGCTCAGGCTTTCGCCTCCGAACGGCCGGGTCTCGACTCTCTCACGCCTGCGGAGCGCCGCATCCTAGCTATGGTGTCGGAGGGCAAATCGAGTAAATCCATAGCGGAAGAACTATTCATCCATTACCGAACGGTTGAAAACCACCGCACCAATATCTGCCAGAAGCTTGGGCTCCAAGGTCAGAGCGCGTTGTTGAGGTTCGCGCTCCAACACAAGCTGGAGTTGTAAAGCCTCAGCCGAACGCTCGTCCGCCTGACCCGCGTCCCTTTCCCGCGAATTCACGGAGCAAAGTCTCGCCTTTCCAGCGCTGGGACGGCGGACCCGCCCGCCCCTGTGTGGAACCACACAGAAAAATGTGTGGTGCCACATGCCCCAATCGTGTGTTCCCCTCTATTCCCTACTCTTTCCAACTTCTATACGGTGACAGTTTGGGGCAAGCTTCGATGAAGCTCTTGATCGTGGAAGACAACGCCTCCACTCGTCGGTTGATCAGGACGATCGTGGCCGGTGTGGCGACACAGGTTTACGAGTGTGCGGACGGCGCCGAGGCGCTCGCATCCTACATCGCCCATCGACCGGATTTCGTACTGATGGATCTCGCTATGCAGCGAATGGACGGAATCACCGCCACACGCCAGATCAGGGCTTCCGATCCCACCGCTAGGATCATCATCGTGACTCAGTATGACGAAGCCGATCTGCGAGAAGAAGCGAAAGCCGCCGGGGCCTGCGGCTACGTCCGGAAAGAGAACTTGCTGGAGGTCGTGCAGCTTCTGGAGGAGGAACGATGAGCCAGGAAGTGGAAGACAAAAAGATGTCCGGCGGGCGATTCTACCTGCCTCATGAGACAGCGAATCATGTTTCGGTTAGGACGGCCCCATGAAATCAGGCAGGCGGCTGCCGACTCCCGCTATCGCCGTGGAATCGACACCGACGTTCGTGATGGGGCGGGAAATGGCTTCGGGAGGGTCACCTCGATCTTTCATTGAAAGGGCACGCGATGAATCGAAGGGCGTCCCGGCTCACGCCGCGGGCGCAGACAATTAACTCACACCAGGGAGAAAGCACATGCTGCATCAACGATCGTTTCGCAACGCGGGCACGGTCCGGACACGGGCTGTCCTCGGCGCGATTCTGATGTACGTTGCGGGGCTTCCAGCAACTGCTCAGCAACAAGAAACACCGATCATTACGCATCCAGTTACAATAACCTCCGGACCGCCGATAACCGGGACACTAACAATAGCGCCCACTGTAGCCCAGCCCGCGATGACGCCTTCCATCAGTCCGTGGAGTCCCGCCAGGGTGCCGAGCGGCCCCGGAACCATGCTGTGCAACGATGCGGGATTGACCGGCGCTTGCGGGAACACTGACGCGGATTACGTTGGCGCGTATAAGCTCAACATGAAATGCGACCAGGGTTTCTACGATCCGATTTACGGCGGCTCATGCTGGAGTTGCCCGGCTAACGACCCCAGCGGCAACAACTGGATACGGTCAGCCAATGCCGTCACGGACGATGATGCCTGCTGGAGGGTCCCCAAAGAGAAGACTACCAGCGCCACCTTCGACAAACTCGGCTGGGCGTGGGATTGCAGCGGCAGCGAGTTCTGGGATGAGCACGACAAGAACGGAAACTGGATATTTTGGGGCGGGGCATGCTGGAGTTGTCCGGAGGAGTATCCCCGCCGCACCGCCTACGCGGTTACCGCTTCCAATGCCTGCGCGACGCCCGTGAACCAGACGTCGCCCGCCGAACTGCTCAAGTACAACGGGTGTCCCACGCCCGACGAGACGACCATGTACCCGAACAAAAGCCTCTCGGATAAGCGAACGCCAGGCAATCCTTTCCTCGACATTGCATCCGGAATCTCAGTAGCTCAAAACGCCGGCGGCGCGTGCTGGGCCTGCCCGGTGGTCGACACCCCGGGAGACTTTCTGGTTGCTCAACGCAACGCGAACACCCTGATTGGCAAAAAGACCGGGAACAACGGCTGCATGATCCAATACAAGTATAAGCCGCCGGTTTTTCCCGAACCGGGACTCTCCGGGCTGGCCGGAGTGAAAGAGGTCTTATTCGAAAAGCAGATCTTCACCCGGCCCAATGACCTGACCAAATACATGTATGGGTTAGCAGCCGCAGCGAACCTGAGCGGGTCGGCCGCCCAGCAGTATGTGGCCCAGCAGTGGGCCGATATCGCCCAGCACCCCTATATGAACAGCGTGATCCGAGCGCTGCTGCTTCAATACATGGGGGATAAGGCGCCCGCCAATATGTATCCCAACGGCCAGGTCCCCACTTCGCCCACCACCGCCGAAACCACTCTGGTGAACTCCTTCCAGACGTATATTCAGTTGCGCAGGACCTATCTGGCGCAGCAAGGCTTGCACATGTATGACGCGTGGTACAACAGCACGCAGCAGTACAACCAAAGCCACGCCCAGAACCTCGGCACTCTATTCTATTACGGTACAGTCCCGCCCGACTTCCAGAGCATGCTGGCCAGCATCGGCGCGGTGTCGGCGGCCGGTCTCGGGACGATCGGTGCGGTTGCAGCGGCCGAGACCTTCGTGAACTCGGTGAAGGTCGCGCAAAGCACCACCGGTGGTGCGGTTCGCACGACAACTCTCTTTGGCATGCAAGGTCTCAAGTTCTTCAGCGCTGGGATGTCGACCGTCGGAGCGCTGGGCGGGGCGCTTGTCATTGAGGCAGTGGGCGCGATCCTCTCATCGATAGCGATAGATCAACTTACGGAGATCCTTACTGCGCGAGATAAGCTGGTGGCCGGCGTGACGGCGGCCCAGCAGCCGGTCAATCTCAGCAGCCTGAGTGCTGACCAGGCCTTGTACTTCTGGGGGCTGGCAACCAGCGTGAATTCGGAGCTCGAAGACGGTCAGATCGTGGCCATGGCGCAAGCCGCCAATAATGCCGCCAAGCAAAACAACTATGCGCAACCAAAGTAAGCGCCACTTGACAAAGGAGGGTCCGTTATCATGATCGTCACGTCCCGTCGATTCGTTCTGCTTCTTGCCGCAGCGCTGCTTCCGAGCCTTACGGCCGGAGCGACTGTCGCGCACAAAGACGCCCTAGCCGAATTTGTCGCCGCCGGAAAATCTTTGATCGCCGTGCTGGATGGGGTCAAGGATGTGAAAACCGCCAAGGCGGCTCAGTCCAACCTTCAGGCGGCGGTGGTCCGTTTCAATGCCGCCAAAGCCAGCCTGAAGCAGTTGAAGTTCGATCAAACTAACCCCGAGCACCAGGCGGCGGTTAAAACGGCAACACAGGACATGATCACGATTTCGTCCCAGCTCAACGATGATTTGAAACGGATCCGGAAGCTGCCGCAGGTTCAAAACTTGCTGGCCAGCACGCTGGCACAATTATCCTGACTTCGTGCCGGACGAGCCGGGTTTCCGTGAAATCCCAGGCCCGGATGTCGCCCTCTCAACTCTCCGCGGGTGGCGGCTCACCCCTTGCTCTGTTACGTATTGCGTTACCGCTTCCCACACGAAAAATGTGTATTTGGACGTGGAGTATCCCTGGGCCGCCGGTATTGAGCCCAGGTCGCCACGGTCGAAATCCACCACGACGAGCTTGACGTTCGCGGGAATCGTCCCAACACCCTGCGCAGCCACTTCTCTTTCGCCTCGACGTTCTCGCGCTGCTCGACCGTCCCCCGAACATCTTTCCGCTGAAGGGTTTAGGACCTGCCCGTGTGTATCCCGATTTTGGCAGATGTAATTCCTTTTGGAGGCACGGGGGCGGGCAAAAATGTTGGGCACCATAATCACCGGCACGGCATCTAACCCGACACAGGTTTTGCAGGGCAGGCTCTGACATGAAGCATGTATTGGCGTCGTTGAACGACCAGTTGAGGGCCGTGTAATCCAGCCTTCAGGGAGAATGACCATGTGGATTGTTAAGGTCGCACTCAATCGTCCGTACACTTTCATCGTGCTGGCACTGCTGATTCTGATTTTGAGTCCGGTGGTGATTCTGCGCACGCCCATTGACATTTTTCCGAATATCAACATACCGGTGGTCGCGGTCGGTTGGCAGTACACAGGAATGAATCCGGAAGAATTAGAGGGCTGGACCACGAGCGTTTATGAGCGAGTGCTGACCGCCACGGTTGACAATATCCAACATTTGGAATCGACTACAGTAAATGGCCAAGCCATCGTCAAGATTTACTTTCAACCGGGCGCAAGTTTAGACACCGCGAACGCCCAGGTTACTGCCATATCCCAGACCATCCTCCGCCAATTGCCACCGGGCACTCTGCCTCCGCTGATCATCAACTACAGCGCCTCGAGTGTGCCGATTCTGCAGTTAGGCATATCGGGAGAAGGCCTTTCGGAGCAGCAGTTGAACGACCTTTCGCAGAATTTTCTTAGGCCACAACTCGTCACCGTTCCCGGCGCTGTGATTCCCTATTCGTATGGCGGCAAGCAGCGGGAGGTAATGATTGACTTGAACGAAGGCTTGATTCAGTCCAAGGGATTGTCGCCGCAAGTTGTTCTCGGTGTCGTACAGCAGCAAAACCTGATCTTGCCTGGGGGGACCGCAAAGATTGGCGAATTCGAGTACGACATTCGCGCGAACTTCAATGCGAAGTGGGTCTCAGAATTAAACGATCTGCCGGTCAAGGTGGTAGGCAATTCCACCATCTATCTTCGGGACGTGGCCAATATCCGCGACGGTTTTGCTGTGCAGACTAACATCGTGCGCCAGGATGGCCGTCGTGGCGCCCTGGTCACCATCTACAAGGCCGGCAACGCCTCCACTCTCGACGTTGTGAAAGGCATACGCGACGTTCTTCCCCGCGCTGCGCAGACACTGCCGCCGCAATTGAGAATTGTGCCTCTGGCCGATCAGTCCATCTTCGTCCGCGGCGCAGTAAACGGTGTCATCCGCGAGGCTGTCATCGCCGCCTGCCTGACGGCTCTCATGATTCTGCTCTTCCTGGGAAGCTGGCGAAGTACGCTGATCATCGCCGTGTCGATTCCACTCTCGATTCTCACCTCGGTGATCGTTCTCGGCTTTCTAGGAGAAACGATCAATACGATGACGCTCGGAGGCTTAGCTCTCGCAGTCGGAATTCTCGTAGACGATGCGACGGTTACGATTGAAAACATCGAGCGGTACTTCGAAGAAGGGCATGCGCAGCGCGACGCCATCCTGGAAGGTGCGGCACAAATCGCCCTTCCCGCCCTGGTCTCCACGCTCTGCATCTGTATCGTTTTCTTGCCCATGTTCTCCCTGGCAGGAGTCTCGAAGTTTCTCTTCGTGCCGCTCGCTGAAGCTGTGGTATTCGCCTTGCTGGCGTCTTACATCCTGTCGCGTACGCTGGTTCCCACTCTCGCGATGTATCTGCTTCGCGCCAAGGAGCACAACGGCGGACAATCCCGCAATCCCTTTGTACGCTTCCAGCAAGCTTTCGGGCGCGGCTTCGAACGGGTTCGTCTCTCGTATCATGGTCTACTGTGCGGTCTGGTTCAGCGCCGAAAGGTGTTTATACCCATGTTTCTGGGTGCATGCCTCGCAGCCTTTCTGCTTGTGCCATGGCTAGGACAAAATTTCTTCCCGGCAAGCGACAACGGTCAATTTATCCTCCATCTTCGCGCCAAGAGCGGGACGCGTATCGAGGAGACTGCGAAGCTCTGCGATATCGTCGAGAACTCAATCCGGCAAGAAGTTCCCAACGAGGAAATGGACAACATTCTCGACAACATCGGATTGCCCTACAGCACCATCAATTTCATGCACTCCACATCCGGCCTCATCGGAGCAGGCGACGCAGATATCCTTGTGTCTCTCAAAGAGAAACATCATCCCACCGCGGACTATGTTCAGCGCTTGCGTGAAAAGCTGCCGCGAGAGTTTCCCGCCACGACGTTCTACTTTCTGCCTGCAGACATGGTTACGCAGGTCTTGAACTTTGGCTTGCCGGCGCCCATCGACGTGCAAATCGAGGGATCCGATCTAGACGACAATCGAGAAGTCGCCGCACAAATGTTGCGGGAAATTACTAAAGTTCCGGGCATAGCCGACGCGCACCTACAGCAAGCCTTCGACTATCCGGCGTTTGAAGTGACGGTGGACCGCACCAAGGCAGCCCAGGGCGGTTACGCGGAAAGAGATGTAGCCAACAGCCTCCTGAACTCACTAAGTGGGAGCTTCCAAATCACGCCCATGTTTTTCCTCAATCGGCAGAACGGAGTCAGCTACAACCTGGTGACCCAAACCCCGCAATATGCGGTTGAGTCTCTGCAAGACCTGCAAAACACTCCTCTCAACACCGCAAGCGGCACACGACCGGGAATCCTCGCGGATGTCGCTTCGGTCCATCGAGCGAACGAAATGGAAGTGGTTTCGCATTACAACATCCGGCGTGTCGTGGATATTTACGCGGCTATCCAAGGACGCGATCTGGGAGCAGTAAGCCGCGAAGTCACAAACATCGTCGACGCCAAGCGAAAGTCCTTGCCGCGCGGCAGCTTCGTGAGCGTGAAGGGTCAGGTACAAGCCATGCGTTCTTCCTATTTAGGTTTGCTGGGCGGGCTCGTCTTCTCCATCATTCTGGTCTATCTCTTGATCGTGGTGAACTTTCAGTCCTGGCTCGATCCGTTCATTATCATCACCGCACTTCCCGCTGCGCTTGCAGGCATCGTTGGCTTTCTGTTCCTAACGCACACAACACTCAGCGTTCCTGCCCTAATGGGCGCCATTATGTGCATGGGAGTGGCCACTTCCAACAGCATTTTGGTGGTCACCTTTGCAAGAGAACGCCTCGCCGGCCACGGCGCTCCGTTGCAAGCGGCCGTAGAAGCCGGATTCACACGCTTCCGCCCTGTGCTGATGACCGCTCTGGCGATGATCATCGGCATGATCCCCATGGCTTTAGGGCTGGGCGACGGAGGCGAGCAGAACGCACCCCTGGGGCGCGCCGTGATTGGGGGCCTGCTGTGCGCGACGGTAGCCACACTCGTTTTCGTGCCCTCGGTTTTTGCGCTGCTGCACGGGAAGGTGCGGCGGTTGATTCTTCGGCGGAAGGCGGAGCTGATGGTTCGCCTACGCTTAACTAGGTCACGAAGGAGCGAAGCATGGCCACCGATAAAGACGACAGCCGGACAGGGA
>Ga0187858_10004934_pt1 | contig 12339 bp, 9 predicted proteins | sample June2016WEW_8_15_FD_133015 | JGI IMG/M metagenome (GOLD analysis project Ga0187858, IMG submission 133015) | Peatland microbial communities from SPRUCE experiment site at the Marcell Experimental Forest, Minnesota, USA - June2016WEW_8_150 | ecosystem: Environmental > Terrestrial > Soil >...
CGTCGGATGCGGCCATTGCGATTCAGTTGTCAAAGAACACTGCCGGGGACCTTTCGAATCCGGCTCAAACGGGCCGGGGCAATGCCCGGCCTGATAAGATTCTCCTCCTTTTCCCGCTTCGTGTCAAAGTGACAACCGGGGGTGTCAACCAGGGGTGACAAGGAGGCATGACAACCAGAGGTGACAAAAAGCACCTGAGGCGGTTTTTTGGAAAACATGACTCCACCATGGCCCCAGAGGGCCGGTAGCCGGACCCAGAGCTGTCCCTACCTTCTTCCTCAACTTTGTCTTTTTTCTTGCACGACTCAAATAGAAATGGTAATAGTGATGCAGGCAGGCGGAGACGCGGGCGGTGTGTTGGAAGGTAACGAATGAAACAACGTCCCCACCGCCGCCTAATGAAACAACGTCCCCACCTCCCCCCCCCCGAGCGGTAATGGTGACAGGCAATACGTTGTAGCCCGCGTCACTAAGATCGGTACGCCAATTGACAATGACCGTTTGATGCTCATCCTATACGATGAAAGTAAGCTGAGCCGCTCTGCCGGCAAGCTCACCTGAGGGAGTCCAAGAAGGACTCAAAGGGGAGACGCACAAGAAATTTATTAATTTTATTCACGAAATTTACAGCCATCATTTTTCCCTTGACAACAAGTTTGAAGGGGGCTACTTTGACATCATATACTGACCGGACGGTTGAGGCACGCAAATGCACGCAAATATGAAAGAAAAGCTGATCGATGAGGGCATCAAATTGTTTGTGAGAAAAAGTTACAAGGGCACGCCAATAGAAAACATTACCGGCAAGGCGGGTGTCAGCAAAGGAACCTTCTACTGGCACTTCAAAAGCAAAGAAGATTTACTTGTGCATATATTAGAACAATACGAACACGGTTGCATAGATTGGGTTATCAGTGAGTTGAGCGCTACTGAGGGCGATTTCCATAAGAAGTATAAGTATTTTCATAAGATCAGCACTGAGTTCGCCTATCGAAACAGGGATCTCTGTGTAGTTTTTACGACCCTTGCCGCCGAATTCTCAGGAAGTAAAACTTCAGCGGAAAGAAAGATTAAAGCGATTTACCAAAAATATCGTACTTTCCTTCGGGGTCTTATCGATCAGGGGAAACGGGAAGGTTGTGTAAGGCAAGACCTGGACAGTGAGATAGCCGCTCATCTGTTGAATGCAATGAACAGCGGCAATCTGCTGGAGTGGTATATGAACTACGATGATATTGACGGACAATTACTGGCGAAGACGTATAGGAACGTAACGCTGTCGGGAATACTTACTTGCGAGGATAGGGAGCGACAATCAGTTCTCACTTTATAAGAGAATAAGGCAACGGGCCTGGGGCGTGTAACTAATGACGAGCCCACGGCAGTCACCGTCGGTAATTTGGTGTGGTCCTTAATCAACTGACCGGTTAGTTAGGCAGGCCACCTGAGAGTCGAAAAGGATAATGGGTTGGCAGAGGTCCTGACGACAGCCGGGCCGCAGTCGAGAGCCGGGCTGTAATAGGAAAAAAAAAGGGGGGGGTTGATCATGAAAAAGTCTCTTGCCGTAAAGTTTTTTGTAATCATGTTTCTGTCTTTGGGCTGTCTTGCCGCCAAGGCTGGCCATGCAGCAGAGAAGGTCATTACTCTCAGGCTTGCCAGTTATGTGCCGTCTACCACGCTTGAGGGCAAGACGATACAAGATTGGGCGAACGAAGTGCAGAAGAGGACCAGCGGACGGGTTAAAGTCACTGTTTATCCAGCCGCCACATTGATGCCGCCTCAGCAGACCTACGATGGGATAACGAAGGAAGTTGCCGACATCGGATACGGGATTTTTGCCTATCATAGAGGCCGCTTTCCCCTCACCGAGGTCATAGATCTCCCTCTCGGGTATAAGAATCCCGGCGTTCCCACAAAGCTCATCAACGCGTATTACAAGAAGTTCAAACCGAAAGAGATGGACGATGTGAAGGTGCTCTTCCTTGAAGCCCACGGCGCCGGCATTCTGAGCGCGAAAAAACCCGTTGCCAAACTTGAAGATCTAAAGAGCATGAAGATACGGGCGAGTGGTCTGAGCGCCAAGATCGCGACTGCTCTAGGGGCGTCGGCTGTTGGTCTCCCCATCACGGATGCCTATGATGCGCTTTCAAAGGGGGTTGTGGACGGTCTACTTCTCGACTGGGGAGGCACTTATAATTGGAAGCTTGGGGAGGTGCTCAAGTACCACATTGAATGCCCCGGCATCGCGTACTCGACAGCCTTCTATACCGTTATGAATAAAGACAAGTGGAACACCCTTCCCGAGGATATCCAGGAAATCATCGACAAACTGGATGAAGAATGGATCGACAGGGTGTCGAAGAAATGGGTAGCTTGGGAAATGATGGGAAGGACAAACCTTCAGAAGATGGGCAACAAAATCATCACTCTCTCTAAAGATGAGAACGCCCGTTGGGCAGCAAAGGTGCGACCCATTCTCGATGAATATGTGAAGAATACTAAGGGGAAAGCATTGCCGGGAGATGAGGCACTCAAATTCTGTCTCGATTTCTTGAAAGCAAATGACAAATAACCGGAGCGCAAAGTAATGCTCTTGAACGTTAAAAGATCTTATGGACTATCAGACCTATGAGAAGTGCCGTGGAGGAGGCGACCCCGATTCCTATCGGCACAGTTGTTAGCGCCGGAGAAACTAAATTAGGAGCAAAGCGACAAGAAGGGGTGTTCCAATTCCACGAAGCCTGGCTCGTGGAGGCGGTGGCGTGAGCCCCGGAACTAGGGGGAACCATGAAACGGTATCTTACTATTATGCTTGCTATCAATAAAGGTATGGACTGCGTTGCAGGCACATCACTCGTGCTTATCATGCTTCTGACATCGCTCGACGTGGCCCTCCGGTATTTGGGTTATCCAATCCAGGGTTCCTACGACATGGTATCCATGGGAGGAGTTTTTGTGATCGGGTTTGCTCTTCCTAAAACCTCTTGGGACAGGATGCACATCCACGTGGACATCCTCACAGCCAAGCTTCCCGGTCAAAAGGTTCTCTTCGAGCTCACGACCCGGGTGATTGCGATAGCCCTGTTTATCCTTATCGGCTGGAACTTGAGCAGGCTGGGGGCCAGTTTCTTCAAGACGGGGGAAGGTACCCTTACCCTTGGTATCCCCCTGTATCCCGTTGCCTATGCCTTGGGAGTGAGCGCATTTGTCGAGTGCCTCGTGCTCCTGGCAGACATGGTGAGGGTATGCTACGAAGGGGGACAGCATGAGTGAGATTACCGTAGGCGCTATCGCCCTCTGTTTCTTGCTGCTCTTTTTCCTTACGGGTATCGAAATGGGTTTTGCCATGACTATCGTAGGATTTGTGGGCTATGCCGTACTGGTTTCCACAAAAGGTGCTATGACGATGATCGCAAAGGACTTCTTCGAGACCTTCGCATCCTACGGACTGACCGTGATACCGCTCTTCGTCTTTATGGGGCAAATTTCTTTCAATGCAGGCATCGCAAAGCGCCTCTATGACGGAGCAAACAGGTTTGTCGGCCACATCCCGGGAGGGCTAGCCCTGGCCACCGTAGCAGGGGTAACGATTTTTAAAACCATATGCGGCTCCGCTGCGGCGACCAACGCCACCTTCGCTTCAGTGGCCATACCGGAGATGGACCGATTTGGGTACAGCAAAAAGCTCTCCACAGGCATCGTCGCCGTGGCGGGCACGCTCGGGGTACTCCTTCCCCCTAGTGTGGTCCTCATCATATTCGGGATGGTGACGGAGCAATCGGTGGGAAAGCTGTTTCTCGCAGGACTCGTCCCGGGCCTTCTCCTTGCCGCATTGTTCGTGGTCGTGATCATAGGCTGGTGCAAGATTAACCCTTCAGTGGGTCCGAGGAGTAGCCGCCACACCTGGAAGGAGAAGATGAGCTTCCTGCCGGAGATTGTGTGGCCTCTCCTGATTTTTGTGCTTATGATCGGCGGACTCATGGGAGGGGTCTTCACACCGACAGAGGCAGGCAGCGTGGGCACCCTTGCGGTGCTCCTTCTGACCTTGTTCAAGCGGGACCTCGATTTCAAGGGCTTCATCAAGTCGGTGATCGAGTCGCTACGAACCGCGTGTATGGTGCTGACCCTCATTGCAAGCTCGGCAGTGCTCGGCCATTTCATCGCCGTAACCAACATACCGTCCGTAACCGCCGAATGGGTGGTCTCCCTGCCGATTCACAGGGATATCATCATGTGCCTGGTCTTTCTCATCTACCTTCTCGGGGGCTCCGTCATTGATGATCTTGCCTTCATGATCCTTGCCACACCCATCTTCTTCCCTGTCATCACCACGCTAGGATATGATCCCCTCTGGGCCGGCATCATGGTCTGTCTTACGGTAGTGGTAGGCGGCGTTATTCCTCCCGTGGCGATGAACGTATTTATAGTGCGGAACATCACCAAGGTGCCTATCAGCATCATTTACTCCGGCGTCTACCCTTTCCTGATCTCCATGGTAGTCCTGATAATCCTTCTCTTCCTCTTTCCGCAGATCGCAGTCTTTCTTCCGCACGCGCTGATGAAGTAGGAGATATGGGACTAGCTTCGGATGAATCAAATACTCATGAGAAAAATGGGAGCTATACAGGCCATCGCAACGGCATAATTACTCAAAAAGGAGAAAACGATATGGCAGCAAACAAAACAAACCAGGTGAGAAAACCGGCCTTCGGCGCCCAGCTCATCAACCTCACGATAAACGGGCAGGCTCATGACCTGCATATTGGCAATAGACCCGGAGAGATTGAGCCCTTTCATACATTGTCCTACACGCTCAGGGAAACCCTCGGTCTTACCGGTACGAAGATCTCCTGCGACCAGGGGGCCTGCGGCGCCTGTACCGTGATTATTGATGGGAAGGCGGTTCTTTCCTGCAAGATTTTGACAGTGGAATGCGACGGAGCAGCCGTCACCACTATCGAAGGCCTGAAGAACCCGAAGACAGGGGAACTTGATCCCCTTCAACAGGCATTTGTTGACCATTCGGCGTTTCAGTGCGGCTTTTGCACACCAGGAATCATTATGACTGCCAAAGCGCTTCTCAATGAAAATCCTCACCCTACCGAGGAAGAGGTCAAGGATACCCTGTCCGGCAACTTCTGCCGGTGTATCAGCCACTACCAGGTGGTCAGAGCCGTCATGTCAGTCGCAAAAAGGTGAGGTGAAAGATGGGCGCCAGTTACAAATATATAGGTAAGGTTGCACAACGTAGAGATGCTCATGACATCGTGACAGGAACCGTACGCTACACGGATGACCTGAAATTTCAGAACCTCCTCTATGGAAAGGTGCTGAGAAGCCCTTACGCCCACGCACTTATCAAGAGGATCGACAAGAGCAAGGCTGAAAAGCTGCCCGGTGTCAAAGCCGTACTTACCTATGAGGACATCCCCGATTGGAGAGGGGGCACTCCCCGCACCGTGCGCATCCTTGATAAGAAGCTCAGGTACATGGGTGACGCAGTGGCGCTGGTTGCTGCCCAGACTGCAGAAATCGCAGAAGAGGCTCTCGAGTTTATCGATGTAGAGTATGAGGTGCTGCCGGCGGTCTTCGATATGGATACGGCCCTCAAACCCGGTGCGCCCTTGGTCTGGGATGAGTTCCCCGGTAACATTATTCCCGGGGGTACCATCCTTTACGGACCGAACTGTCTCAAGGGCGTGGTAATGGGTGACGTCGAGAAGGGGTTCGCAGAGGCGGACGTGGTTGCCGACGGCACCTTCGGATACGAGAACATACCGAACGCATTGCCCCCTGAAACAGTGGGGGCAGTGGCACTCTGGGAGGAGCCGAATAGGGTGACCATCTGGGGGACCAGTCAGGCGCCCTACATGGACAAGGTGACTCTCTTCCATTTCTTCAACAGAGAGGTAGAGATACGATGCATCGGAACTCAAGTCGGCGGAGGCTTCGGAACGAAAATTATGTGCTGGCAGGTTCAGAGCTATGCCGTCCTTTTGAGCAGGGCCACCGGGCGGCCTGTGAAGGTTATGTTTACAAAGGAAGAGCACATGGCAGCCTTTACCCTAAGGATCAGCTCCCGTATCAGCGCCAGGGTGGGCATGAAGAAGGATGGAACATTAACGGCCATAAAGGGCACGTGGTATGTGGACACTGGGTACTATTGCTGGTCGACCCAGGCCCAGGTGGCAATTGGCTCCGGTGAGCTTATGATCATGGCTCAATGTCCCAACTGGGATCTGCGGAATGTCATAGTGGCCACGAACCGAAACGCATCGGGCGCTACGAGAGGATTTGGCGGCCAGGAACTGAAGAGCTCCTTCATCCCCATCCTGTCTCTTGCCATGGAGAAGGCAGGACTCGACCCTTTCGAGGTACTTAAGAAGAATTTTGTCAAGCCTGGTGGAGGCTATTTTTGGCGAGACGGAGAGTGGTACAAGTACCGGGGAATCGATTTTTCGAAAGCCATGACCAAGGGGGCCGAGGTCTTCGAATGGAAGGAGAAATGGAAGGGGTGGCTCAACCCCACGGCGACGGATGGCTCAAAGCGGTGGGGCATAGGCGTGGGTGTCCACGGAAATGCGGATATTGGCGAAGACGCTGCCGAGGCGTACGTGCAGCTCGGCTACAATAACACTGCCACGATCTTTCTCTGTATGGTGGAGCATGGGACCGGCCAGAAGAGCAACTATCCCAAGATGGTTGCCGAGGTGCTACAGATACCACCGGAACGGATCTCCATGACACCTGCCGATTCGCTCGTGACCCCTTTCGAGTTCGGACCGGTGGGTTCAAGGGGGACCTATGCGATAGGCAGCGCCGTCATTAATGCCGCAGAAGACGCGAGACGGAAGCTTCTGGAATTTGCCGCCCCAAAGCTGGGCGCAGACCCCCAGGACCTGGATACGGCTGACGGCGTCGTTTTCGTGAAAACCAATCCGGAAAAAAACATGAAGTGGAGGGCCATAGGTAATGACCGGACCATACTCGGCTATGGACGTTTCGAGCCCGATTTTACCATGTGTAACTTCATGATGAGTTTTGTCGAGGTCGAGGTCGATACAGAGACAGGGAAGGTCACTCTGATCCGCGTGGTGAATGCTACGGACGTGGGTCAGATCATAGACCCTCAGGGCCTGGAAGGCCAACTCAACGGATGTCTCGGTTCCGCCGGCATAGACAGTGCGATCTTCGAGGAGACTATCATTGACCGCCGGACGGGACATATCGTGAATGCAAACATGGTCGATTACAAGTGGAGGACCTTTTCCCAACTACCTGAGGTTGAGCATGTAGTGCTCGAAACACCCTTTCCCAGCCATCGGTTCCATGCAGTAGGGGTCGGGGAAATATCGACGTCCCCCGGACCTTCGGCGGTACTCATGGCCGTCTCCAATGCCGTTGGCATCTGGTTGCACCGGTATCCGGTGACGCCCGACCGGGTACTTGAGGCACTGGGCAAGATCAGCAGTTCACCCAGCTCAAACCCGAGTCAGGGAGGTGCGAAATGAAACCTTTCACGCACCGTAACGCGCGCTCGATCACGGAAGCGACCAGACTCCTTGCGGCCCACAAAGGAAAGGCAAAGGTCAATGCCGGAGGTACTGACCTCCTGTGTGCTATGAGAGAGGGGTGTCTCCCTCGGTATCCTGAGACGGTGATCAATATAAAAACTATTAATGGTCTGGACTACATCAAGAAGAATAGGAGCGAGCTGAGGATAGGCGCGCTTACCAGGCTGGCCGACATTGCCGCGTCGCCGGAAGTCAAAGAAGAATACGGCCTCCTTGCAGAAGCGATTCACTCGGTTGCCAGCCCGCACATACGAAATATGGCCACGCTGGGCGGAAACTTGGCTCAGGATGTACGCTGCTGGTACTACCGATATCCGCGGCAGATCGGCGGACCTATCGTCTGCCTCAGGAAAGGCGGCAAGATCTGCAGTGCCCTTGCGGGCGACAACCGGTATCATTCGCTTTTCGGGGCCGCTCGGCTTAACGAATATCCTTGTTCAAGCCATTGCCCGGCCCACACCGATATACCCTCCCATCTCAACGAGGTGCGAAAGGGCGATCTCGCCGGGGCGGCGCGGATACTGATGAGCTACAATCCCATTCCCGCGGTCACCGGCCGGGTCTGCCCTGCCTTTTGTGAGCCGGAGTGCAATCGGAACCAATTCGATCAGTCGGTGGCGATTAACTCCATCGAGCGGGGGATAGGAGACTACATCCTAGAAAAAGCAGATGAGTTTTACGTGCCGCCCAAAAAGGAATCCGGCCGAAAGGTTGCCATTATCGGCTCTGGACCGGCAGGACTTACTGCCGCTTTTTACCTGAGAACGGCCGGCCATGAAGTCACCGTTTACGAGAAGCTTCATGAGGCGGGAGGCATGCTTCGCTACGGCATTCCACCTTTCCGTCTGCCCAAGGAGGTGGTGAGGAAACAGATCAAAGCCCTGGAGGGCATGGGAATTACCTTTAAGGTCGGGATAGATGTCGGCAAGGATATACCGATGGATGATCTTCTGGGCCGCTTCGATGCCGTCTTTTTGGCCGGCGGAATGTGGAGGAGCCTGAAGCTGGGAGTGCCCGGTGAGAACGCCAGGGGTGTCCATCATGCCCTGGACTACTTGAGCCGTATTAATTCCGGAGAGAAGATGCACTTGGGCCAGACGGTGATTGTCATAGGCGGAGGGAGTGTCGCCATAGATGTCGCGAGGACGGCGAGAAGATCAGGGGCCGAGGAAGTCCATCTCGTCTGCCTGGAGTGCCGTGACCTCACCTCCAAGGATAGGATGCTTGCCCTGGACAGAGAAATCCTGGAAGCAGAGGAGGAGGGGGTGACTATCCATTCTTCTTTTGGAGTAAAGGAGATTGTTACCAAAGACGGGAAAGCAATCGGTCTGGAGACGATGACGTGCCTTTCGGTCCGGGAGCCGGATGGTTCCTTTAATCCCCAATATGATACTACCTGCACGGCCCGGCGCCTCCGGGCCGACAGTATAATAGTCGCGATAGGCCAAGGTGTTGATCAGTCTCTGCCTGGAGCCGGGTTTACCCGCACCGCCGGGGGCACAATTTCGGTCGATCCGCAGAATTCTGCTTCGGCCGTAAAGCGTGTTTTTGCGGGAGGTGATATTGTAGCCGGCACGTCAACGGTGATCCAGGCAATAGCCTCGGCACGGCAGGCTGTCTACGGCATAGAGGCGTTGTTCGGGGCAGACCGGACTGTCGACGTGAAGGAGGAAATAGACGCTGATTTCAGCGAGTCCACCTTCCGGGATATACCACGGGTCAGGGTCCATGAGGCGCCCGTATCTGAGCGGGTCAACACTATCGATGTCGAGGATATACCGGGCCTCGCCCCCAGTCATATCGAGCGGGAGGCCAGCCGGTGCTTCAACTGCGGATGCCTCGCAGTGGGACCGTCCGACATTGCTATGGCTCTTGTGACGCTCGATGCGCGCATCATCACCTCAAAGAGGAACCTCCCTGCCCGGATGTTCTTCAACGCCAGTGCAACCACCTCGACCGTCCTCGATGCTGACGAGTTGATAAAGGAGGTCCGGATTCCCAGGGCGCTGGCCGGGGCTGTTCAGCGGTACGAGAAGTTCACACTGAGAAAACCGATTGATTTTGCAATTGTGAGCGTCGCATCGGTCATGGCTGTCCATAAAGGGGTCTGTGTGGATGCCCGTATAGTCCTTGGCGCAGTGGCGCCTGAGCCTTTGCGGGCACGGGCGGTTGAAGAGTTCCTTAAGGGGAGACATCTCGACGAGGATACGGCCGGGGAGGCCGGTGAATTGGCGGTCAAAGGTGCCCTACCCCTCAGCAACAATGCCTATAAGCTTGAGATTGTGAAGGCCCTGGTGAGAAGGGCCATAGTGGGCAAACCATAGGCACAGGGAGGGCGTCGTATACCGATGCAAGCTTATTATCACCCTGCTCCATGAGGTGGCAAAAAGGATTCTGCAGCGCCGGAGTGCGGCGCTTCGTGCCGGAGGAGGCGAAGGATTTCCAGTAATTGTCGGGAGGCTGTAACGTGCTGTATGTCGCCGGGTTCCGCCGAAGCGAACCGGGCAAGGGGGAGGAATATGAAGACGTTGATGAGCAAGTCCGGCTGGGAGATTGTGGAAGAGGAATGGCCGGATTTCAGAGGTAAGATCTTCAAAGACAGGCCCCATAATGTAGTGGAAATGCTGGAAAACACCGTGAGCAAATATTCTGACAAAATAGGTTTTATTTGCGGGGATTGGCGGTTGACTTACAAGGAATTCGATGCGCTGGTGAACAGGATGGCTGCAGGACTGGAAGATCATGGCGTAAGGAAGGGTGACCACGTGGCCGTGCTTCTGGGGATACAGGTGGAGTTCCCCCTTGTCTTTTTTGCATTGATGAAGCTTGGAGCGGTAGTTGTGCCACTTAACACCAGGTTTAAGGGAGAGGAGCTGGCCTACGAGATAAACGACTCCGAGAGCATGATGCTGATTGTGGACGAGGAATACTGGTCCTATATAGAGCATGTGCGGGATCGACTCAAGACGGTAGAGAAAATATTCTTCAACGGTGCAAATCCCCCTGAGACCACGTATCCGTTTTCATCACTCAGGGAACATGAGCAGAGCGTTTTTACGCGGGCAAAGCTTTCGGAGTCCGACCACGCCACCATCATGTACACGTCCGGCACCACGGGAAAACCTAAGGGTGCGGTGCTCCACCAGCGGGGCTTCGTCCTCATGGCGATGCTTTATGCCGATTTTGTCCAATTCGAGTCGGAAGATAAAATGATCTGCTGCGTTCCCCTTTTTCACGTCACGGGTCTTGCCATGGTGATGCTGGCCTCCATCTTTGGAGGCGTTGCGTGTTTTTATATAAAGCACTTCCAGACCAGGGATTTCCTCGAGGTGATGGCCCGGGAGAAGATAACCGCTTACACAGGCGTCGGTAATATTATCTGGCTCATGATTAACCATCCCGATTTTGGCACTTTCGATTTTTCCTCTTTCAGGATCGCCATGCTGGGCGGCTCTCCTGCGACAGAGGAGATGTTAAGCGCAATGAACGCTAAACTCCCGAGTTGCAATGTCAGCGCCGGGTACGGATTGACTGAGAGCTTCGGTTCGGTGTGCACCACACCGTACAAAGACCGCTTCAGGAAGATTAAGGCCTGCGGTAAGCCTCTTCCGCTGGTTGAGGTTGCGGTGATGGATGATCAGGGCAACGAGCTTCCGCCCAACAGTGTCGGTGAAATCGTATTGAGGGGTGCAAAGATCTTCAAGGGTTACTGGAAAAACCCTGGGGCTACGAAAGAAACAATAGTCAACGGATGGCTCCATACAGGTGATATAGGCAAGATCGATGACGAAGGATTCGTATACATACTGGATCGCAAGAAGGACATGATCAACAGGGGCGGAGAGAAGATATACTCACTGGAAGTGGAGAACCTCATATTCAACTATCCTAACGTCCTGGAAGTGGCGGTCGTGGGCGTGCCCGACAAAGCGATGGGCGAGGCGGTGAAGGCCGTCATTGCTTTGAAAGCGGGCGAAGAGGCAACGGAGGACGAGATCAGGCGGTTTTGCACGGAACATCTCGCAGACTACAAAGTGCCTAAATATGTGGAATTTGTAAATGCCCTTCCAAGAAATCCAGCGGGTAAGGTAATAAAAGCGGAACTGCGGTATATACCCGGTCAGTAACTATTCATGAATTCAATGGAGAGAGTTTCCCATGCCGCTATGGAAGAAAGCGTGCGAGCTCGGTTTCGTCGGATGTCATTGCCCGGGCCGGATTTCCGTTCATGGTCAATGAAGTCAATCAGGATTTTCTCGAGCGGAGAAAACCGGTTTTCAGGGACAAATAGGCTGGAGAGAGCAAAAGTTGAGAAGTTCGAGCGAAATCCGAAATTAAAAAGCCAGGAGGATATGATGAAAGATGTGGTTCGTCTCTTTCACTCGTAAATCCTTCATTGTTGGTGTTAACTAGTTTCAGCGCTTCGTAGGTGTTGTCAGTATCGAACACAGATGATCAGCGGCCTCGACAACACCTACAAGTGTTCACCCTGAACTCGCATTAGCGTTCAATGATTACCGACAGAAACAGAGAATGAGTTGTGTGACATAGAAAAGAATCGTAAGGAAGTCAGCCGATGGTCCGAATACGATCAACCTTGCGTAGAGCCGACAGGAGAGGTGCGCCGTGAGAAAAGCCGATATGGCTAATCTGTTGAAATTGTTATGAACGAACTTTTTGCTTGACAGGAGGGATATAGGATGTCCCGAGAGCGCCGATGAAAACCGGCGAGGTGTCGTGAATGAAAGAGTCATACGGTGAAGGC
>Ga0187858_10004935_pt1 | contig 12337 bp, 15 predicted proteins | sample June2016WEW_8_15_FD_133015 | JGI IMG/M metagenome (GOLD analysis project Ga0187858, IMG submission 133015) | Peatland microbial communities from SPRUCE experiment site at the Marcell Experimental Forest, Minnesota, USA - June2016WEW_8_150 | ecosystem: Environmental > Terrestrial > Soil >...
ACCTCGACGCCGCTCAACGACCTCGCCGAGGCCGAGGCCATCGAGAAGGTCTTCGGAAGGCCTGGGCCCCCAGTCACTTCCATAAAGGGCGTGACCGGCCACTCGCTCGGGGCGGCAGGAGCTCTCGAGGCCGTCGCCTGCGCGTTGTCGATCGAGCGCCGGCTCATCCCCCCGACGGTCGGCCTCGAGCAACAGGACCCCGAGATTCACCTCGACATCGTCCGAAACGCCGCCCGGAAGTGGGAACCGGGACCCATCTTGTCGAACAGCTTCGGTTTCGGCGGGCACAATGGTTGCATCGTGCTCGCCCCCGTCCCTGTTTGAGCGCCGGACCGCGAGGAGTTTTCGATCTCCGAGAATCCCGCCGGTGCGGCGAGCTCGCGGCCACCCGATTGCGAGTTCGCCGGCTTCAGTGACGATCCGCCCTGGCTGGTCGATCCGGCCGAGCTCCACTGGCGCGACGGCATCGAGGCCATTCGGGCACGAACCCGGGCAGAAGTTCCGCGTCTCGTCCGGCGCCGGTACGTTCCTCCAGCACACCGCATGGTGAAGGTGGGCTGGGCGCTCGCCAGGGCAGTCGGGGCCTGGTACATCGTCGATCGGGGCCGCGGTCAGACTCGGTCGAGGGCCGGTTTGTCGCAGCGGTTGCGGATCGCGTTCGGCAAGCTCGGGCCCACCTACATCAAGCTCGGGCAGGTTCTCTCGTCGGGAGAAGGGATCTTTCCTGAGGAGATCGTCTCCCAGTTCCGCCTTCTGCGTGATCGCGTGCCTCCCGAGTCGTTCGATGTCGTGCGGCGGATCCTGGAGGCGGAGCTGGCCGGTCCGCTCGAGGCGACCTTCGCCGAGTTCGACCGGGAGCCGATTGCCGCCGCCTCGATCGCGCAGGTCCATGGCGCGCGCCTCCGTACCGGCGAGCGCGTCGTAGTCAAGGTACAGCGGCCCGACGTCGCCGAGCTCGTGCGAAGGGACCTCGCCGCGATGAGCTTCTTCGCCCCGTTTCTTGTCGGGCGGATCCCGGTTGCGACGCTTGCCAACCCTCCGGCGCTCATCGAGTTGTTCGCCGAGACGATCGTCGAGGAGCTCGACTTTCGGCTCGAGGCCGCCAATATGCTCGACGTCGGCCACGTCCTGGCAGAGACCGACCAGCGTTCCATGATCGTGCCGCGCCCACATCCGCGTCTTGTGACACGCCGCATGCTCGTGATGGAACGGCTCGACGGCTTCGCGTGGGACGACGTCGAGGGCATGCGCTCCAGCGGGATCGACACCACGGCCGTCTTGCGAGCGGCCATGATCTCATTCTTCGAAGGGGCCTTCATCTACGGCGTGTTCCACGGCGACCTGCACGGCGGGAACCTGGTGGTTCGCCCCGACGGCGGCGTCGCACTACTCGATTTCGGCATCACCGGACGTCTCGGCGAGCGCCAACGGCTCGCGCTGTTGCAACTGCTGATCGGCGGCTCGACGAGCAACATCCCCATCCAGGTGCAGGCGTTGAAAGAGCTCGGTGCGCTACCCCCTGACGCGGACGTCGAACAGGTCATAAGGGAGCTCGGCCTCGACCAGCCCTCTCCTGACGTGGTCACGTTGTCGGCCGATGAGCTCACCGTTCAACTACGCGACCTCACCAAGCAGCTGCTGGCCCACGGCGCGCGGCTGCCCAAGGAGCTGATGTTGTTCGTGAAGGACATGCTGTTTCTCGACGGGGCGGTCGCGACGCTGGCACCTTCGATCGACCTTCTTGGAGAGGTAGCTCTCGTTGTCACCTACTTCGCCGAGCGATACGGGGAACGCATCGCTGCCGACATCGGGGTCGATCCCCGGGCTGTCCCGATCGATCTCGCCGGCTTGCGCGCTTCGATAGGCCTTCCCCCGGAGACGGAACAATTCACCTACCGGGACCTGCAGGAGCGCCGCGACGCAGTACGCAAGAAGTTCGAGCGAAAACAGCCTTGATCACCTTGTGAGGCTTCGCGCTCACCTCTTGCCTTCTCGCGCTCCTTGCCTGTCTCGCGCTCACCTCTTGCCCTCGCGCGCTCACCTCTTCCCTCTCGCGCTCACCTCTTGCCTTCTCGACAGTCCTCTGGTTACTCTGACGGCAGCTGCTTGCCGGCTTGCTCGTGGCGCTCCATCGCCGCCGTGAAAAACCCCACGACGGGAAGGAACGACCGTGCGCCCACCGATCGACGACCGCGCAATACGTATACTGCGCGAGAACGTGCCCGAGTTCGAGAACCACTACCTCGATCTCCTGGACATATACGACGAGGACCTGACGCCGCAGGTGGTCTTCAATGAGCTCGCCGACTTCGTCACCGAGCTGCTGCGACACGGCGACCGCGAGGACACCCTCGAGCGGTGCTGCACGGCTTTAGAGCTTGTGGCCGTCGCGCCAGGCGCAGATGGGACGGGGCTAGTCGCTTTCTGCTTCCTCGACCAGTTGCCGCACTTCGCCCTCGAAAGGATACGCAGCTACCTGGAGCCGGTCACCGAAACGATCCTCGAACTGGTGGAACAAGACCTCCTCTACGAAGACGACGGAGAAACGACGCTTCTTCTTTCCGATCGTTCCGCCTCCACTCACATGGCGGTGCCGGCAGAGGACTGACCTTCACGAACCAGGCCCCGAGGGCGGGCACTGCGTCCTGCTCCTCAGCTCAGCACCTCTAGTTCTCGTGAACCGGCAGGAAACGGGCCTTCCGATAGCCTGATCCATTCGGCCCCAAGTGGCTTTGCCGCGCGGCTCCCTCCCGCCAACACAGCCTCTCCACAGAGAACGTGCCGGGACTCCTCACCTCAGTTGTTGCAAGTCCAGCGTCGACGCTATCTGACTGGCTCTCAAAACGAACTCGCGTTAGCCTGCCGGGTCAGTGAAGCGCTCCCAGAAAGCTGGCTCACTCGTCGAGCGTTCTCCGCATGTTCTTCGACGTCATTGGCTCTTCACCGTGCTTCTTCTGGCCGGATTCATTGTCCGTTCGCTCGCCATCGTAGGAGAGCGACCTGCACTCTTGTACAACGGCGATTCCTTCTTCTATCTTGAGAACTCTCGATCCCTTGCTCCTGATTCCTTTCACCCTGTTGTCTATGCACTTCTTCTGTGGTGTTTGCATTCTACAGGTAGCCTGCTGTCTGTATCTATTGTGCAACATGCCTTGGGGATCTTGGCAGGAATATTCGTATATGTTCTCTGCCTCCGGCAAGGAGTTCGTCCTTGGCTCGCAGCCATCGCTGCGGCTCCGATCTTGCTCGATTTGTATGAAGTGGTCGTCGAGCAAATGGTTATCGCAGATAGCCTTGCCGTTGTTCTCCTGGTGTTCAGCCTGTTGTTGGCAACCGGTCGAAGCCGCACCGCGTGCGCTCTAGCTGGCATCACCTTCGCCTTCGCGGCCCTAACCCGAGTAGTGCTATTGGCTGCGTTCCCAGCTTTGCTCCTGATAGCTTGGGGCACTGGGAGTGGGAAGCCACGGCGTCTGCGTGTTCCAGTACTTCTGGCCTCTCTGGTTGTTCCCCTCGTTGCCTACGCATCGTGGATGCAAGCGGTGACCGGGGAGTTCGGCCTTGAAAGGGCCAGCGGCATGCTTCTGTACGGACGTGTGGCGTCAGTTGCTGATTGCAGGACCCTGCACCTGACCGAGCAGGAGAAGCCGTTGTGTGAGTCCGCCCCCTCTCACCTTTCGCCCCTCTTCTATATGTGGTCCCCACAGTCCCCGTTACGGCAACACTTCCCTTCTCCTCACGGACAGCCGTGGTTCGTGTCTTCGGTCACCTTTGGTTTTGCAGAACGAGTGATACTGACGCAGCCCGGTGAGTATTTTCCTTCGGTCGCGTCTGAGTTCGTCGACTATTTCTCCCCGCTGCGTGATTCCCAGGACAGGGGCATTCCTGCGGTCATTTATCTGTTTCCCGTGGTTACTACCCATGCTTATAATGTCGTTCCGGCGAACGTCGGCTTCCCGGTCGGCGCTACAGGGCCGAGGCTGGCCCAAGCGCGAGTGACAATTGTGCGACCGGTCGCGTCGCTCCTTCGCCGTTTGCAAAGGTTCCTTTACACACCTGGGCCAGTCTTGGCAGTGGCGCTCCTGGTTGCCTTGTGGAGCTTCTTAGCGACAGTGAAGCGCCGAGACAAGCTGCACATGATCGGGGTGCGTGCCCTAGGCCTCGCCCTCGGGGGCGTTTCGTTATTGCTGGGAACCGCTGCCACTGGCGTATTCGACTGGCGTTTCATGTTGCCGGTGCTGGTGATCATTCCTCCTGCAGGCAGCATGGGAGCGGAGACTCTTCTCCGATGGCGCCGTGCTTCTGCGTCGAGCGAGGCAGGCTGAGTTTTCCAGCCGTGAGGTGAGCGGCGGATACCAGCGATGCATGGCCGGTTCGCCCGACGCCTGGGCTATCTCGGTCGGGACCCGCGCTCTGGGGGACTGCCAGCTGCGATACTCCTCGCGTGGCTCGCAAGCAACGACGGATCGAGCGAGTGGAGTTCAACCTCGACGAGCCGACGCAAATCGTCGGGTACATGGCGCGGCTGGCCGCCGCCGGGGACGGATGGATCAACCTGATACCCAACACCACCGATGATGACGACAGGCCGACCTCGCTCCGGTTCTTCACCTTGTTCAGTGGCGGCAGCAGCGGCATCACGATGTGTACCTGGATCCCTCCGAACCACACTCGCCGTGAACTCAGCCAGCCGAGCCTCGGTATCAGTCACGTCACTGGCCATCGCGCCGCCGCCGAGCTGCTTTCGCTCGCCCTCCCCATTCCGGAGGCTTGGCTCGTCGAGCAGGATCACCCTCGTCGAGGGCTCGTCTTGCGCGTTCCTTCCGACGAACCCCATGAGCAGGTGCTCGTGTGGGCGCTTCGGGCAGTCGGTGCGCTGAGTGCTTTCGGTCCTATCAGAAGATGGCGGGCCGACATCTACCTCCCAGCTACGTCGTGACTATGGCTAACTCTCCGGACCCGCCCCAGGGCTTACCCGACGCCTTGGAGACCCGCCACACAGGCCTAGGCCCTAATGACCCCTTTGCGACACCTTTGGAGGAGCGCCGCCTGGATCGGCGCTTTCGGGGTCGTCTCGTCGCACCGGTGACCGTCTGGACGGCTGGATCAGGAGAGCGTCGCGCCGGGCTGACCGTCTCGTCGCTACTCGTCGCCGAGGGCGACCCTGCCGAGGTGCTTGGGCTCCTCGATCCGCTCTCGGATCTCTTTGACGTGCTCGCCGAGCGAGGGAGCTTCGTCGTCCATGTGCTCGACGCGGCCGATCAACGACTCGCTGGGATCTTCGCCGGCGCCTACCCCGTCGACCCTTTCGAGGAGATCGACACGATGGACGCCGAGTTCGGGCCGGTCATCAGCGGCACTCGCCACACCCTCGGTTGCCGCTTCGGCGGATCTGAGGAGCTGGGCTTCCAGATGCTCGTCCGAGGTCGCATCGAGGCGCTAGAGATCGTCGAAGATGCAGGCCAACCGCTTGTTCGTTACCGAGGTCGCTACCGCAAGCTCTTACCGGAGGCCTGAAGTTCCCCGAGCTCACCCGGCTGTGTCTGGCCCGGCGCGCTCGACGGTCATCCGCAACAGGACACGTCGTTCACGCTCCATGGCTGCTCGGTACTCGTCCCAGTCCGGATGCTCGCCCGCGATCTGTCGGTAGTACGCGATAAGGCCTCCCATGGCCTCGGGGAGTGGCACGACCTCGACGGCGCCGTCCACCTGGACCCAGTTGCCGTAGAAGGCGTCGGTGAACACAATGAGCGAGGCCCAAGGCCGGCGCTGCAGGTTCTTGGTCTTCTTCGCCGTCTCGCGGGTGGAGACCACGACCGTGTTGCGGTCGACGCCGGCTGCTACAAGAGAAAGCTGCGAGCTGCCGTCACGGCGAGTGGTGGCCAACACCGCGCGGTGATTGTGCGTGATGAATTCCAACGCGTCCTGAAGTTCCATTGCGCCGGAGACTAATGCCCCGGGTCTGTCCGGCAGTCGCACTCCCCGGCGCCCGCGCCCCGGCCCGGGGTCCTGCGTCCGGCCCGGCGGCCGCGGTCCGTCCCGGGGTGAAACACCCCCTTGCTAGGTTACGAACATACGTTCTGTACAAGCGAGGGAGGTAGGCGATGTGCGAGGCGAGGGATGATCTCGAAGCCGCCCTCTCGCGCATGGTGCACGACCTCGAGCCGTCCTTGCTCCGTGGCGACGACGCGAAGATCCTCGTGGGCTTCTTCTCGCGCCTCGAGCGAATGGCTCTTGCCGGCAAGGCGCTTTGTGCCCACAGGGTGTCTCTGACCGGCGTCTTCGAACAAGAGGGCCACCGCCACGCCGGGGAATGGCTCGCGGCCCAAACCGGCGAGCCGCTCGGAGGTGCCCTCTCTTTGCTGGAGGCGGCAGAGAACCTCTCCAAGCTCCCCGAGGCCGAAGAGGCCTTCCGTTCCGGCGAGCTCTCTGCCGCCCAGGCAAGAGAGCTGGCAGGGGCCGCCGTCATGGACCCCTCGGTCACCAAAGAGCTGCTGGAGACGGCGCGCGCAGAGGGCTTTGAGAACCTGCGCCGTCGTTGCAACCAGCTCAAAGCGGCCAAGGTCTCCAAAGAGGACGAGGACGCCCAGACAAGGCGCGTGCACGCCCAAAGGCGCCTTCGGGCCTGGACCGAACAAGACGGCACCTTCCGCCTCGACGCCAGGCTCACCAAGCAGGCCGGGGCGAGGCTCTTCGCGGGCCTCAAGGACGAGGCGGACAAGATCTTCGAGGACGCACGCCGCTCAGGGGCAAAAGAGCGCCCCGAGGCCTACCTGGCCGACGCCCTGGTTGCCCTTGTCACGAGGTCTTCGAAAGACGAGGCGGGCACCTCTCGCCCGAAGGCCCTCGCCCACCTTCGAGTCGACATAACGGCCCTTCGCCGGGGGAACACCGCTCCTGGGGAGATCTGCGAGATCGAAGGCGTGGGGCCCGTCTCTGTGGCCACAGCCCGCGAGCTTTTGGGAGACTCGATCGCGAAGCTGTTGATCACGAGCGCGACCGACGTCTATTCCATCTGCAACCTCGGCCGCGCCGTGCCGGCGAGGCTCTACAGCGCCCTAGTGGAACGCGACCGGTGCTGTGTCGTGCCCGGATGCTCATCGACGCGCAACTTGGAGATCGACCACCGCCTCGTCCCTTTCGCCCAGGGGGGAGCGACAGAGCTCGCCAACCTCGCCAGGCTCTGCCACTACCACCACTTCTTGAAGACCCATGACGGCTACTGCCTGGAGGGAGGGCCCGGGGCCTGGATCTGGGTGCACCCCGACGGCACCCGGCACGGCCCGGGCGCCTCGCCGCCCCGGGATCGAACCGCTCCCCCGGGCACAGATCCACCCCCTACTGGTCAGCCTGACGCGGGCGACGGGCCCGAGCGCGCCTACGAGCAGGGAGATGAGCCACACCAGCCCGCCGCGGCCGAGCAGCCCGCCGCGGCCGGGCCACAACGGCCCCCTGGGCCAGAGCAGCCGAGCCTGTTCGGCGGAACCGGCGACGGCACCGACCGCCGGAGCGCCGACGGCTCGAGCCACGCCGCCTGAGCCGGCCCGCCGCGGCGCAGCGCGCGGCCTAGCCTGAAGCGCGGACAACGGTTCCTTAGTCGGGTCGCCGCCTTGACTCGGTCGATCTGGGCGGCCACCAACCTCTCCAAGGGGCGAATCTCGGCATTGAACACGATTGACTCATCCAAGGTCTTCGCTGCCCATGCAGACTCTTGGCAGGCACACGGCCGCCTATGGGAGCCCTATGGCGGTGGAAACGCCGAGTTTGCCGGATGGAGGTTGATGGCGAGCGGGCTCCCGTACGCGTACTTCAACGCTGCTTGCGTGAGTGACCCGGCCCTCGCGGACATCAACATAGCCAGGGCCCGGGCGTGGTACCGCAAGCGCAACCTTTCCTGGGGAGCCATCGTGCCGTCCGGATCGTCCTGGCCCCACGGGCGACATTTCCGGACGCAACGGCTCATGGCGACAGTGCCGGCCTCGTTCTCAATAGCGCCCGCGCCCTCTGGGCTGGTTCTCCGTCGAGCCGGCAGCGGAGATGTCGAGACCGTGGCCTCCATCGACAGCGGTGCATTCGGCTCTCCCGCCGCGGCCTCGCGTGCATGGTTGGAGCCACTCTGCAGTTCCGATGAGGTTGAGGTCGCCATTGGCGAGCTCAACGGCAGGCCGGTCGCGACAGGCTACGCCACCAGGTGCAACGGCGATGCCGGGTCGAGCCTCTACATCGGAGGCATGGGGGTGCTCCCGGCCGCGCGTCGAAGGGGCATAGCAGCAGCGCTGTTGACGTGGCTCTTGACGTCCGGCTTCGAAGATGGCGCCAGGCTCGCCCATTTGCAGACGGATTCGGCGAACGCGGCGCGCCTGTACTCGAAGCTCGGGTTCGAGGAGTTCAACGGCATCGACATCTACACCGACCTGTGAGCCGCGGGCCACACGGCGCGGGCCATGCGGCGCGGGTCACACGCGCGGGTCACACGCCGCGGGTCACACGCCGCGGGTCATGCGGCGCGGGTCATGCGGCGCGGGTCATGCGGCGCGGGCTACGCGGCGCGGGCCATGGCCGCGACCAGATGCTGCAGGCCGCAGGCTCCCGCGAGCGATTACGGCTCGCCCACCGCCTGAAGCGTCTCGAGAATCACCCGGGCCAGCTCGCGCGCCGAGGCCGGGTCGAGCTCCACGGCAACCCTGGAGGGCGCGCCACCGTCGAGGTCGAGAAAGTCGATGTTCAAGCTGTGCTCGGCCGGATAGTGCGCCGGATGGTCGAAGTAGACCGTCGCACTGGAAAGCGAGAACCAACCCCCGGGCCCTTTGCCCGACCCGCTCAGCTCCAGTTTCTCTGTCTGGTAGGTGCACATCGCGGTCCCTCAGGCGCCGGTAGCCAGGTAGCGGCCGAAAAACGCCCAGATCCGTTGCCAGCCGTCCTTCGCGGCCTCGGGCCTGTAGCTCGGCCGGTCGGTCGCGAAGAAGGCGTGGCCGGCCCCTTCATAGCTGTGGAACTCATAAATCTTCCCGGCCTGTTTCAGGGCCTCCTCCAGCTCGACGACCTCCTTCGGTGAGGGATGCTGGTCCTCCGCGCCGAACAGTCCGAGCAGAGGACAGGACAGGTCCTTTGTCATTTGCACGATGGGGCCGACCTTGAGCGGCGCGCCCTCGGGAGGCGTCCCGACGACGAAGGCGCCGTAGCAGTCGACCGCGGCGTCGAGGGGAAGGCTGCACGCGGCCAGGAAGGACTGTCGGCCGCCAGAGCAATAGCCGATCGTGGCGGCGCGGCCGTTCGAGGACTCGAGGGACTTCAGAAGGCTGACACAGCCTTGGACGTCACCGACGAGCCGACCATCGGGCACTCCTCCGAGAGCCCGAACGACCGCCGCGGCGTCATCCGGCGCTGCTCCCGGTGCCTCCCGGCTGTAGAGGTTCGGGCAGACCGCCAGGTACCCGTGTGCGGCGAATTTCCGCGTGATCTCCTTCATTCCTTCGTCGTAGCCGGGCGCGTGGTGAATCACCACCACACCGCCGAAACGGCCGCCTTCGTCGACCGGCTGGGCGAGATAAGCCTCGATCTCGTCACCGCCGTGGCCCCTCACGCTGATCGTCTGTGCTAGCAGCGAGTCTGTCATATCCTTTTCGACCTCCCTTTCCGTCGAGAAACCGTCATCGATTGTCGAAGATCCGGCCCATCATCTCCGAGCCCGACAGGAGACGACGAGCCCGCCGGCATCACGAAGCAGAGAAAGCACCGGGTCAAGAGAGCTCGTAGTCGAGGTGGAGCTGGTGCTCGCCTTTGGCCGAGATCTCGATCCGGCCCTCACCGGTGATCCGCGCCAGATCCCCGGTCCCCGAGCCCGTCACGATGGGCCACCGCGCCCATTGGCTCTCGCCCGCCATGGTCCCGATGTGCAAAAGGGCAAAGCTGCCCGACCGCCCTTGCACGGATCCTGAGATGCGTTCCACGGCCACATAGCCGACGCTTCCGTTCTCGGCGCGCACCGAGAGCATCTCCACGGTGCTGTGAGCCTCGATGTCGCCCCGGAACGTCTTGGCTATCCGGACCCGGGCGTACTGCACTCCGGGATCCTCCACGAAAGGAGGCTCTTCGTCGAACGAGTCGAGCACGAAGGAGCACACCGCGATGGGCATGCCGAGCACGCTACCAAGCCGGGTGAGCTTCGCCGCTCGCGCGAAGGCTGCTTCGTGGGCGCTCGCCGTCAGTTCCTAGCGGGGCTGCTTCGTGGGCGCTCGCCGTCAGGCCCTGGCGGGGCTCTTCGGGTGAGCTATGCCCATCCGAGAGTCGCCGGCACCAGGTAGAGCCCGAAGCCGATGACGACGAGGCAGAGCCCGGTCGCGACGACTCGGCGAGCTCCGTGCATCCGATGCTCGCTCGGCAGGGCTCGCGCTTCGAGAACCAGCAAGAAGCCGAGCACTATTGGCAGCAAGAAGGCGTTCATCACCTCCACGTCGATGACCAGCCGGACGAGGTTCAGACTGCACAGCACGATGACCGCGCCGAGGACGTGAGCCGAGCAATAGGTGATGTAGAACTTCGCCGTGTTTCGATCCGGCCGCTCGTTGAGGGTGTGAGGCCATCCGAAGACCTCGGCGATCCCCCAGGCCCCGGCCAAGGACGCCACGAGAGCTGCGACCAGGGCGGCACCGAGCACCGCTGTCCCGAGGAGCACCTTCGCCCCGACGGCGCCGACGAAGGGTCGCAGCGCCGAGGACATGTCCGTCACGGAGCGGAGCGACACGCCCGGGTGCGTGCGACCGACCGTGGCTGCGAAGGCCAGCACCACCGCGATCATGATCAACTGGGTCAGTCCTGCGCCTACGGCCGTGTCGCGGCGCTCGCTCGGGATGTTCGAAGGCTTCAGTCCTTTGTCGAGCACGGCCCCCTGCTGATAGAAGATCATCCACGGCATGATCACGGCACCGACGTTGGCGGCCAGGAGGAACATGTACGAGCTGTTGCCGAGTGGCACGTGCCCGAGACCCCGAGCAATGGCACTGAGGTTCGGGTGCGCCATCACGACGGCGGGGATGAAGACCAGCTCCGCGAGCCCGAGGCCAATACCGACGCGCTCGGCGCGCCGGTAACTGCCGGTCATCGAGACACCGATCAGGAACGCCGCCGCCACGGGGACCGTCAGCGTGCGGGGGACACCAACTAGCTCACCCACCCCGGCGACGCCGGCGTACTCGGTGAACAGGGCCCCGATGCCGGACGCGAAGAGCGGCAGGGCCGCCAGCAGCGCCCATCCCCGCCCGAAGGTGTCCCGGATGAGAGCGCCATGGCCCTTGTTGGTGAGGATGCCGAGGCGGACCGTCATCTCCTGGACTGCGTAAAGGATCGGGATGAGCACGATCTGGGGGAGGACCATCCGGTAACCCCACTCGGAACCGGACTGGGCCGCGGTTATCAGGCTCCCGGCATCGGTGTCGGCGAGCATGACGACGAGTCCAGGACCCCAGACGGCCAGGATCCCGAGGACGAGCCATCGACGACGGGAGTGCGCTTGCCGGTCGATCAGCGGCGAAGCTGCGGCTTTCAAGGCTCGCGGAGCCCGACAGGAAATTCCGTGCCCATCCGAGCAGGGACCGACCGCGCCTTTCGCAGCCACGGCCGGTGGCAGAGCACGAGCCAGGATCCGTCACCGCCGGGCCGCTCGGCGGTCGCGAGCCAGGGCCGGGCGGGACGATCCATGACCTTTAGGCTATATCGGGGTACACAATGTGCCGGCCAGGACAAGCCCACCCGGAGCGCGCCTGGCAGGTCAACTGACGACCCGCCCGAGACACGGGAAAGGCACCGTCGATGACCGTGAGCACCGCCTGCACCGTTCCGCGTGGGTCGCACAGCAGTTCGGACAGCAGTTGGTTCCCCTGGCGCCATCCGCAGCTGCACGGTCATCCCGCTCTGCAGGAGGCTCACGATGAGCGAAACCTCGGGGAACGCGTCGCCGACCAGATCGCGAGCTTCGGGGGCTCCTGACCATTCATCTTCATCTTTCTCGGGATGATCGTGATCTGGATGGTGGTCAATACCGTCATGCTCCAGCACCTGCTGCATCATCGGGCATTCGACCCGTATCCCTATGGCGCGCTGAACCTGGTGCTCTCCGGTCTTGCTGGCATCCAGGCGCCGATAATCATGATGAGCCAGAACCGGGCGGCCGCCCGCGACGAGATCCTGGCCGACCACCACCACGACGAGACCCAAAGATCGACGAGCTGCTCGGCTCGAACACCCAGCTGACCCAGCAGGTGCACGACCTTGTCCAACAGATCCACCAGATGACCGAGCAAATCTCCACTGCCATGCCTTCGAGCGGTCCGACACGCTGATC
>Ga0187858_10004936_pt1 | contig 12334 bp, 14 predicted proteins | sample June2016WEW_8_15_FD_133015 | JGI IMG/M metagenome (GOLD analysis project Ga0187858, IMG submission 133015) | Peatland microbial communities from SPRUCE experiment site at the Marcell Experimental Forest, Minnesota, USA - June2016WEW_8_150 | ecosystem: Environmental > Terrestrial > Soil >...
AGTCGAGAAACACCTCAGCTTTTATTCAACCCTAAGATCGCCAAGCAAACTTCCTGCTGACACAGTCCAACTCGGGTCAAAAATGATGCTTGACTCCGCTAGATTGATATACCTTGTCGGGGATTGGCCTCTTGACAAAACGTGTCTACACACAGGTAGATTGCTGTTCGGTTCCTGCTTCGACGAGAACTGCCTGATAACCAGGACTCACACTCTCTCTGCAGGCGTAACTTTCCGGGGAACTCCCGGTAGTCAACTGTTCAAGATTAAGCGCGGCATTCAAGTCGCGGTCGATCATCAGGCCGCAGAGTTCACAGATGTAAACACGGGTGCCCATGTCTAGCGTTGCTTGGATGTGCCCACACTGCGAACAACGCTTCGAAGATGGATAGAATTGATCAGCCAGGATGACCTGATAGCCATACCACTGGCCCTTGTAGTCCATCTGCCGTCTGAATTCGTAGAATCCCACATCCACGATCGCCTGCGCCAGATGATGGTTCTTCACCATCCCACTCACGTTCAGATCTTCCAATACCACTGCTGACTTGGTTCCACCTGCACTTGCAGCAGGTGCAAGTGTCGCCAGCCGGCTGGTAATCTGATGCAGAGCATCCTTACGAACATTGGCGACGCGCAGGTGCGCCCTGACCAGTTGCCTGACCGCTTTCTCCCGGTTAGCACTTCCCTTTTTCCGCCAGGATACCACCCGCTGCAACCGCTTGATCTTGCCCAGGTCTCTTTTGAGGGCATGTGGGTTCTCGATCCTGGTTCCATCGCTGATGGTTGCCAATGCCAGGATCCCCAGATCCACTCCCACTACCGGCTTATAAGTAGCTTTGGGGTCGGGTATCTCCCTCTCCACCTGGACCGAAACGAACCAGCCTCCGGCGCGTTCACTTACCGTGGCGCTCAAGATCTGAACACCCTCCACCGGTAGATAACCGCGCTCTTTCAGACGCAAGCGACCCAGGCGAGGCAGTTGGATGGCCCTGTCGAAGATATGAATGGCACCCGTCAGCCGGAATCCACCCAGCCCGTGCTTCTTCGACTTGAACTTCTTATCCCGAATTCGGGATAAAACTTCGGAAAACCTGCCTGGATCTTCCTGCCGGCTTTCTTCTCCTTCACCCGCCGGAAGAAGTGAGCATAAGCCTGATCCAGGTTGCGCAGAGCTTCCTGGGGGGCGCACTTGGACACTGCGTACATCCAGGATAGCTCACCCTGCTTCAGCACATTCAGCTCCCGGTGCAGGTCGATCGCGCTTGGTACCTTTTCGCCCTTTTGATAGGCTTCCAGCTTGCGAGCCAAGCCCCAGTTGTAGGCCCAGCGCGCCGCCCCAGCATGACGGGCACAGGCTGTTTTCTGGATATTGTTCAGATCCAGCTCAGTCTTGAAGGCCCGCAGGATCTTCATATCTCTTTGGCTGCCTCTCGCAGAGTCTCGATCAGCTTGCGGTTCTTGTGGCTGCGACTACCATACAGGCGGGCAGAGAAAACGGTGATGATCTCAAGTACATCCTGGGGCAGTTCTTCTTCAAAACTCACCGGCTGCTCGCCCTGGTTGATGATCACAACCTCGGTGTTGTATGCTTCACACACGGCAAAGACCAGTTCTGAACCAAAACGCAGCAGCCGGTCCTTGTGGGTCAGCACTAACCGCCCCACTTTCCCAAGGCAGATCCGTTGGATCAGGTCCCGTAAACCCTTCTTGTTGTAGTTCAGTCCTGATCCCAGGTCCTGGATAACTTCGTAGGTCCAGCCGTTGGCCGCACAATACGATTCCAGTAACGCCACCTGCCGGATCAGGTCTTCTTTCTGGTCGTAACTGGATACACGCGCATACGCAAGTGTCAGGCGATCGGCGAGTGCAGGGCGCGGTACGATGCCATGCAGTTTGGAGAGATCATAGCGCCGGTGTCCCTTCGGTGTCCGTTCCACCTCGATCTTGCCGGCTCTTTCCCAGCGGCGCAGGGTTTCTTTGGATACACCCAATTCTTTGGCAGCCTGTCCGATACTTACTCGCATACCTCTATTATACACAAAATGTTTATATAAGTCTAGATATGTGTATATAATATCTATCAGTATCTATCCCCCTACAGGTACTTGGCATTTACATGCTTTTGCTTTGCAGCGCAGGTGCTTTGGTAGGGTTTTCGTGCCAAATACCGGAATGTTTGGAAAAGTCTTTTTTTTCTTTTGGATTTCCCGTAGCTTTACCACGCTAAACCGTTTATCCTGATATTAAATTTATGAACCTTCGAGAGATTTAACAGCTTGACTCGATTTCAACAAGAGAGCAACTACAGGAGTAACAATGAAAAAATCACGCACGCACATCCCGCATTATGTGATCGTCAAAGCGCCAGGTCTTCTCCCCATGCTCTATAAAATCAGCGAATTATCGATGGAGCTAAAAGTCCCAGACAGGACCTTACGAGATTGGCTGAAAATTGGCGCACCGTATATTCGTGACAACGGGGAAGGGATCTGGATCAATGGCCAGGAATTTGCCCGATGGGTGGCCGGCCAACGAAAACCCAAACAAGAACGAAAGCTGACTTGCTCACAGGGTTATTGTATGCATTGTAACAAGATCGTTGAGCTAGTCGATCCTAAGATAATTCCCCTCAAGGGAAAATTGGTCAACATCCGTGGAATCTGCCCGGATTGCGCCGGCATCGTTAACCGAGGCGACCGCCTTCCAAATACGTCCATTGAAAAAACCGTCACAACCGTTTTATGATGTAATTCATCGGAGGCATATGATCAACCGTAAAAATTATTTTCTTGTCAAAGAATACCTGACTCATCTGAAGGAAGAAAAACGAAGGTCGCCTGAAACAGTTGGCCGATACTGGTCCTGGCTTCACCATCTGCTGCTATGGGCAAATGAAACACCATTTGCGAAAGCAAACACCCTTGTCCCATCGTTCATGAAATATATTGACAGTATTAAGCCAACCTTGGCGTTGGAAAGCCAGAAGAAAATCGTCGAAACAGTCCGGGCTTTCTTTCGGTGGGCAAAGTTATATCACAGCGAGGTATTTGAAAAACTTCCGATCTTTTGGGTCAATGACCTTACCCCACCAGAAGTAAACCAAAACAACTCGCTAATCGAATATGTAACGCTCGACGAAGCGGTCTTATTGGCTACTGCTCCTATCGATCAGGGTAACATAGCGCTGCGACGCGACCGTGCAGCTGCAGCGATGCTATTTATTTGTGGAGCACGAGCGCATGCTTTTACCACTCTTCCAATCCAGGCCGTTCATCTGGATGAAAAATACCCATACATTAACCAATGGCCTCAATTGGGCGTACACACTAAGAAGCAGAAAAAAGCTAACACCTTCCTGCTCCCTATCCCGGAACTGCTGGCGGTTGTACAGGATTGGGATGGATATGTGCGAACTCACTGTCCGCCGGACTACCCCTGGTATGCGCCGATTGATCAACATTGGGGTGAGCAAGAACTATCTACTCAAATGCCTGGTCTAAATCGTAATCATGCTCTGATTCGTAGAATCCGTCTCCTGTACCAGACCACTGAATTAACCTATAAATCACCCCACAAGTTTAGACATGGCTATGCGACCTATGGGCTCAGCCATTGCCAGAGCATGGCTGAGTATCAAGCACTCTCTCGCAATTTGATGCACGCAAATATTGCCATAACCGATAAAACCTATGCCCACATCGAAGAAAGGGACCGTGCCAGATTGCTGGCGGGGTTGGTAAGAAATCTCACCCACCAACCCGACAATGAGTTAAAAGGATACTTGGAACGCCTTTCCAGGGATGATCTGAAACAGGCAACGCTGATAGCAGTTGATTTGTTAAGTCGGTAAGTGTTCCCTTATAAGCATAAATTTCTTTCATGGATTTCAAAGTTGGAAAGGATGAATTTATACTGCATTGGTCCAACACACTTTCCCATTCGTTTTGCAACACTAAATGAAGACCAATACCTCCACGTCTACATGACCCGCCTGCGCCATAAACTGGAAAACGATCCGGCTCGTCCGAAACACCTGATGATCGAACTCGGCGTCGGTTACCGGCTTAAAGTAGACTGATTGTTGGAATAGGTATTAGGGTGGCGGCTATCGACGATGCCAAAAGCAGCATTGTTAAATAGATAGCGCTTACGCCGCGCCTGGAGGATGTCTTATCAAAGGGATATTGGGCTGGCCAGGAGGGTGAAGAAAAAGAGACTGCCCTGGCCCAATTCACTCTCAATGCCCACCTGACCACCCATCTTTTCGACAATATTAAGCACGATCGCCAGGCCCAAACCGTGTCCTCCCTCATGATTTCGGTCGAGTTGGGTGAACGGTGTATACAGGCGTCTCTGGGCGTCTGGCGGGATGCCAGGACCATGATCACGTATCCAGAATCGGACCATGCCATCCGATTGGGATATCGCGCCCAACTCGATAATGGGCGGTTCTCCACCATATTTCAGTGCGTTGCTTAGATAATTGGCCCACACTTCTTCGACCCAGGGGGCATAGCCGATTGCAGTCGGCCAGATCTCCGGAACGCTGACCCTGGCTCGACGGGCTTTGATCATGTAGTTCAGCCGTTTCCGGATGCTTGCTATGATACGGATCATATCCAAGGGTTCCGCCGGCGCATCCACCCGGCTTACCTGGGAGAGCAGCAATAAGTTGTTGATAATACTGTCCATCTCGTAGGCAACCGACCTGATCTGCTCCAGATATTCCTTTAATTCTTTGCGCGTCAGGTCAGGTATGTCGGTGATCAAGTCTGAAGTGATGACCAGGACAGCCAACGGATTCTTGAGATTGTGGGCAACGGTATGGGCATAGGCTTCCAATTCATCATTGCGGGCCTGCAGCGCGGCTGCATACTCGAGCAACTGTTCCTGGGAGAGTTGAAGATTGTTGCGAGCATTCCGTATCCTGCTTTCTGGAAGGCCCAGGGGTTCGTCTACCTCTGGAAGGTTCATATCCACCTTTCTGCAAACACGTAAACTCCGCAATCCGCCGGTGTCATTTGTAGAAGTTCATGGGTCCAACCATTGGTTGAAATTCGATGATCTTTCCCGATTACAATCACAAAGAGCTCCATTCCTACAACAACAGCGAACATCTCTTGGATAGAGATGATCATCAGGAATGGACGATTTGCAACCAGAAACGAGCTGAGAATTGCAAATTCATAAATCAGGTTGGTTTTTGTTTTTACGGCTATATTCCTTCTCCAGCCATTGTAAAACAATTCCCTTGTCAGCTATCAATCACATTCTATAACGCCAAGATGACAACAAGATGAAACAGAAATGAATTATTGATCAAAGGGGGTACTTACATCCCGTGCCAGTCTCCTAGAGACCTACTGAACCTGGCCAATACCAAGTTGGCTCATATCCAGCCCAATAAGCGGTATACCGCAATGCCCAGATATTCTTTTATGGCATCCGTGGTTAGATTCAGGTAATCCAGACTGGGAAAAAAGTTGCCGATCTGCTCCAGCGGGCTGCCATGCGTCAGTTGGGTTAAAGCGTCAATGGGCATATCGAAATCGGTCGGGGCGGGAAATACATCCACCCCTTGCTTCTTGAAAACCCCGATGGCACGCGGCATATGGATGGCAGAAGTGACCAGCACAACCTGGCGTACATCTTTTTGTTTTAGAATTTTTGCGCAATTAACTGCGCTTTGATAGGTATTCAACGAATCATTATCCTGCCAGATGGCCTGGCCTGGAACGCCCATCGTTTGCAAAATGTCAGCCATGCCTTGTGCGGAAGAAAGGCTCTCGGGCGTACCCGGGGCGCTGGCCTGGCTGCCGCTTAGCAAGAGATAAGGCGCTACACCCTGCTGGTATAGCCGGTACGCATACAGGATGCGCGCGCCGGCCTGATCCTGTTCGACCGCTGGGCGAGGATAAGTGGGGCCATCCGTTCCGCCGCTCAATACCACCACTGTATCCACGGCAGGAACGTTAATGATGGGCCAGTTTTGCCATTCCAGCGAATATGCCAGAGGGATGGCCACATAGCGACTGCCGCCCAGCCACAGGATTGCCAGGACAACCCCGGTCAGAATATTACGCCAGCGTTTTTTACTTTGTAAAATGAGCGCAAGCAGCAAGCCTAAACAAGCCAGGCCGAGAGGATAAATGAGCGCTTTGAATAAGGATGAGAAGAAAGTGTACATGAGGAATACCTTACTTAAGGGGCTGGCGCAGCACAGCGGAAACCCAGGTTGGTACTCCACATGCTCGCCGGTCTCCAGCGGCGGATCGCAGAGCGCACAGCCCAGGCCGGGCTGCCCCACTGGCTGCCGCGGAAAACCTTGTAAATGCCGGTGAGTGGCCCATTTGGATTGGCGGCAGAGGCGGCCGCATAATCCTTTCCATCGTACCAATCTCCAACCCATTGCCAGACATTCCCGGCCATATCGCAAGCGCCGTAAGGGCTGTTGCCATCCGGGTATTGACATACCGCGCTGGTATCACCGAGTGAAGTATTGAAGTTTAAGAGACGATCATCCGGAGCAGAATTTCCCCATGGATACAGCTGTCCATCCGTACCCCGGGCAGCTTTTTCCCATTCCGCCTCGCTGGGCAAGCGGCGGTATGCCCAGGCGCAATACTGGCTCGCCTCCTGCCAGGTGACATTGGTCACCGGAAAGTTCTCGAAGGAGGGATTACCAAAATACGCATCATGGATATAAGATTTTGTAGACATTGGAATGGGGCAGCCTCCGGAGGCTACACAAAAGGCATATTGGGCATTGGTAACGTCTGTTTTATCAATCCAGAATGCATCCAGAGTAACAGTAAGCTGTGGCTCTTCATTCGCAGCCGCCTGCGGGTCTTCAACGGATGAACCCATCAGAAAGTTCCCGGCTGGGACGCATAATAATATCATGCCATCCACCGGTGAAGTCCAATGCTGCCCCAGCGCGGTACAGGCCGGTGGATGGGCTGGAGCCGGGGTGGGAATGGAAACGGGAGCTAAGCTGGCCCTGGCTGGAGTGGTAATAGCAGTATGGGAAAGCAGCAAGGCAAGATTGACCATGCGCGGCAGCCCCAGGGCCAACAACAAAAAAATGTCAAGCAAAGCAAGCACGGTGAATCCCCAACGAGGAATTTTGTGGGTCAGACTCTTAAACCAGCGCATAAGATTATTATATATCATCGCCAAAAGCAAGGCCTCTCAATCACAGAAACAATCCTGTTTCTCATCGATTCCCAGATCCAAATGATCATGTTCATGGGTAGCCTGCATAGCCGCCCCGTCCAGAGAACGGTCTTTAGCTAGCGCCTGTCGGCCGGGTGATGGCTGCCGGTTACAGATTGGACAAAGGGTGTTTCGAAAGTGTGACTTGCCTGCCATCCCCACCTGACAAGGATGTCCTAAAATAGGAGGACAACACAATAAACAATCCAGATAATTGTAGGGTTCATTCAAAACGCGCCGGCAAAGAGATCAATTTTTAGCGTTTTACCATAAGTTGGGAACTTATTTCCATACGGCAAATATATAAATAAGGTGAGAATTGCGCCAATGCGTACTTGATTCTGTGGAAAGGAGATTCCCGTGCAACGTTTCATCCTTCTTCCCCTTTTTGTTCTCTTGACGCTATTAATCCTTACGTCCTGCACCCTGGATTACCCTGCAGGCCCACCCACCCAACCGAATCCGTACAATGATCTCATCCGGACCATCGTCGCCCAGACCCTGACTGCTTTTCCATATCCCACCCTCCAACCCGCCTTTACGGCAACCTCTACGCAGACGGCTGTTTTGTTCCCGCAGGCACCGCAGGAATTTATTTCCTTTTACTTTGATGCGATTAATTCCCGAAATTATCCCCTCACCTGGTCGCTCTTGACCGATGCATTCAAGAACAACTTGAATGGATCTTCCCGGTACAACTTTCAGGAATACACTGATTTTTGGAATTCTGTCTACCAAGCCACTCTAAAAGATGTCCATGCTTTTTGTCAGGGGGACCTTTGTGCTGTCGATGCCACTTTGCAGTTGTACTATAACAATGGACAGTTCAACACCTCCACCTACCCTTACACATTGACGTATGATCACACTCGCAATACCTGGATGTTCGATTTTATCCCGATTTATAAGGCCGCTCCTACCAGGACAGCCACAGCAACGGGTACACGCACACCCACTCTAACACGCACTTCTACTATCACCAGGACGGTTACTCCCACTCTCTCCCGTACCCCTACAAGGACCGGCTCGCCTTCCCCGACGCTTACTCGCAGTCCCACCTTCACCTTGACGCCAACCCGTACATTCACCCCAACCTGCACAGCTACTGTCACCAATACTGAGATTGCCTCAGCCACTCCCACTTGGACAATGACGCCAACAAGCTCGCCATCCGAAACCGCCACTGCCACTGCTAGCTTGAACCCGTCGGAGACTCCTACATCCATCTCCGGACCATAACCCTGGTTTTTTTCAGTGCAATCTATTCTTTAATTACTTTTGCGTCTCTTTTCTGGAACCTGTGGCTGCCACTTGGGAACTGAAAGGCAATCGGCCCATCTTGCGGCTGGTAGCGCGGGATCGATGGCTCTGTTCATGGCGATAGCCATTTATATGTCAATCCGTTGACTTCAATTTACCCGTATGGTACTATAAAGATACAGATTGTCTTTTCTAAATGGTAAGCAGGTGAATGATGAATAAAAGGATGATTTTTTACAAACTTATTGGAATTGGCCTGGCGGCGGCTTTCATTCTGACATCTTGCAATTTTGCCTCAGCTCCTGTTGCAACTGCCAGCGCGACAGCCACGCCGATGGCTTCGCCAACCCCGCTTGTGCCTACCGCAACAGTCTCGGCTGGTTCATCCGTGACCGAAACATCCACTCCAGGTTCCACAGCAACTCAGGTAGCCACCGAACCAGCCACTCCTACAACATCGCTTACGGCGCAGGTGAATCCAGGCATGAATGCGTATTGCCGGAAAGGTCCCGGGACAGACTACTTTTCAATTACATACTTGCAGGCGGGTAATTTTTATAAAGTAATCGGCCAGAACGGCTTGGAGACCTGGTGGCTGATCCAGGTTCCGGGGAACGTCACTTGCTGGATGGGCGACCCCACTTCCGTCACGCAGGGGCCGGTGGACACAGTCCCGATACTCATGGCTCCGCCTCTCCCTTCATCTGCCTCTTCTTTTGAAAATACATCTCATTGCGATCCTGTTCTGAATACCATGACCGTTTGGCTCACCTGGACGGCTGCCCAGGGCGCGACCGGATACAACATATACCGCAACGGGAGCTTGATCGCCAAACTGGAGGCAAAGCATCTTGCCTATACTGATAATGCACCGCGCGGCGTGAATATGAAGTACCAAATAGAAGCTTTCAATGATTATGGTGTGTCGTCTCGCCAAACCACCCGGGTCAGCGCATGTGTTTAGCCAATTAGATTGGAAAGCCCCTCCATTTCCGGAGGGGCTTTTTTTATTATCGAAATTGTTACGGCATTTGGTGGGTAAAGCGCCAGCTTTGACCGGATTGAGCTACCGTGGATTGCAGTCCAATTACCTCGAAACAGGTCGTGCCGGGTTTGAAGGGGAAGGGGCTGCCGTCCGGCTTGGTCAGCGAAACCACCTCCGTGGCGTTGCGCTGCCATTGAACTTTGTACGCCTGTCCATCCCGGAAAGCAAACGCATCCCCCGAACCGCTCAAAAGGATGTCATAAATTCCAGGACTGTAGAGTTCGTGATTTACGTACAGGACCACCACGTTATCGAACCCGACTGGTTGGTTGGTCAATTGGTCCGTTAATTGTGCATATTGCTCGGTCTGGCCAATATTGGTGACATCCGCCGTGTCGGAGAAACGCAAGTATTTTCCGCTGACCGGATCGTAGTCCCAGCGGTTGTAAGTCGCAGCAGAATAATGCACATACAGTTGTGTCCCGGCCAGGCCTCCCTCGGGAGCCTGGAGATTAAAGAACATGTTATTTAGATTCTGTTCCCCGTTGATGCCCCTCTTGGTGGCATAGGCACTCAAATCAGCCGTATTAACCACCAGGTAGTCAAGGCCGTTTGGATCGAAACGCTTCAACGGCGTGTACGGTTCCTCGACCACCATACGGTTAGCGAAATCTGACGCGTTGAATCGCTGCATCTCAGCCACATAAGCGGACCCAAAAGCAAAGACCGCCTTATATCCCTGCACCAAGTCGGCATCGATGAAGCGCCCCGAGCGGATTGGGCCCACCATGCTGGCATCGTTGCCGTAAAAAATGGCGGCAAAGCGGGTCGAGCCTTCCTCAGTGTAATAATCAAAAACAATATCTGCAAGGGAAAGTCCCCACTGCGGGCGCACACTGCGTGGCATATTCGAGACCTTGATCAGCATGGGACGGCGTTGCAGCAAAGCCGGGTTGGCGACCTTGAGGCCGGTTAAGGGATCCACCTCCGCAGGAAAGTTGGCCGGGCCATAACCTTCTGGCGGATAAGCAAGCGTCGGCGTAATGGTGGGTGAATTTGTTGGAAGCAGCGTTGGCGTTACAGTAAAGGTGGCTGTTTCGGTACTTGCTGCAATTGGAGTTGGGGTGGCTGTCGGGGACAATCCACAGGCGGGCAAAACCATTGACAGGAATACGGGAAGGAAAAGTAGCTTCTTCATAACCTGGATCCTCTTCAAAGATGGTAATGGTTATCATACCGCGTTTGTTCCGTTTGCGAGAGTGTGTCCGTTATTGTCTAAAAAATCACAGGTTGAACGCGTTTTGCCGAAAACCTCCTTAATATTCGGCTAAGTTCTCCGTTCGAATGGGTCCCACCGGTCAGTGTTCCTTAATTCCTTCCCCACCCCGGCGATTCCCAGATAGTTACGATGATTCTGAATTGGGAGAATTGGGCCATTAACCTTGTCACCCGAATTTTACAGGTTTTTTACATGGATCAGCATTGGAATTTACACCTCTTGTGTAAACTGGGCATAAGAAACAATCAATCTGAAAAAAAGGAGAAAATATGAAAACACCCGGTTTCTTTTCCACCCTGTCCCTTTCCCGCCTGCTTTCAACGGGAAGAAAGGCTTTCCTGCTTGCGCTTGGCGCACTGTTGATATCTGGACTGGCTTTCACCGTTCCAACCAGCCAGGCCTTTGCGGCCGCACCCACGCCGTTAATGTCAAGTACCGCCTTGACCAAAGCCTATCAGCATGACCTCACCTGGCTGAATTTGCAGCAGACCAATCTGGGTAAGGCGGACGCTCAGGTCGCCGTAGTGCAGAACCTGATCACCCAGGCTGACAACCAGTCAATTGATACCACCGCTCTCGCCAGCGCACTGGCCAGCTATCAATCCCGCTTGGCAACAGCCCAGACCTTCCACGATTCTGCATCCGCTGTTCTCTCCGCCCATACTGGCTTCGACGCCGGCGGAAACGTTACCGACCCCGTTGCCGCCACCGCAACCGTCCAGGCAGCTACATCAGATTTGCAGAATGCGCACAAGGATCTGGTGGCAGCCATGCAATATTTGATTAAGTCAGTCAAGGATTTTGCAAAAGCCAACCCCACTTTCTTCACGAAAATTGACGGCCTGACGGTTTCTTATCTGGACGAACAGGCCTGGCTGACCAGCCAGCAGGCGAATCTAAATAAAGCCACCACCGTCGTGACGAATGTCCAGAATTTGATCACCGCCGCCCAGGCCAATAGCCTGACGACCACCCTCCTATCCAAAGCCTTATCCACCTTTGAAACCAGGCTGACAGGTGCCCAGGCCTCTGGCACTGCTGCAGCCGGTATCCTCTCCACCCACGCAGGCTTCGATGCCAGCGGAAACGTCACCGATCCCACCGCCGCCGCGACAACCGTGAACACAGCCCGCACAAACCTCCAGGCTGCACACAATTCCCTGGTCCATTCCGGCGACCTGCTGCTCGCGTTGACCTTGTGGCATGATACCAAGCACATCCCTGCTTCATCGCCGGTCGTTCCGGCCTATAAATTGGCCCACCAATCCACACAGGCACTCTATGATTCCGTCAAAGTGGAATTAAATTCACATGTCCAGGGACTCCTGGACCGCCTGAATAACCTCTTGAACATCTTATCCGGCGAACTCTAATTAATACCTTTACCTGGATAAAGAAGCCCGGCCAGCACGGTCGGGCTTTCATATTTCATTTTCTTTACGTTATTTTTCCCTATTTTATCCCTTCTTCTAACATTACAGCGCGACATTGGCGAATAGGATAGCAAGTCGGTCCAATTTTGACTTACGATGAGAGAGATAAGCGACATAATTGCGCTTCTGGTAGTACTTCACCCGGCCCAAGGCAGTCGG
>Ga0187858_10004939_pt1 | contig 12328 bp, 10 predicted proteins | sample June2016WEW_8_15_FD_133015 | JGI IMG/M metagenome (GOLD analysis project Ga0187858, IMG submission 133015) | Peatland microbial communities from SPRUCE experiment site at the Marcell Experimental Forest, Minnesota, USA - June2016WEW_8_150 | ecosystem: Environmental > Terrestrial > Soil >...
AGAAGGACATCTCCAGCTACTGCATCGTTGGTTACTACAGCACCAATGAGACGCTCGACGGGCATTACCGCCGCATCAAGATACAACTGAATCCCGCCATGGCATCCAAGCTGGGAAAACCGCTGGATTACCGCACCGGCTACTTCGCTTCCAAAGAGTTCAAGCAGTTCAACTCCTCGGACCGCGAGCGCCAGCTTGCCGAGGCGCTGCTGCTGGGCGATCCCATCACGGACCTCTCGATCGCCATGGAGGTGGATTACTTCCGCCTGGCGCGCACCAGCTATTTCGTCCCCGTGGCCGTGAAGATTCCGGGCAGCGATATCGAGCTCGCCAAGCACGGCGGCTCCGAGAGCACGCGCCTCGATTTCATCGGCCAGGTGAAGGACGCCAAGGGCGCTATCGCCGGCAACGTCCGCGACTACATCGAAGTCAAGTTGAAGGACGAAACCGCCAGCCAGTTGTCCAAACGCACGCTGCAATACGACACCGGGTTCACGCTGGCTCCGGGAGCCTACACCCTGAAGTTCCTGGCGCGCGACAACGAAACCGGCAAGATGGGGACGTTCGAAACCAAGTTCACCATCCCCGACCTGACCACCGAACCGAGGTTCCTGCCGATCAGCTCGGTGGTGTTGAGCAACCAGCGGGAGAAGCTGGATGCGGCCGTCGCCACCGCCGAAAGGGACCGCAGGCTGCTCACCTCCGACCCGCTGGTTCAGGACGGCGTGAAGCTGGTTCCCAGCGTGACGCGCGTGTTCAGGAAGGACCAGGACATGTACGTCTACCTGGAAGCCTACGAGCCCACCGCCGAGACCACCCAGCCTTTGGTGGCGACCGTGAGCTTCTATCGCGGCAAAACGAAGGCTTTCGAGACCGCCCCGCTGCAGGTGACCGAAGGCTTGAACAGCAAGTCCAAGGCGCTGCCAGTGAGGTTCAGCGTGCCCATGGCCAAGCTCCTGCCCGGCCGGTACACCTGCCAGGTGAGCGTGCTCGACCCCACCGCGCAGAAGTTCGCCTTCTGGCGCGCCCCCATGGTGCTGGTGCCGTAAGGGCCGCCGCCGTGGAGACGAGGCTAACGGATTCAAAAGGGACCTACGCGAGGAGTGTGGTTCCTGCCTGAACGGCAGCCAGCGCCTGGTCCATAGTGGCTACCGAGCCGCCGTGTTTCCGCGCCAACAGCACAAGGTAAGCGTCAGTGACCCGCCTATGCCTGACGATTCCTGTGGTTGGCATGTCCAGATAAGAAGCATCGTCCGGCCAGAATTCGTGCCGCGGGAGGGAGGAAATGGATTCGAGAAGCAGCTTTGCGGATTCCGGCGTCGCCTCCGCACCGGCGCGCAGGTGGAAACGAAAAAGCGCGCCTTGCGTGATGGGGCATGTTGCAAACCGGTGCCCCTTGCGGAACCACGCCGCCGCGCGCGCGTTTAGACTGTGTTCGGGCGTCGCCAGTGCAATGAGGACATTGGAGTCGAGCAGGTAGACCTTACTCTTCGTCATCGAGAGCCTTGACGTCCTCGGTGGTCACGGGCCGGGCGCAACGGAAAACGGGGAAACCGTAATCGCTCATCTTTATCGATGCGCCTTTCGCCCCTTTCGACGACTGCAGAATGAGGTCGCCAACCACTCGTCCGAGGCTGCGATTCCGATCCCGGGCGATGGCCTTGGCGAGGTAATAGGCCTCATCTGGAATGTCGAGCGTAGTTCGCACGGCAACATGATAGCACAAGCGCACAAACCTCGGTCGGGTTGGCCAGCGCCCTCGCAGGCGTCTCTGGGCGAGCGCGGCCATTCTTGGGATTTGCCTCCCCAGTCTGGACACGTTTCGAACTTTTGTGGGCCAACTGGCACTATGATCGAACCCATAAAAGTCTCGCATGGCGTGCAACTTCCGAGTAAAGGGCGAGGGCCCGTCCATGCTGGGCACCCAACGCAGAACTCCGCTGAAATGATATAATCCCGTCCAGATCCCAACTCGGAGGCACGCATGAAGAAGCCTGGCCCGAATCAAAGGCTCCGTCACAAAAAGCTTGTTCGTGTATTCGTCTTTCTGGGAGTAGTCGGCTGCGCCTCAATTGTGTTGGCGCAATCCGCCGGCCCGTTCTCTGTTGCGGGGAACATGACCACGCCCCGGTGCTTTCACACGGCAACCCTGCTCGGTGATGGCAGAGTCTTGATCGCCGGGGGCCGGACCGCTGACCAAAGCGCCTTGGCCAGTGCCGAGCTTTACGATCCCTCCACGGGCACTTTTTCTCTTGTTGGACAAATGTCCACGCCGCGGGCAGAGCACACGGCAACGCTGCTCGCCAATGGCAGGGTCTTGATCGCCGGCGGCAACCCGGGGCCGCCGGATGGCGACCCGACGCCCAGCGCGGAACTCTACGATCCAACCACGGGAACCTTCACGCCGACGGGAAGCATGAGTGCAGCCCGGGGTGGGCACACCGCTACCCTCCTACCCGATGGCAGAGTCCTCGTTGCCGGCGGGTACGGCCCGGCGCCTTACCTTGACTCGTTAAGCGCCGAGCTTTACGATCCAATTGCGGGAACCTTCACGCCCACAGGCAGCATGCATCGCGCGTGGTACCTGGCGGGCGGCGCGACACTGCTTGCAGACGGCACGGTCCTGGTCGGGGAAGAAGTCTATGACCCATCAACCGGCCTGTTTACGGATACCGGCCACTCCGGCCACTATTATGACTTCACCACCACCTTGCTCACGAATGGGACAGCCTTCATCGCCGGCGGCGGCGACGCCGATTGGGGCTTCTCTATATCCCAAACGGACCTGTACGATCCTCCGAACGCTACTTTCGCCGCTGCTCCCAGTATGACGCTCGGCCGGTTTTATCACACTGCAACGCTCCTTCCCTCCGGGATCGTCATGATAGCCGGCGGAGCCTCCTACGACTTGGGGCCGTACCAGGCCTATTTGGCGAGCGTCGAGATTTACGACTTCTCGAGTGGCGCGTTTGGTTGGATTGGGAACATGAACGCCGGCCGGCAAATCCACACAGCTACGCTCCTCGGAGACGGCCGAGTCCTGATCGCCGGCGGCGTAGGCGCGCCGGGGTATTCTGCGCTTGCCACTGCAGAAGTCTACACTCCGCCAGTATTGGTGCCCGCGCCCGTGCTGTTCTCTCTCTCGGGCGACGGACAAGGACAGGGGGCCGTCTGGAACGGCGTGACCGGGCAGATCGTATCGGCCGACAACCCGGCCACCACTGGAGACGTGCTGTCAATGTACACCACCAGCCTGTTTGAAGGAGGCGTGATTCCTCCTCAGGTCGCCATCGGCGGCCAGCTTGCTGAAATCCTCTATTTCGGCGACGCTCCCGGATATCCGGGTTATTACCAGGTGAACTTCCGAGTGCCAGGTGGCATCGCGCCGGGATCTGCCGTCCCGGTGCGCTTGACCTATATTAGCCGCCCGAGCAATGCAGTCACGATCGGCGTGCGGTGAATCGCTATAGCAAAGGGGTAGCGTAAGGGCTGTAGCTCTTACGCGTGCGGCGGCCGCGAGTTCGAATCCAGCCTGGATTTTTGAAATCTGCCTCCCCAGGTAGGACTCGAACCATCTCCCACCGTGTCATAATAGGCCGCATGTTTCCCAGGGTCCTGTTCTGGATCGCTCCGCTTGCCTGCTGGGGCGCATCCGCCATGCCGCCCGAAGCCGACCAGCGCCTGGCTCACGACATCTACAAGGAGATCATCGAAATCAAGTCGGGTTTCACCACCGGGGCCACCACGCCCGTTGCCCAAGCCGTCGCCAAGCGACTCCGCGCCGCTGGGTTCCCCGATTCCGACATCTTCATCGGCGGCGCGATTCCCACCAAGGCCAACCTCGTCGTGCGGTTTCACGGCACCGGCAGGCTCAAACCGATTCTGCTGCTGGCCCACACCGATGTGGTTGAAGCTCGGCGTGAGGACTGGAGCATGGACCCCTTCGCGTTCATCGAAAAGGACGGCTATTTCTACGGCCGTGGCACTTCCGACGATAAAGCCCAGGCCGCCGTGTGGATCGCCAACCTGATTCGCTACCGGCGTGAAGGTTACAAACCGGACCGCGACATCGTCGTGGCACTCACTGCCGACGAGGAAGGCGGCGGCCCCTACAATGGCGTCGCCTGGCTCCTCAAGAACCATCGCCAACTCATCGATGCCGAGTTCTGCCTGAATGAGGGCGGCAGGGGCCAGATGGTCGACGGCCGGCGTGTCTCAAACGATATCCAGCCAGCCGAGAAGTGGTATCTGGATCTGCGCCTCGAGGTGCGCAATAAGGGCGGGCACAGTTCCCTGCCCGTGCCCGACAATGCCATCTATCGCCTGTCCCATGCGCTGGTGCGCCTCAGCCAGTTCGGCTTCCCGCTCAAAACCAACGAAGCCACCCGCGCTTATTTCGCCGGCATGGCGAAGATCGACACCACCCCGGCCCGCGCCGACCTCGCCAAGGTGGAGACCAACGATCTGCCCGCCATGAGACGCATCGCCGAGGCCTCCCCGGCCTGGAACTCCATGCTGCGCACCACCTGCGTCGCCACCATGCTGGAGGGCGGGCACGCCACCAATGCGCTGCCGCAACTCGCCGCCGCCAACGTGAACTGCCGCATACTACCCGGCGATTCGCTCCAGTATGTCCTCGACACGCTCAAGAAAGTGATCGCCGACGATCAGGTGGTCATCTCCATCGCGAATCAGGAGGAAAATTCCCCCAGTTCGCCCCTTCGGCCGGACCTCGTGCGCACCATGTCCCGCATCACCGACACCATGTGGCCGGGCGTCATCGTGCTGCCGACCATGAGCACCGGCGCCACCGATGGCCGTTCGTTGCGTGCGGCGGGCATCCCCACTTACGGGGTGCAGGGATTCTTCAACGAGCGTGACGACAATCGCGCTCACGGCCGCGATGAGCGCATGATGGTAAGGTCTTTCTACGAAGGCCAGACCTTTCTCTACGAGCTGGTCAAGGCCCTCGCGGTTACCTCCCAAAATCGATGAAGCCGCGCTGCGGGTCGGTGCTGAGCAGCGTGACGCGCAGGCGGTCGCCCACATCCAGGCCGTGATCGCCGCGGACCAGCCGGCCCTCCACCGGAGGATCGAACACCCGGACGAACACGCCTTTGGGGGTCACGCCCGTGACCACCGCGGAGAACGACTGGCCCACGCGAGGGTGGAGCGCCACGGCGGCCATGCGCTTGCCCATGGCGCGCTCGACTTTCCGCGCATTGTCCTCCCTCAGGGTGCAGTTGCGCGCGATGGAATCCAGCTCATCGTCCGAGTAGGCTGCCTGGACCTTGGCCGCCAGCGCCTTCAGCAAGCGTTGAGTCACCAGGTCCGCGAACCTGCGATTGGGCGCGGTGGAGTGCGTGTAATCGTGCGCCGCCAGGCCGAAGTGGCCCTGCTCGGGGTCGCCGGGGCGCATCAAGACATACTCGCCGGGGCCCATCAGTTTGAGAACCGCCAGCGAAATGTCGGGGTAGTGTACGGCATCGGCCTCTTTGCGCCGCACCAGGAACGCGTTCAGCGCTCCGGGGTCGGGCGTCGCGGGCAGCTTCTCGCCGAATTGCGCCGCCAGTTCCATGATGCGCGGCCAGCGCTCGGGAGCTTTCACCACGCGCCGGATGGAGGAAACGCCGGCGCCGCGCAGCGTACGGGCCATCACCTCGTTGGCGCCGATCATGAAGTCTTCGATCAACTGCGAAGCGCGATTGTGGCCGCGAGCGGTGATATCCACCACCACGCCGGCGGTGAAGACGGGCTGTGCTTCAAGGCGGTCGAAGGTGAGGGCGCCCAGCCGGTGGCGGCCCTCGCGCAGCGCCTGGGCGGCTTCGTCCTGCAGCTTGAGCTGCGCCTCGAGATCCGCCGAAGCCGCCACTTTCGGCGGCGGGGCGGCCGTTCCTTCGAGCCAGGGGCCGACGGTGCTGTACGTCAATTGCGCGCGGTTGCGCAGCAGCGCCCGGTAGATGCTGTTCGAGGCGATGGAGCCGTCCGCGGCCACTACCATTTCGATTACAATTCCGGCTCGGTCCTGGTTTTCGGAAAGCGAGGTGAGGTCGGTGGAGAGCCGCTCGGGCAGCATGGGGAAAGTGTGCACGCCGGCGTAAACCGTGGTAGCTTCCCGCGCCGCGTGGCTATCGATGGAAGTGGCCTTGGCTACCGCCGAATCGACATCGGCGACGCCCACCAGGACGCGAATGCCACCGGAAACCCGCTCGGCCCACTCGATTTGATCGAGGTCGCGCGAATCGTCGTTATCGATGGAAGACCAGAGCGGCGAAGTTAGATCGCGCAAGCTGCCATCGGGCTGGAGCCGAATGGTCTCAAGCTGCCGCTCGGCTTCGGGCGGAAAATCGGGCGAGAAGCCGTGATCGATCATTTCCTGGCGCGCCGCCGCCGCGAGGTTGAAATTATCTTGGGGCATAAAACCCGAGGGTAGCATGGGGCCGCCGGCTCGCTTACGGTGGCGGCTCTGTGTGAAGCATCTCACGGAGCCACGACCGTGAGGGAGCGGAGGACCTCTGCGGGATTCCTGCTTGTGCTGTATGGACAAAGGGTATACGCTCAAATCTGGATGGCGGAGTCGAGAAAGCTGGCATTAGATTGGGACGGCGCCAACGTAGCCCATATTGCCCGCCATGCCGTAACGCCGGCTGAAGCGGAAGAGGTTATTTCCGGTGCGTCGCTGCCGTTGGAGACCGTGGAGCGGGCCGGTGAAGAGAGACATGCCGAGTTAGGCGCGACTACCAGAGGGCGGCTGCTGATTGTAGCGTGGACTTGGAGGCGCCGGAAGATTCGAGTCGTGACGGCTTTTCCAGCCAACCGAAAATGGCGCGCGCTTTGGCGCCGTTTAAAGGAAGGAGAGACCGATGCCTAAGAAGGGACTGGCGAGTGCTCGAACCGAGGCCGCGGAGGCGCTCTGGTTCGAAAAGAATCAGGATCGGCTCCTGAAGCTCTTTGAGGAGGCCGGAAGGAAAGGCACGCTGCGTATCGGCGGCAAGAGTATCGGTATCACCGTCTCGAAGAGCACCGGCGGCATTGCGAAGGCGCCATCGCGGAAGGTCATGCTGCGCATTCCGGCGGACGACCTTGATCGCGCGCGGCGTGTGGCCGAACGCATGGGGCTGCCTTATCAGACCTACATGAAGCTGCTGTTGCGTGAGGGTCTGGACCGGGAGGAAAAGACCAGGCGGCGCGCGTAGCCGGCAATCCGCCCCGGGCGGAATGATACTCTTGAAACGTGAACTTCGTCACCGGCCTCAAGTGCGTCTTCTGTGGGACGGTTCATTCGACGCGCGTGCCCTATACCTGCCCGCGTTGCGGCATTTCGGGGATTCTCGACGTCGAGTTCGACTACCCGGCCATCGCCCGCCGGCTGACACGCCGCCGGCTGGCCGGCCGCTTCGAGCAGTCGCACTGGAGATATCGCGAGCTGCTGCCCATCGGCGCGAACGCCGCACTGCCGGCTCTCTCGGTGGGGTGGACGCCGCTGACTCCAGCCTTGTCGCTTGCCCGCCACTTCGGCGTGCGCACTCTCTTTCTGAAGGACGATGGCCGCAATGCCACCGGTTCGCTGAAGGATCGCGCCAGCTCCGTGGGCGTGGTAAGGGCTCGGGAAAAACGCCGCCAGATCATCGCCTGCGCCAGCACCGGGAATGCGGCATCGTCGTGCGCGGGCATGGCGGCCTCGATGGGGCTGCGCAGCGTCATCTTCGTGCCGGAACGCGCGCCGGAGCCTAAGGTTACGCAGTTGTTGATTTTCGGCGCGACGGTTTTTCGCGTGCGCGGCAGCTACGAGCAGGCTTTCCAGTTGTGCCAGCAGGCCTGCGACCGTTGGGGCTGGTACAACCGCAATTCCGGCATCAATCCCTACCTGGTGGAAGGCAAGAAGACCGTGGGCCTCGAAATCGGCGAGCAACTCGGCTGGCAGCCCCCCGATTGGGTGGCCGTTTCGGTGGGAGACGGCTGCACCATCGCCGGAGTCTGGAAGGCTTTCCGGGAGATGAAAATCTTGGGGCTGACCGGGCGCGCGCCCCGCATGTTGGGCGTGCAGGCGGAAGGCGCCGCCCCCATCACCACGGCTTTTCGCACCGGCGAACCGATGCGGCCCATCGAGCCTCACACGCTTGCCGATAGCATCGCCGTCGGCGTCCCCAGGAACTGGAAGAAAGCCGTGCTGGCGGTAGCGGAATCCGGCGGCGCCATGATCAACGTGAGCGACGAGGAGATTCTCGAGGCCATGCGATACACCGGCCGGCTGACCGGCATTTTCGCCGAACCCGCCGCCGCCACGGCCGTCGCCGGCCTGCGCCGGGCAGTGGCGGAGGGCACGGTCGCGCGCCGCGCCAGCGTGGTGGCGGTAATCACGGGGAATGGCTTGAAGGACGTTCAGTCCGCGCGGTCCGCGGTCACACAGACATTCGACATTGCGCCGGATGGAGATGGCTTGCCCGATATTCTACGCAGGCAACACCTGATTACCTGAATGCCGCGCTCCTTGCTCATCCGCGATATCCACACCCTGGTTCTCATGGACCCGGAGAACACCGTCCTCCGCCATGCCCACCTTTACATCGAAGATGGAGAGATCCGGCAGGTAGGAACGCGGCCGGCCAAACTGCCGCGCGCGGACCGCACCATCAGCGGGCGTTACGCGGTGGCCGTGCCGGGCCTGGTCAACACGCACCATCATCTTTACCAGACGCTGACGCGCGCGTGCCCCGCGGCGGCCGATGCCGAGTTGTTCGATTGGCTGCGGACGCTCTATCCGCTGTGGGCGCGGCTCGACGAGGAATCCGTGCATGTGGCGGCGCTGGCGGGGATGGCCGAGTTGCTGCTCTCGGGCTGCACCACCACTACCGATCACCATTACCTTTTCCCGCGCGGCCACAGCCGGCTGATCGATGCGGAAATCGAAGCCGCCCGCCGCATCGGCATTCGTTTCCATCCCACCCGCGGAAGCATGAGCGTGGGCCGCAGCAAAGGCGGGCTGCCGCCCGATTCGGTGGTGCAAAGCGAAAGCCGTATCCTGGCGGATTCCGAGCGGCTGATTCGGAAATATCACGACCCCGCGCCGGGTTCCATGCTGCGCATCGCGCTGGCGCCGTGCTCCCCCTTTTCCGTGTCCCCGGAGCTGATGCGCGCGACCGCCGCTCTGGCCGCCCGTTACGACGTTCGCTTGCATACCCACCTGGCCGAGACTCGCGACGAAGAAGCGTACTGCCTGAACCGTTTTGGGAAACGCCCCCTCGATCTACTGGAAGATGTTGGCTGGCTCAATGCCAATACCTGGCTGGCGCACGGAATCTATTTCAACCGCCATGAAGTGGCGCGTTTGGGCCGCGCCGGCGTGGGCATCGCGCATTGTCCCAGCTCGAACATGCGCTTGGGCTCGGGCAGCGCCCCCGTGCTGGCTCTGCGCAGCGCCGGCTGCCCGGTCGGACTGGGCGTGGATGGCAGCGCCTCCAACGACAGTTCTCACATGCTGGCCGAAGCCCGCCAGGCCCTGCTGTTGCACCGCTTGCTGCACGGCGCGGCCGCGCTCAACGTTGCCGACACGCTGCGCATGGCCACGGTGGAAGGCGCACGCTGCCTGGGCCGGGACGACATCGGAAGCCTGGAAGCAGGCAAGCGCGCCGATGTAGCGCTCTTCGATCTGCGGGACGTGGGCTACAGCGGCGCCGGCGATGCCGTTTCCGCCCTCCTGCTATGCGCGCCCACCCGCGTGAGCACGCTGGTAGTGGAAGGCCGCGTGGTGGTGGAGGACGGCGAGTTGAAGACCATCTCGCTCGACCCGGTTCTGGCGCGACACCGGCGGCTGGCGGCGCGAATGCAGGGAACCACCAACGCTATGGAGTGGAAATGATGGCTGGCGGAGAGGGGGAGATTCGAACTCCCGGTACCCGTAAAGGTACTCCCGCTTTCGAGGCGGGCGCGATCGACCACTCTGCCACCTCTCCGCGTTGAGAATTCCAGTTTAGCATGGCGGTGATTTTGCAGTTCGAAGCGACCACGGCGGGGGCCGTGCCGTCGGATTTATGCAAGTTACAAATCCCTGCCGTCGTCGAAGAGCAGCTACCATGGGTACGTTGTGGCAAACTCCACGAATAGCCCACCACCGCCTGTGTGGCTCCGCTTGGTGCGACAGGTCGACTCTGCTGTGCTGACAAGCGTTGAACGCGCCCTTGACCGGCATCACCCGAACCCTGATCTCGGCATCGTACCATACGCGGCGGTACTGCATCTTCGCGCCTGTTTGGAAACTGGTCTTTGGGCAAATGCCCAGGGATACCATTCCGCAGCGATTGGTGTGCTCCGGCATAGCGTTGAGGCTCTGACCCTCATCGATCTGGGGTTTCAAGAGCCGGAGTACAGCTCGCAGTTACTGGAAGGCTGGAAAGCTGGCAACAAGTCAGCCGGAGAGATTCGAAAATACTTGGAGCGGGATGTGTGGCCCCGTTATGGGATTGGCCTCTGGTCGGAATCGTGGGCTGATTTCTTTGGCAACCTAGCCCGTGCTGTCCAGCCGTTCGCTCACTACTCGAGAGAATTGATGTATTGGCAGCTTTTCGTTCCGAGTCAGCCGGCTCCAACTCTCTCCGAGGCGACCCATAACATTCTGGCGGCCCTGCGGTGTCCCACAAACGATCCCGTGAAGGCCGCGTTTGACGCTGTTGAGCGCCATGATCGTCTGGACGTTAGGGAGGATTCTCATGGCGAATCGACCCTCATGGCGCGGCCCCCGCAGCGAACTCGATGCTTTAGGCTTGGCGATCGGCGGCTCCAAGCTGCTCGACCAGGGAGAAAACTGGAGTGACCAACTGCTGGGGATGTACTACTTTAGACCAGGCTTTGACTGGGTAGACCCGTGACATCTGGTTCTCTGGGTCGCATCTCAAGGCATCTCACTGCCTGTGAACGATTTTGTACAACGATTCCGTCACTACTTGCGGAACTCTGCAACACCCACTAAGAGAGCCCTGCAGAAATCAATCACCTGCCTATTTTAAATATGCTACCTGGAGACCTAAATCCGACCCTCACAGCCATGATTTCGATCGCGATGCGACGTTACCATGAGCGTGCTTCCGCCGGCCCAAGTTGAGCTGCGGATCGTCGTCGGCGATGCCGGACAGCACGACCGGAGCGCGGTCTGGGAATTCAGCGACAAGAGACAGATTGCCGCCCATCGCTTCGACGGCCTTCCGAAGTGTCGACAGCAGAAGATCGCTGCGCCTTTCGAGACGGGAAACGCTGTCCTGGGTGATCCCGAGAGCCTTGGCCATGCGAACCTGCGTGAGCTGCCGTGCCGTCCGGAGCTCACGCAACGTCATTTCTTCTTCAATCAGTTCCGCCGCGCGGGCCTCGACCTTCTTGCGCTGAACGGGGTCCAGCTTCCTGATTTTGTCATTCACGTTCACCGCCATGCTTATTTCCTTTCCTTTTTCAGCCGGGCAAGATGGCTGTCGAAACGGTGGTCGGCCTTCCGAATCATCTCGCGGTAAAATCGCTTTTCGCTCGCCCCCGATTTATCGCCGGCAACGACTTGCCGCGCCCGATGGCTCGGCAGCTATTCCGCAGGCTACCCCGCCGCAGGCCCCAGGAAAGCCTTCGTCCAGCGGATGCTCGCTTCCACATCTTCAAGTTCCCGGGCGGCGGCAGCTTCTCCGGGAAGCCGCGGCGGCCCCTCGCGTGGCGTTCCTTTTTCGGCCAGCGCCACGATGATGAAATCCAGCCGGCATCAGCCTCCCATTACACCGTCATCGGCGCACGAGATGGATGAGAGCGAACATCGACCAATGATGCGGCCACCTGCAAAACCCCGATTCGAGGTTGCGCCAAAGATTGAACGTCATTTCCGGCATCAACTGACGCATGGAAATCCCTCCGGAAACGAGATAGCGAAACGGCATAAAGGGCCGCACCGTCCGAATTTGAAGTTCGCGGAATTTCGATTCGAAATCCCGCCGGTCGCGTTGAAAAACGATCCACGGCAACGCAACGTTGGCGCACGAGAGAGGACCCGTGCCGGGGAATGTCCAATCCTCGGCGCCTGGGTCGAACGGCTCGTGGTGCAGACCGGCATAGATCAGCCGCGACCACGTCGAAACCCAAGGCTCAATCATCGCCACGCTGCCCCCGGAACGCAGGCACCTCTGAGCTTCGGTCAGGAAGGCGCGATTGTCGGAGATGTGATGGAGGACGTCGACCAGAACGATAGCCTTCAGGCTGCCGGACGAAAATGGCAGCCTGCGGGCATCGAGAACGAGCTGAATATCGGAACATGGGAAAACTTCCGACGCGATCAGACCCGGTATATACTGCGCCAGAAAAC
>Ga0187858_10004943_pt1 | contig 12326 bp, 9 predicted proteins | sample June2016WEW_8_15_FD_133015 | JGI IMG/M metagenome (GOLD analysis project Ga0187858, IMG submission 133015) | Peatland microbial communities from SPRUCE experiment site at the Marcell Experimental Forest, Minnesota, USA - June2016WEW_8_150 | ecosystem: Environmental > Terrestrial > Soil >...
AGATTCAAGGCCTGATTCCGGAACTGAAGACGGGAATGCGGGCGGCCGTGGAGTACGGCACGGCGCATCGCGCGCAGCAGGACGAGCCCATCGCGGGCAAGACCGGCACGTGCACCGACAGCCACACGCACTTGGGCTGGTTCGGCTCCTTCAACGATGTCGGCAAGAATAAGCTGGCGGTGGTGGTGCTGCTCACGGGTGGCCGGCCTGCCATAGGCCCCCTGGCAGCCGGGGTAGCCGGAGACGTTTACCGTAGCCTGTCTCAGAAGAACTACTTCGCCAGCAGCCAATCTATGACGCCGGCGTCGCTGATCTCCACGCAGATCTGCTGCGCCAGATAGCCTCACTGAATCAAGTACTGCGCCAGTTTCCCGTCCACCGTTGTGAATGTGCTCAGGTGCAGCGACTTGCCTTTGAACCCTATCTGAAAATGGCGGTACGTCATGCCGCCGCGCAGCGACACCGAGGTCTGCCGGAAGCTCTCCGGAGCGCCCAGCGGCTGCAGACTGGCGGCGGCATCCGACAATACCCGTGGCGTGAAGTAGGCGTCGCAATCGGGATTCAGCAGCGAGCGGTCGATGTGTCCCTCTTGCAAGCCGCTGAAGATCCGGCGGGCCTGCTCGAGTTGCTGGGCCGCCTGCGGGTCCTCCGCTTCGGCTAGCAGCAGGGGCGCGATTGCATTGGTGATCGAGCCGGGCGCGCCAGAGCCATCCATGTTTGTGAAGACTACCAACGCCGCCCTCGCGTCCGGCCACACGGTGTTCTCGCTGACGAAGCCCGAAACCGCGCCGCCGTGCTGGAGCCTTGGGTGTCCGTCGGCATCGGACACGCCCACGCCCAACGCGTAATTCGTGGGCGCGCCATTGGCGAGGCGGACCGGGTTGATCATCGCATCGAGCGATGCTGCCTTCAGCAGCTTGCGTTCGATCAAAGAAATGTCCCATAACGCCAGATCGTGCGCGGTCATGCCGAGTTCTCCGGCCGCGAAGAGCCAGCCGCGGCCTTCGGGCGCAACCGGGCGGGCCGGTCCCAGCCCGACGCGGGTGTAGCCTGCCGCGTCCGAATCTGCAAGGGACCCCGCCGCCAGATCGATCACGCTGGTCATCCCCAGTGGGCCGAAAATCCGGGATCGCAGGAACGACATGAGCGGCATGCCGGTCACGCGCTCCAGGATGCGCCCAGCGGCGACATAGTTGGTGTTGCTGTACTGCCATCGCGTGCCAGGGTCGAAATCCAAGGCTTTCCCCGCCCATGTTTTGAGGATCTCGTCCGCGGTCACAGGTTTTTGCATGAAGGGCGCGACATAATCCAGCGGGTAATAATCCTGGTACCCCGAAGTGTGCGACAGGAGCTGGCGGATGGTGATTTCGTTGGCGCGTGTGAGGTCCGGCAGGAAGCGCCCCACACGGTCGTCGAGCGATAGCTTGCCGTCCTCGACCAGCAGCAGGATGGCGGCCGCCATAAACTGCTTGCTGACCGAGCCGATGCTGTAGCGCATCTCCGGGCGGGCCGGCGTGGCGGGATCGAGACGCGCCTTTCCGTAGGCCTTTTCGTAAGCAATCCGGCCGTCTTTGACCACGGCGATGGAGGCGCTGGGAGCTCCACTATCCGCGAGCGCCTTGTCGACCGCGGCATCGATCTTGGCTGTAGTCGAGGGTGGCAACTGGCCGGCGACGGGGAGGACCAGTGCGACGAAGAAGAGTGCTCGAAGCGTGGGAGACATAGCTCCCAAGTTAGCAGAACTACTCGTAACGCAAAGCCACCATCGGATCGACCCGGGAGGCGCGGCGCGCCGGCAACAGCGTCGCGAGAGCCGCGCCCGCCAGCAGCAGGCCGGCCACGGCGACGAGCGTCAGTGGATCGGTCGGGGTCACTTCAAACAACAGGCTGCGCAACACGCGGGTAAATGCCACGGCGGCGGCCAAGCCCATCGCAATTCCCATTAATCCAAGCATCAGACCTTCACGCAGCACCAGGCGCGACACATCGCCAGAGCGCGCGCCTAAAGCGACACGAATGCCGATTTCTTGCGTGCGCTGGGTCACCGAATAGGACACCACGCCGTATACCCCGATGATCGCCAGCAGCACCGCGATGCCCGCGAATACCAACAGCAGCACGAGTTGAAATCTCGGCCGCGAAACTGAATCGGCGAAGACGTTATCCATGGTTTCGACGTGCGAGACCGCCTGATCGGGATCGACGCGGTGAATTGCCGCCTGGACTGCGTGAGCCATTTGGCGTGGCTCGTTGCGCGTCCGCACCACCAGGTGCGCGAAGTACATGGGCGATTGCGCATTTGCCAGGAAGATGGTCGGGTGGGGCGCGACTTGTAACTCAGTTTGACGGGCGTCCGCCACCACACCCACGATCTCAACCGGATTGGGTAGCGTCCAGCACACATTGAGCTTCTTACCGATGGGATTCTGGTCCGCAAAGAAACGCTCGGCAAATGCGTGATTGACGACCAACACGCTGGGCGTAGCAAAACGGTCCTGAGCGCCGACATCGCGGCCGCTCAGCATAGGCGTTCCCATGGCCTGGAAGTATCCGGGGCTGATCACCAGGAAGTCGGCGCTGGGTGACGATGTGTCCGGCTGGGGACCGGGAGCGGGTGCAAAGCAGGAACCCGATACCAATCCGGTAAGCGGGAGGAAATGGGTTGAGCCGGCCGCTTGAACGCCCGGCACATCACGGATTTCGGTCAAGATGTTTTCCAGGTACCGCGACCTCTTCTGCTTGTCTTCGTATTTGGCAGGCGCGGTGAACATCTCCATGGTCAGTAAGTGCTCTGTTGCGAATCCGGGATCCACGGAGATCAGCCGCGCAAAACTGCGCATCAGCAGGCCCGCGCCGGTCAGCAGCACAAGCGCGAGCGCGATCTCGGCGACCACAAACGCCCGCCGGAGGACGCGGCTGCCTCCCACGCCGGTGCGCTGCGAGCCTTGTTGCAGCGCGGCCTGGAGCTGCGGACGAGACACTTGTATGGCGGGCACCAGTCCGAAAAGAATGGCCGTCGCCAGCGAGATGCCAAAGGCAAACAAGAACACGCCGGAGTCGAGATGAATGGATTCCATGCGCGGTAGGGGCACGCTCTCCGGGATCATTGCGAGCAAAGCCCGCAGGCCCCAGTAACCCACGGCGAGTCCTCCGGCAAATCCTGCCAGCGCCAGCAGCAAGCTCTCCGAGAGCAGTTGTTGCAGAATACGCCGCCTGCCGGCGCCCAATGCGGCGCGTACGGCGATTTCGCGCGACCGGCCGTTGGCGCGCATCAGTAGCAGGTTCGCTACATTCGCGCAGGCGATGAGCAGAACCAGGCTCACTGCCGCCAGCAGAATCAGCAGGGGCAGGCGCACGTTCTCGGTCACGTCATCGAGGAAGGGCACCACGGCGGCGCTCCAATCCTTATTCATCGCGGGCCATTCTTGGGAGAGCTGTTTCGCGATGGCGGCCAGGTCCTGCTGCGCCTGATGGAGGCTAACGCCGGGCTTGAGGCGCGCAATTGTGGAGAGCCATCGACCGTTGTCGTGCGCTTCTGTGCGATCGAGGGCCAAGGGCACGAAGAGGTCCGCGTTCCAACGGGGGAAGTGAAAGCCAGGCGGCATAATGCCGACGACCGTTGACGGACTCCCGTTCATCATGATCTTCCGTCCGAGGATGCTGCGATCGCCGCCGTAACGGTTTTGCCAGAAACGGAAGCTGAGGATGACGCTATTATCGTGGCCGGGAATTCCCTCTTCGGGAATGAACCCGCGGCCCATAAGCGGCGGCACACCCAGAATGGAGAAGAATTCGGGCGAGACGCGCATGCCGCTCACCGCCAGCGGCTCGCCGCCGCCGGCGATATTCGAAGTCCAGCCGTCGATGGCCGCCATCTGCTGGAAACTGCGGGTGCGATCGCGCCAGTCGAGAAAATTGTGCGGGTTGACCACGTTGCGGTCGTAGCCTTGCGGGCTGGACTCCCAAATCCGCACCAGGCGATCAGGGTCGGGGAAGGGTAGGGGCCGCAGTAAGACGGCGTTCACCACAGTGAAGATGGCCGTGTTCGCTCCGATTCCCAACGCCAGGGTGAGCATCGCTACGATGCTGAACGCCGGACTTCGACGCAGCAGGCGCGCGCCGTAGCGCAGGTCCTGTCCGAATTGTTCCAGAGCTGTCCAACTCGACATGTAGTGTATTCTCCTTGATTCTCCTTGCGGGATTTTGCCCGCGCACCCTTGTTACACCCGTCTCATCGAAGGCGTCAAAGCGTAGACGGACTACCTTGGCCAGGGTTAGGACCCGGCTTCAGACCGCTCCGTGCAACAATACTATAATCCCGTATGAGAGCGCGGCAAGCTTCCGGTATCGCGATCCCGCGTGGCGTTCGGCCCTTTGATCCCGCCACCTTGGGCCGGCTCTGCCGTGCACGGGACTATCTCGCGGCGCATTACGACCGCCCCATCCTGTTGGCGGAGGCTGCCCAGCAGGCCTGCCTTTCGCCGTTCTATTTCAACCGGCTGTTCACGCAGGCTTTCCAGGAGACGCCGCACGAGTTCGTCACACGGCAGCGCATCGCGCAGGCGAAGAAGCTGCTGCTGGCCGGCAATCACAGTGTCACGGAAATTTGCTTTGAGGTCGGCTACGAAAGCCTGGGTTCGTTCAGCACCCGCTTCCACTCTCTGACGGGACTGTCGCCGGCCGCCTTCCGCAGCGAAGCTCGCCGCACGTTCGGCGGCTTCGGGGTGCGCTGGCCTCTGTACTATATTCCGGCCTGCTTCCAGCGATTTTTTCTCGGAACTTCATAAGATCGCAAGAATCGAGAAGCGTACCTTCTTGGCGTTCTGTATTCTGGAACAACGAGGAGATACACATGATTCAGCGACTCGCGTACACACAGATCTATGTTCTGGACCAGGATGCCGCGCGGGACTTCTACGTCAACAAGCTCGGCTTTGAGGTTCGCCAGGACAGCGGCATGGACAACGGCTTCCGCTGGCTCACTGTAGGCCCCAAGAGCCAGCCGGAGTTGTCAGTCATTTTGATGAAGATCGACGGGCCCAATTTTAATGCCGAAACTGCAGCGGATCTGCGCCGCCTTCTGCAACAGGGGATTTTCTGCGGGGGCGTGCTGGAGACCGCCGATTGCCGTAAGACTTACGAAGAACTCAAGGCCAAAGGAGTGGAGTTCACGTCACCGCCGGTGGAGCGCTTCTATGGCATCGAAGCGGTGATGAAGGACAACTCTGGAAACTGGTTCAGCATGACAGAGCGTAAGGGCATGTGACTTCACCAAAAGGAGACAGCGGAGAATGAGTGCACCACAGAGAGCCGTGAGCAATGGTTTGGCCCTGGTTTCCATTCCGGTCAAGGACCAGGAGAAATCCAAGCAGTTCTATAGCGAGGTGCTGGGCTTTCCCGTGGCGCGCGACAGCGAATTCAGACCCGACGCGCGATGGATTGAGCTGGAGATTCCGGGAACTGCGACCCACATTACGCTGGTGACCTGGTTTCAGAATATGCCTCCGGGGGGCGTGGCCGGACTGGTGCTACACACCGAAGACGTGGAAGGCGCATTCCAGACCCTACAGGCGCGCGGGTTGAGCACTTCGGCGGTCGAGTCCGCGCCGTGGGGAAGGTATTTAACTTTTTTTGATCCGGATGGAAATGGTTGGGTCCTCAGTGAGGCGCAACGCCAACAAAAATAAGGAGTTCGTCCCGACTGGTAGGGGCCTTCCCGCCAATAACTTGCTGTTTCATTCCGTTACATTTCGTTGCATTTTTGATTTTTGGTGGGGCGGTTCCGAGCGTGACGAACAAAGGTCCCTATCGTATTGATAATAAATGGTGTACATCGACGTACATCGACTTGTTTGGACATTTCGCGTTGGGACGACCGCATCGCGTCGTCTGGCCGCCGACACCTGAAGAATTTTCAAAGACCTGTACGGATATCCGGCAGAACGCTCCACGGCGAGTGCTGGGAACCCGTTTCGAAAGCTCAGTCAAGGGGCGGGCTGCTGAACTCGTCCCCGCGGTTTCCGAACCCGAGACTAGTGTAACGCGGCGCCAGCGGGCGCCAGCCGCGCGTTTGACGGCCGTCTCTTGTTTTCAGATAGATGCGATCATCGGAAGGTTGTGACCGATAGAGGTTTCTTCAGCTTTGCGGCCTGCAAGTTTGCGCAAACGAGCTTCTGTTCGGGCCGCAAGCCGATGAAACCGATCGGTGAGCTAAACCGTAGCCCAGTGCTGGTTCTTTATTGGGTTTTGTTCACCCGAGTAGGTAACTGCCGCATGCAACGCGGTCCAGCGTCGCTTCCGCGCGGCCGGGGTCACGACATACCTGTAAGGATGGCCGCAAGTTCGCGAGCCGCAGGGGCAGTGGCCCGTGACAACTGGCTCTCGTGCACAAGATTGGCCGCACACCATTAGAGCCGGCTTCCCCCGGCCGCGCTAAGATTCCTAATGATGGACGCGCTAAGATTCCTAATGATGGATATGCTCAACCGAAGAGGATTTATCAAGGCCGGCGCGGGAATGGGCGGCGCCGCGGCCCTCTGGCAGGCGGCCCGTGCCCAGACACGCCCGCCGGGCGCTTCGCCCCGATACACTCTGTCCATGAACCGGAACTGGCTTTATGGCGGGCGCGCGGTTCCGGGCTGCGCCGCCGCGGATTTTGACGACAGCAAGTTCCAGCGCGTCACCATCCCGCACTCGAACCAAATCTTTCCCTGGCACAGCTTCGACGAAAAGGATTTCCAGTTCGTATCGATCTATCGCCGGCATTTCAAGCTGCCACCCGCGCTTCAAGGCCGCCGCGTCTTCGTAGATTTTGCCGGCGTCATGACTGCCGCGACGGTCACTATCAACGGCCACGCGCTCGGCGAATATCGTGGCGGCTACACGCCGTTTTCCTTCGAGCTTACACCGCACGTGAGATGGGACTCGCCCAACGTGATCGCCGTCCAGGTGGATTCCACCGAGCGGCCCGATATCCCGCCCTTCGGCGAGAATATCGACTACCTGACCTTCGGCGGCATCTATCGTGAGGTCGCGTTGCGCATCGTGCCGCAGGCTCTCTACATCGATAACGTGCGCGCCAAGGCGATGGATGTTCTGAGTGACGACCGGCGACTAGAAGTAAGCTGCCTGGCCTACGGCAGCATCGAGGGCCAGGTCACCGTGCACGCGCAACTACGCGACGGTGCGCGGCTGCTATCCCAGGGCACGGGCCCCGCCGGCTCGCAGGTCACCTTGACGAACCTTGGACCCATCGAGCTTTGGGATCTCGATCGTCCCAAGCTTTACACCGTGGCCGTTCGCCTGCTCAAAGGCGGCCGCGCCGTCGATGAATATTCCACACGCATCGGCTTCCGCGAGGCGCGCTTCACACCGCAAGGATTCATGCTGAACGGCAAGCACATCAAGCTCCGCGGCCTGAACCGGCACCAGACGTTTCCGTATGTCGGCGCGGCCATGCCCGCGCGCGTACAGCGCCGCGACGCGCTGATCTTGCGGCGCGAATTGAAATGCGATATCGTGCGCACCTCGCACTATCCGCAATCGCCGCATTTTCTGGATGCCTGCGATGAAGCCGGCCTGCTGGTCTTCGAGGAGATTCCCGGCTGGCAGCACATCGGCGATCAGGCCTGGCGGGACTTGGCCGTGGATAATGTCCGCCGCATGATCATGCGCGATTGGAACCATCCTTCCATCGTGCTGTGGGGCGTGCGCATCAACGAATCGCAGGACGATCACGACTTTTATGTGCGCACCAACAAGATGGCGCACGATCTCGACGACACGCGCCAGACCGGCGGCGTCCGCTACCTGTATGACTCGGAACTGCTCGAAGATGTGTTCACCATGAACGATTTCGGTTTCCCGCTGCGAGAGCCGAACCACCCGCTTTACCTCAACACCGAATTCAACGGCCACATGTTCCCCACCAAGCAGAACGATAACGTGGACCGCGTGATGGAGCATGCGCTGCGGCACGCCCGCGTACACAACCAACTGGCTTCCGACGATCGCTATGCCGGCGGCATCGGCTGGTGCGCGTTCGACTACAACACGCACGCGAATTTCGGATCGGGCGACAAGATCTGTTATCACGGAGTGGCGGATATCTTCCGCATTGCAAAGCCGGCCGGCCAGTTTTATCGCTCGCAGTGCGACCCGGCTGAAGAGATCGTACTCGAGCCGTGTTTCAACTGGTCGCAGGGCGATCAATCCGAAGGCGGCGGCATACGCCACGCGGTGATCGTTTCCAATTGCGATCATCTGAAGATTTATCTCAAGAACGCACTTCTGAAGGAGGTCGATCCGGACCGGGCAACGTATGGGCATCTGCCGCATCCGCCCTTTGTCGCGGATCTGAAGAGCGATCGCCTGGAAGACTGGGGAGACCTGCGCATCGATGGCTACATCGGCGGCCAAAAGGTGATTTCGAAGACGCTGCCCGGCAACGATTACGACCGCGAGCTGCATGTGGAGCCGGACGATTTGGAACTCGTGGGCGATGGCATCGACGCCACGCGCGTGGTGCTGCGCGTAACTAATGAGCACGGTGGCGCGAGGCCGTTCGCTACGGGCGCGATTGCCTTGCGTGTGGAAGGGCCGGGCGAGATTATCGGTGAGAACCCGTTCTCACTCGCCGGCGGCGTGGGCGCCGTTTGGATACGCAGCAAGGAGGAGGTGGGCGTCATACGGCTGCATGCGCGGCATCAGTATTTGGGGGAGAAGACGGTCGAGATTCAGGTTACGGGGGCTGAGCCGGAAGAATTATGAGCCGCAGATGAACGCTGATCAACGCGGATGAAAACAAAGAAATCTGCGTTGATCAGCGTTCATCTGCGGCTTATAATTTCTTGGCTAATTTTGGAGATCCAGCTCACGCAGCAGTTGCTGGAATCGCGGGTCCCCTCGGAGCGGCGCCCAGCGGGGATCTACTTTGAGGAAGGCCAGCGGGGCATCGTGCTGCTCGAAACTCATCTCGAGCAGGGCAAGCGCCTCGTTGTTTTCGCCGAGCCCCACCTGGATCAACGCTATCTGGTGCGGCGACACGTGCCGAGTTTTCGCCATGCGGGCGAGCGCGTCGATCAGCTCGCGCGCATGGTTGGTCCTGCCGGAAGCCGCATACAAATGTCCCAGGTCGGCCAGCACGCAGGCGCGCTTGTCGGCCTTTTCCAGGTTCTCGAGAATGGCGGCCGCCTCGGCATTACGGCCGAGCGCCTCATAGCCCTGGGCGAGAAGCAGCAGTCCGCGGAACAGGTGGGGATCCAGCGCCAGAAGCTTGCGCGCCTGCTCCACGGCTTCCTGATAACGGCCGCTGTAATAGTAGACCATGCCGAGGTCGGCGCCCACGTGCAGAGAGAGCGGATCCAGGATCTGGGCCTGCCGGATTTCGGCTTCAGCTTCCGAGAACCGTCCTACCGCCAGCAGGTTCAGACCGAACCAGTGATGGCCGGTGGCGTTGCTCGGGTTCGCGGCCAGCGCCGCCCGGAAGCTGCGCTCCAGAGACGCAAAGCCGGGCTCGCTGATGGCCGCCCGCGTCAGGAGGGCATCGGGCAGGTTCGGCTCGATTGCCAGCGCATGCTCCACGGCCTGCTTGGCCAGCGGCACCATTTGCGAATATTCCTGTTCTTCATTTGTGCCCAGCACCACGTAAGCGTCCGCCAGGCCGGCATAGGCCAGCGCAAATTTCGGATCTTTCTGCAAGGCGGCCTCATAGAGCCGCATACTTTTCCGGACGTTCTCCGGCTTGCGGCTGTTGAACAGATAGCGCGCTTGCAGATAGAGGTCGAGCGCTTCGGAACTGGTGGTCCAGCCTCGCGCGACGCGTTGCGCGCCGCTGCGTCCGGGCCCCAATTGCAGCGCCTGCGCGATGGCCGCCGAAATCTCGTCTTGCAAGGCCAGCACATCACCCGCGGCGCGGCTGAATTCGTTCGACCAGATCTGGCCGCCGCGATGCGTCTCATACAGCCGGGCGGTCACGTGAATGCGATCCCCGGCAAAACGCACGCTGCCCTCCAGCACCACATCGACATGAAGTTTCTCGCCGATCCGCCGGACGTCGCCGCCATCTTTGAACTGCTGCGCCGAGCTCCGTGCGGCCACTTGCAGTTTCCCGGACCGTCCCAACTCATTGGTGATCTGTTCGGTAAGCCCGTCGCTGAAGTAGTCCTTACCGGCCGCGCCGCTGGTATTCGCGAAGGGCAGGACCGCAATCGAATTTCGAGGGTTTTCGGCGCGCTTGGTGAGCGGAACCAAGCCTGCCATCGTAGTAAAGGCGGCGAGCGAGACCGCAACCAGCCAGCGGGGCGGCGTCCGGCGCGTGGTCGTCGGCGCGTCGGCAGCGGCCGGCTCCGGGGCGGCTTCGAAGACCGGAACGTAGCTGCCCAGCGGCAATTGGAGGCGGATCGGATCGGCGCTGCCCTCCGCTTCGTAATAGTCGCGGAGCTTGGCCCGCAGGCGGCTGGCTTCCACCCTGACGATGCAGTCCACTTTGGGATCGTAGTCGGGCCGGCGGCCGTAAACCTCCAGCGCGATTGAGTACTCTTTGATCTGCGCAGCTTCCCCGGAGGCAGTTTTTCGGACCACAAAGCGCAGAAAATCGCTGAGGCGGCGGGCATTCGAGAAGTGCCGGCTGGCGAGGATTTTCTCCAGAACGGCGAGCGCGGTCTCCGGCGACACTGGTGCCTGTGCTGGCGGCCCCGTACGATCACCCATGATCTTCAGGATAACGATAAGGGACACTGTACGGATACATACAAAAGTTAACCGGAATGTAAAGCGGCCTTTACAAACTGGTCCGCTCCCTGACGGTCGCGGCTCCGTTCGCTGCGGTGTGCCTTATCGTTCGCTGCGGTGTGCCTTATTCAGAGCCGCGACCGTCAGAGAGCGGTTCTTGGGTGGAGGGAACCGTCCCACGCTACTTTCGCAGCAGCGGCTGCAGATAGCGCATCACCGTCGCCGCTACGATGCGATTGCCTTCGCCTGTCGGGTGCAGCCCGTCCTGCTGCATATAACGGCCGGTGCCCGCGACGCCTTCCAGCAGAAATGGGATCAGCGCGACTTTGTGCTTCGCCGCGAGGTCGGTGTACACGTGCTGGAACCCGCTGATGTAATCGGCGCCATAGTTGGGCGGCAAGGTCATGCCGGCCAGCAGCACGTCGGTTCCGGATGCCTTCAGTTCCACGATGATCTGATCGAGATTCGATCGGGTGGTCGAAATCGGCAAGCCGCGCAGCCCATCGTTGCCTCCGAACTCCACGATGACCACCACCGGTTTGAGCACGGTCACCATGCTCAGGCGCGCCAGTGCGTCGGTGGTGGTTTCGCCGCTGATGCCCGCATTCGCCACGCGATAACGGTAGCCGCGGCGGTCCAACTCCTGCTGTAGAAAATCCGGATAACTCCTGCCGGGGTCCGCGCCGAATCCGGCGGTTAGGCTATCGCCAAAGGCGACGATCACGGGGCGCGTATCCGGCCCGGTGTCCGATGGAGCGCGCGGCGCGGTTTCGGCCGGGGTGCTCCGCGTCGACTCGGACGGCGGGCCCGGGCGGTTGCCGCACGCGCACAAAAGCAGAAATCCAGCCAACAGGCTGATGAGACGCATCTGAATGCCATAATAAAACGTAGACCCTCCGGGCTTCTCATGATTCAGGCGCATGGCCTCACCAAAACGATCGACACGGGCACGCATCGCGTAGACATTCTCAAGGGCATCGACCTGGAAATCCCGCGCGGGCAGTTCGCGGCGGTGATGGGACCGTCCGGCAGCGGCAAGAGTACGCTGCTGGGTTTGCTGGCCGGCCTGGACACACCTACTACCGGCACCATCTTCCTCGACGGCCAGGAAATCACCGGCCTCAAAGAGGACGAACTGGCGGTAGTGCGCGGGCGCAAGATCGGTTTCGTGTTTCAGTCGTACCATCTGATCCCGACGCTGACGGCGGAGGAGAACGTGCTCCTGCCGATGGAACTGGTGGGCAATGGCGGCGGTGGAGCGGAGCGGGCCCGCGAGTTGCTGGAGCGTGTGGGCCTGGGGGCCCGGCGCGATCATTATCCCGTGCAGCTTTCCGGCGGCGAGCAGCAGCGTGTGGCGCTGGCCCGTGCTTTCATGCTGCGGCCGCCCATCCTGCTGGCCGATGAGCCGACCGGAAACCTGGATTCCGAGAATGGCCGCGTGGTGCTGGAACTGCTGCTCTCGCTCAACCGCCAGGAGGGGACCACCCTGGTGCTGGTGACGCACGATCCGGAGCTTTCGGCGAATGCCGCCCGGCGGATTCTGCTGCGGGACGGGCGTATTGTATGAGAGCTCTGGCGAGCATGGCTCGCCTGCA
>Ga0187858_10004947_pt1 | contig 12321 bp, 12 predicted proteins | sample June2016WEW_8_15_FD_133015 | JGI IMG/M metagenome (GOLD analysis project Ga0187858, IMG submission 133015) | Peatland microbial communities from SPRUCE experiment site at the Marcell Experimental Forest, Minnesota, USA - June2016WEW_8_150 | ecosystem: Environmental > Terrestrial > Soil >...
CACCCGGCTGGATGCGAAAGATGGTCTGCTTGACAGTCTATCCATATTTCTGCAAATATCGAACTATGAAAGCAGGCCAGTCCAGGAAGTCTGCCGAGCAGGTGGCCAAGTACGCAGACATGTTCTCCGCCATGGGAACAGAGCCGCGACTACGCATCATGCAGTTGTTGCTGTCCGCTCACCCGGAAGGTCTTGTAGCCGGCGAGATTCAGGAAGAGCTGGATATTCCAAATTCCACGCTGTCGCATCATCTCGACAAGCTCAAAGCGGAAGACCTCGTCCATGTTCAGAGGGAAAGCACATTTCTCCGCTATACCGCAAACACTGACGCACTTCAGGAACTGCTTCAGTTTCTGTATGCCGAGTGCTGCACTCGTAACCAAGCTGTGAAACCCGAGGAGATCGTTCAAATCTGTCGGTAGGGGGAATGACATGACTGGTACGGATATTAAGGAAGTTGTCAAAGAGAAATATGGCCAAGCGGCTTTGCGAGTGACGAGTGGCGGCAGTTCGTGTTGTGGGGCGACTGCCGGCAGCGGGTGCAGCGATCCGATCACGTCCAATCTTTACGACTCATCGCAAGCACAGCAGATTCCTGAAGAAGCTCTGCTGGCCTCGTTAGGCTGCGGGAATCCAACCGCTCTGGCCAAGCTGAATCCGGGCGAAGTTGTCTTAGACCTCGGTTCTGGAGGAGGTATAGATGTGTTGCTCTCGGCGAAGCGGGTCGCTCCGAATGGGAAGGCCTACGGCCTTGACATGACGGATGAGATGCTCGCGCTGGCTAACGAGAACAAGCGCAGAGCCGGAGTCGAAAACGTCGAGTTCTTGAAGGGCGAAATTGAACACATCCCACTGCCCGACGATTCGGTGGATGTCATCATTTCCAATTGCGTGATCAACCTTTCAGCCGACAAAGACCGGGTGCTTAGGGAAGCCTTGCGAGTCTTAAAACCAGGCGGACGCTTTGCCGTGTCCGATGTTGTGACTCGCGGTGAGATGCCGCCTGAGATTCGCCGGAGTGTCCTTCTCTGGGTTGGCTGCGTTGCGGGCGCTCTCGAAGAAAATGAATATCGCACCAAACTTGCGTCTGCCGGGTTCGAGAACATTGAGATTGAGCCAACCAGAATATACCGCATAGAGGACGCTCGCGAGTTTCTTTCCGGCCAAAACATCGATGTGGATGCGCTTGCGCCGCAAGTGGACGGCAAGTTCATGAGCGCCTTCGTGCGTGCCCTGAAGCCCCAGCGGAATGGACCTTGCTGCGAACCAACCTGCTGCAGGTGAGGGGACGAAATGCACTACAACGTTTTGTTCCTATGCACGGGGAATTCGGCTCGCTCCATCATGGCCGAGGCGATCATGAACTACAAAGGCCGACCGACCTTTACCGCCTACAGCGCTGGCAGCCATCCTTCGGGAGCAGTTCGACCGGAAGCCATCGCGCAACTGGAAAGCGCTCATCTGCCAGCGGACGGTCTGCGGAGTAAGAGTTGGGAGGAGTTCGCGAAGCCCGGCGCACCTCACCTTGATTTCGTCTTTACCGTCTGTGACAACGCTGGGAAAGAAATCTGCCCGATCTGGCCCGGTCAGCCTCTGACGGCTCATTGGGGAGTTCCCGACCCGGCTGCGGTGAGCGGGACGGCGAATGACGTTGAACGTGCGTACCGTGACGCCTTCATGACCCTAGAACGCCGAATCGGTCTCTTTCTCAGCTTGCCTCTCGCGAGCATCGACAAGCTGGCAATCGAAAAGGAGATCGGAAACATCGGTCGCCAATGAAATTCAACCTGCGTGCTCGATTGACGGCTGAGTTTTTAGGCAGCCTGTTCCTCGTTGCCGCTGTGATCGGCTCCGGCATCATGGGCGAACGGCTGGCGGGTGGAAACGCCGCCATTGCTCTGCTTGCGAACTCGATTGCGACGGGGGCGGCGTTGGTCGCTCTCATTTTGGCGTTTGGGCCGATTTCAGGCGCACACTTGAATCCTGCCGTTACCCTCGCCGACGCAATGGAGCGCGGTATTCCCTGGCCCGAAGCAGTGCCTTACATGCTGGTACAGTGCGTGGGAGGAGTTGCCGGAGCGATCCTCTCGCATCTGATGTTTGGGCTGCACTGGTATTCCATCTCCTCCCATTCCCGACATGGGTCGAGGCTGGTTCTAAGCGAGTTCGTGGCAACGTTCGGATTATTGTCCGTGATCTGGGGATGTTCGCGACTACGTTCGGGAGCTGTACCCTTCGCGGTTGCAGGCTACATCACCGCTGCGTACTGGTTTACTGCATCCACGTCCTTCGCCAATCCGGCAGTGACCATTGCGAGGTCACTGTCCGACACGTTTGCGGGAATTCGACCGGCGGACGTTCCGTTGTTTCTCGTGGCACAGATCGCGGGAGCCTTATGTGCCACGGGTCTGTTTCGTTGGCTCGGTCCCAACCTATCAGCATATGCAGGCCAAGTAGTCGTGCCTCATTCCGCTTCTGGCGTCACGGAGGGGTCAGTTAAGTATTGAAACATCCTCAGAGCCGCGATGCCTTCGCGCGCTTGCCTTCGGCAATTCGAAGTGGGGCTGTGGACGCCAGTTCTACTCGGTTCCTTCCTTTGTGCTTGGCGTTCCCCTGAGCGTCCTAATCGTTGTATAATGCCGCAAACTTCAGTGCATTTGCCTCGTTTCATTCCAGGTGCGAGGCGCGGGGTTCATCCAATTTCGTAATAACTAAGGGAGAGCAACATGTCCCATCACCTCGACTCACCAATCGCTCGGCAAGATATACGCCTCGACATCACGGACCTCTACGTATTCCGCGGCGAAACGGGCACCGTGTTCGTGATCAACGTCTGCCACTCAATTTTCGGCCCGATTCCTGTGCCTGGCTACCATCCGGAAGGTATGTACGAATTCAAGATCGATCTCAATGGCGATGCCGTTGAAGATGTAACCTATCGCATTACATTTGACGAGCGTGACAGTCAGGAGAAGCAGCGCTACGTCGTGCGGAGCATCAGGGGTGCGCAAGCTGTGGATCCGAATGCGGCTGGCACTGTCGTCGCGCAGGGAACAACTGGCGAGACCAGTACCACGGCGGCCGGTGTGCGCGTCTGGGCCGGTAAGGCTGGTGACCCGTTTTGGATTGAGCCCGATGTGCTGCACGCGGTCGGCCACGCGTTTCAGGACGGCACGGTCGTGAACCTCTCCGGATGGGATCCAAGTCGCGCGAAGAACCTGTTTGCGGGTCACACGGTGTATTCGATCGTGCTGGAAGTGCCCGACGCCGAGCTGCTGGCCGGCGCAGGCGACAGGCGGCGGATCGGAGTGTGGGCTGTGGCAACGCTCGCCACCGACGCTGGGGGATGGCGTTCGATCAACCGTGTGGGTCTTCCGATGATCCACCCGCTGTTCACCCAGTTCAACGAAGATCTCGGCAACCGTCTCAATGCCGGGCGCCCGGCCGATGACTTCGCAACTTACGGAGAGGCCGTGACCAAGGCAATCGCCGGCGTCGTGTCCGCAAATGGAACCGCACAGGATCCCCAAGCATATGGGGAGAAGGTCGCGCACCGGTTCTTCCCTAACATCCTCCCGTACCAGGTCGGCACGCCGGCCGTGTTCGGCTTCGCCGAGTGGAACGGACGGTCCTTAACAGACAACGCGCCAGATGTCATGTTCTCTATAGCGGCGAACGCTCCGGTTCGCCTCGGCATCGGCAGGGATTCGGTCACGTCGAAGCCGTCGCCAACCTTTCCGTACGTTCCTGCCGTACAAGCAGAAGAACGACTTGCAGCGTAAGACTGGCGGCGCTAGACGAAAAATGAAACTCGAGTTTTCCCGCGGCCCGTCAGAGGCGCGATGCCTTCGCACGCTTGTCCGCTGCGATTCGTAGCGGCGCTGTGGAAGCCAGTTCCACCCGGTTTCTTCCTTTATGCTTGGCGCGATAGAGAGCTTGATCGGCGGCCTGGATCACCTGCTCGGGTTGGCGGTAGCGGGTGCTGGGCTCGGCGACTCCGATGCTCACGGTTACGGACAGATGATCGGGCTGCTCGTTCGCGCGGGGCTGCGCTCCGCTGGACAGCCGAGGGCGGCTGTCGCTACGTAAACCTGTGGCGGCGGGCTTCTTTTTTGTGGACTTTCTGCGATCGGACTCGCACGCGCGATGATCGTTGGGACGGTCTCCGCTTTTTTCATTACTACTCTCGGCTCTTCTATCGGAACCGCGCACGTGGAACGTGGATTTTTCGATGACCTGGCGCAGCGCGTCGAGATGCTCGAAGGCTTCTTTGGCGGAGGCGTTGCGGAAGACTATGGCGAACTCTTCGCCTCCGCAGCGGAAGGCCTGGCCGTTGCCTCCTACTTCGGATAGCCGCTTGGCCACCATGCACAGGACCTGATCGCCTGTGTCGTGTCCGTAGGTGTCGTTGAACCTTTTGAAATGGTCGATGTCGACTATGGCGATGGCGTATTGGTGGTCGAGAGAAAGCAGGGATTCGTTGAAGGCACGGCGTCCGCGAATGCCGGTTAGTTCGTCGTGATAGGCGAGCACGTAGGAGGTTTCGATCAGCGACGCGGCCAGGATCAGAGCGGCGGTGGCTACGTAGGCGTCCGACATTTTGCCTAGCGGGGCGAATTGGAGCCACAGGAAAACGGCGGTCACGGACCAGGCAAATCCGGGCTCGATCGGCTTGCGGGTTTGAAAGAAACGGCGGACGAAGACGGCTATGGCGGCTACGAAACTTAGCAGAATCCAGAGCGGGATTGCGGCGGCGGGGTGATGGGGATTGGCGAGTCCATATGCCGAACTATTTTCCGGGCGGCACAGGACTGCAAAGACAACCGATTCCAGGAATAGCAATCCACAGCGGGGCGCGATTCCGGCAATGACCAGGCCACGTTCGCGCATCTGGGCGAACGCAATGAAGTTCAGCGGGATCAGCAGGGCGGCGAGGGCTACGGCGGTGCGGCTGGGGCCGGTTGGAATAGATGCAGTTTGGCCGGCGGAAAAGAAATCGACGGCGCGATGCGCGAGCAGGAGAGCCAATAAAGAAAACAGAACGCGGCTGGAATTGAAACGCCAGGCTAGAAGCAATCCGGCGGCGAAGACACCAACGTAGAAGAAGGCGAGCGAGGGCGCGACCTGAACGAACAAAGAGCTGTTGACGAGCGTCGCCGCCAGCGCCAATAGCAAGCCGCCGGGGACCAGCCACGCCTTCCAGGTTCTTGTGTTCACTGCTTCAGAATACGGCAGCCAGAGCCGGTCGGCGGTTATGTTTCGGGCACGCGGGCCGGGTTAGAGACCGGGGAATTTGCCGAGAAAGACCAGCAGAAGGTCCAGCGTGTCGGAAACTCCGTGGGCGATGATGGGCACGGAGAGATTCTTTCCGGTGCCGAGATAGATCAATCCCAGGAGGAAGCCGGCGAATCCTTCTTCGATTACGCCGGTGAGCCCCTGGTAGGAATGAGCGAGTCCGAAGGCGGCATGCACGACGATGAGACTGCAGAACCAGGCGAGACGCGTTTTGTTGCCCAAGTCGGCGACACGATTCATTACGTAGCCGCGCCAGACTAGTTCCTCGCCGAAGGCAGCGAGGGTCCAGACTAAGGCCATTCCGGCCAGAGTGTACTTGATGTTTCCCGTAAGCATGCGAAAGTCTGACAAGTCCGGCGGCTTGCCGGTCAGGCGGGTCAAGAGAGGTTGAGTAATGAAGAGTTCCTGGATCTCCAGGAAGAGACCGGCCGCAATGCCCAGCGTGAGGGTCATGGCCCAGCTTCGATTGCGCGTGAATCCGACGTCTCGCCACCTTAGTTTGCGCACCCGCAGGGAGATCCATCCCAGGAGCAGGAGGTACGGGGTCTTACTGAAGTAGAGCAAGTGATGGTTGTCGGCTACAAAGATGAGAACCACGATTGCCAATTCGACTAGCGCTAGCCATTTGCTCTGACGCCAGTCTTTTGGCGCTCCTACGGTTTGGGGTTGATGGGTTCTGTTAATGGCGTTTGCTGTGCTATCGAGTTGGTTTGGAGTGTCCATTGCGAATTCTTCTCCTTATTATTCTTCTCTCCTGACTTCGTGCTCCTGACTTCCTGCTCTGAGTTCCTGCTCTGAGTTCAATGTGCGCCGATGCGACGGGCGCGGCGGAGGCGGCGAATGCTCCATAGCCCAAACCGGGCGGTGAGAAAGAAAAGACCAAAACCGACTGCCAGACCGATCGGCACTATCCACCAGCCGAGGAGGTCTCTGCCTCCGGGTGGCACGGAGCCAAATCCAAGACGAAGGCTGATCTCATAATCCTCTGCATTCGGAATCAGCCATAGACCGGCAGTGAGCGGATGGATTGGCCTCAACAGAGCGCATGCGATCAGCGCGCCGGACAGGAAGTAGCCGAGAAGAGAACTGATCAGGACGAAGAAGCCGGCGAAACTCAGGCTTGCCCAGCGGAATAAACTTCGGAGGATCAGCAGCGGGGAACGGCTCGCCAGCGCCCGCAGCTGCAGGTCGTCCGTCAAGTACAGGCTGGCGAGATCTTCGGGACGGCCCAAGGCAGCCAATGCCGAGTCCACGGCTGCAGGAGTCATATCTCCGCTGACGGCCACTTTGTCGACAATATGGCTGCGCAGTTCTTCCACGATGTCGCTTGCCTGTTCGCTGGGAAGAGTGCGGAGCGCGGCAGTCAGGTCTTGCAGGTACTTGTTGATCTTTTTTTGGGCGAGGCTATTTTGAGCGAGGCTGTTTTGGGCGAGGTTGTTTTGCCCGAGATTGACTTCGGCCATCAGCGGTCCTCTTTTCTAGGCGGTACGAGTCGAAGCGGCGCCAGCAAGTCGTCCAGATTTGAGGAAAAAGTAGACCAGAATTCCGCCATCTGGAGAGCGCGACGACGGCCGCTCGCGGTTAACTTGTAATACTTGCGGGGATGTCCAGCATCGGCTTCGACCCACTCCGACGCGAGCAATCCTTCCGCTTTCAGACGGCTCAGCAAGGGATACACGGTGCCTTCAGGAACGATGAGCGCAGAACCGTCTTCGAGCCGGCGCAGAATTTCCAGTCCATAGAGTCTTCCCTGCCAGAGCACGGCCAGGATGGCCAGTTCAAGGCAGCCTTTGCGGACCTGCACTTCCCACTTGTCGCTTGACGCGGAAACTGCCTTGGCTAGGCTCGCTGACATAGAAGTGCACGATACCATGTATTACATAGTATGTCAAATATTTCGCCTTGGAAATGGTGTCCTGATTTAGTTTCTTCACCACGGTGGCACGGAGAGACGGAGAACCCCAACCGCTTAACCTTCTCCTTCTGGCTTTTGCACGTTCAAGGTTGTCTCCGTGACTCGGTGACTCCGTGGTGAAAGAGGCAAATTAGGACACTACTGCCTTGAACCGCTACTGCGCAGGTCGCGCGCGGTGGTAGTCTTCCTTGTTCGTCATCTCTGAGATCATGGCTCGCGCACCGCATTCCGCACTCCATTCCGCAGAACGACCAGAAGCGACATCAAGGTCAAAGGCCGCGGACAAGAGTGTCCGCGCCACACGGGCGTTGCGCATCGCCATTGATACCGGAGGTACGTTCACCGATTGCGTTTGGGTGGAGGACGGCGCTCTCAAAACTCTCAAAGTGTTCTCGACGCCCGATGATCCGTCGCGCGCGATTGCCGAAGCGTTGAGAAAGATTGGCGTAGCTACAACGAAGATTGGCGAAGCTTCAAAAAGGGCCAGCGACTCAGCCGCGCTCACGTTGCTGCACGGTACCACCGTCGGCACCAACGCTCTGCTGCAGCGAACAGGCGGTCGGGTCGCGCTGATTACAACTTCGGGATTTGAAGACGTCATTGAAATTGGGCGGCAGGCGCGTCCTCGGCTGTATGACTTCTTCTTTGATCGGGTGGCGCCGCTGGTTCGCCGAGAGATGCGATTCGGCGTCGAGGAGAGAACCGATGCCGAGGGGCGGGTTTTGCGGCGGCCGTCGGAAGCGGAGTTGACGCGACTGCGCGACACGGTACAACGCTCCAACCCGGATGCCATCGCCATTTCTTTGTTGTTCTCGTTTGCCAATTCGGAGAACGAAGCGGCCGTCGCCGCGGCCGTGGCGGCAATTGGGAAACCGCTTTCGGTGTCTTATCGGATTCTGCCGGAGTTCCGGGAATACGAGCGTACGAGTACCGTCGTGGTGAACGCCTATCTGCAGCCGCTCATGGAGAGCTACATGGAACGACTGGCGGAGCGCGCCCGGACGTATGCCGAAGAATTGGGAGATAGGTCGGGTGCGGCGCGGAGGCGAGGCGAGCCGCGGATCGTTTTTCCGCGGATCGTTGTCCCGCCGATCGTTGTCCCGCGAATCTTTGTCATGCAATCGAGCGGCGGGATTACGGCGCTGGAATCGGCGGCACGGGAACCGGTGCGCACTGTGCTGTCGGGGCCGGCGGGCGGGCTGGTGGGGGCCGCGGCTATGGCCGCCCGCAGCGGGCTCCGGAAGATTCTCTCCTTCGATATGGGAGGAACTTCGACCGATGTGTCGGCAGTGCAGGGTGAGGTTCGAACGGGCGGACAATTGTATGCGGAAGTGGCGGGGCTTCCGGTGGGAGTTCCGATGCTCGAGATTCACACCGTGGGAGCCGGGGGCGGTTCGCTGGCTCGCTTCGATGCTGGCGGCGCGCTGCGTGTGGGGCCGGAATCGGCGGGGGCGGATCCGGGGCCGATCTGCTATGGCCGCGGAACCGAGCCTACGGTGACCGACGCGAATTTGCTGATGGGGCGCCTTCGTCCTAACCGCTTCCTGGGTGGCGAATTTGCGCTCGATTTGGAAAGAGCGCAGCGGATTACCTCGGAATGGCTGAAGAAACAGGGATCTCGCTTGAGCCTGGAACAATTTTCTGCCGGCGTTGTACGTGTGGTGAATGCGAATATGGAGCGCGCTTTGCGCGTCGTTTCCATCGAACGGGGGTACGATCCGCGCGAATTTGCGCTGGTGGCATTTGGCGGAGCGGGAGGTCTGCATGCCTGCGAACTGGCCGAGGCGCTGGCGATTCCTACAGTGATGATTCCGGCGCGGCCGGGCGCGCTTTCGGCGTTTGGCATTCTGGTTAGCGACGTGGTCAAGGATTACTCGCGTACGGTGCTCTGGCGCTTTGGCGGTCGTTTTTCGAGAGCTGAATCGGAAGCGGTACCGCGGGCAAAGCTACAGAAGGAATTTCACAAGCTGGAGGCGGCAGCGCGGAATGAATTCCGCGCGGAAGGTTGGCGTGGCGACCCTCACCTTGAAAGGAGTCTTGACCTGCGGTATCGCGGTCAGGGCTACGAACTCAACGTACCCGTCACGGGAAATGTTATTGCGCACTTCCATGCCGAACATCAGCGCCGCTACGGGTATCATCACGCGGGACGGGAAATTGAACTGGTCACGCTGCGGTTGCGCGCCCGTTTGCGCACTCCGGCGCTAAAATCCCGGTCGGTTACGCGGCAGCAAACGGCACGAAAGCCATTACTGCGCGCGGCCCCCGTCGAACACGCGCCCGTGTTCTTTCTTGACAGAACCGTGATCACACCAGTCCTGGAACGAGCGAACATTGTCCCCGGCAGAGTGATGAAGGGACCGGCTGTGATTACGGAATACAGCGCGACCACCGTGATTCCGCCGGGGAAGAAGTATTGGGTGGATGCGGCGGAAAACCTTATGATTAAGATCAGGTGACTAGAGTCATCTCATAAATGGGTCGAAAAGGTCAGCCGCTGTTGCCTCAGGGGCTAAAGCCCTCGTCTTTATTGGCTCTGGGCGGTATCGCTAAAAGCGATACCCTGATACGAAACCCGTGGCCACACCAGCGCGGCTCAGGCTTCGTCGGGTTCTTTCTTCTCCTCGATCGCCATGTCCTTCAATTCACTGGACTCGAAAACGTCGCCGCATTCCTGGCATTCCACATATTCGGATTCTTCGTCACGGGAGACAATCTGTACCCGGGGGTGTTTGCACTGTTCGGGACTGACTTTCTTTTGGGGGGATTGCGACGGCTGGCTAATCGGCATAAGCTGGTCGACTGTTCAACGATTGAGAGGCGCTAGGCGTTTTTCCCTGAATTTTCGATATTTTGCGGCGGTTGGCTGAGGATGTCAAGTACCCATAGAGCAATAGAGCATAGGTGCGACGCGTCGCGTTCCCAGATCAATCAGGAAAGCAGGTGAGTGGCCCCTAGTTTCCAACTTCTAGCACTTCCTGCTCATTGCCCCGTCCCCAGGTTTGTGATAGATTTCGCCCCTCATGGCAGGACTGCTTTCAAAACTCGGGTTTGGCTCATCGGCAGCGGAAGTTCCGCAGATTGTCCAGGGGGAGATTCCCGCGCTCCGGGGCGCCGATCTGGCGATCGCCTATTTTTCCTCGCGCGCCGGAGGCGATCTGCACGATTTCCTGCGGGTCGGCCCGCACCGTTTCCTTTTCGGGTTGCTTGACGTGGCCGGCAAACGTGAAACGAGTGGTCCGGTGCTGCAGGCCGCGCTGGCTTGTTTCCGGTCGTCCGGGGAGAAGCTTTTCGCCGACCCAGAACTGAACGAGTCGGACGTCATGATCGAACTGTCGCGGCGTCTGAATCTCGAAATCATGCGCGCTGCGGGAGGGGTTCGGAGTTGCCCGGCTTTTGCCGGCTGCTACAACGAAGAGTTGGGCACAGTTTGCTACGTGAATGCCGGCCACACTCCCGGCCTGTTGCGTGACGATGCGAGCGTCGTTGAACTGCCTGCGACGGGCCTGCCGCTCGGGCTGTTTTCGCTGGCCCCGACTGATGCCCGCATCGTCGGACTCGGGCCAAAAGCCTCGCTGGCGGTGGTCTCGCGTGGAGTGGTGGAAGCGGAGTCCAAGAACGCGGAATTCGGTCTGGCGGGTGTCAAAAGCGCGATGCAAGCAAGACCTGCTTCGGCCAAAGATCTTTCGCAGAGCATCCTGCAACGCGTGCAGGACTTCATGCACATGGCTCCGAAGCACAACGACGTGACCGCGCTGACGCTTGTCCGAGGAAATTAAGGTTCTGACTCGTGGCCGGTCAGCCACTCATTTAGCCGTCTCTCTTGGCCTCGGCGCTGCTTGCGGCGTAAAATAGAAGGACAGTTTTTTCTCGGGTGTAGCCCAGGTTAAAAGAGAGCCCTTAATGAAGAAAACCACACTTCCTTTGCTGTTGGCGGTTGCGTCTGCCCTTTTACTCCCATCTTTTTCGCTGGCCGATACCGTGGTCGAAGAGATCATCGCGCGAGTGAATAATGAGATCGTCACGCGCTCGGAATACATCCGCAGCCGCGATCAGCTCAAGCAGGAGGTGCAGCAGCAGGACCCCTCCAACGCCGACCGCGAGTTTGCCCAGAAAGAAAAGGACGTTTTGCGCGATCTGATTGACCAGCAACTCCTGCTGCAAAAAGGCAAAGATCTCGGCATCACGGGCGACACCGAACTGGTCAAGCGCCTCGATGAAATGCGCAAGCAGATGAACCTCGAAACCATGGAGGACCTGGAGAAAGCGGCGGAGGCGCAGGGAGCTTCCTATGAGGACTTCAAGCAGAACCTGCGTAACCAGATCATCACGCAGAAGGTGATTGGGCAGGAAGTGGGCCAGAAACTGGCCATGAATAAAGAGGAGGAGAAGAAGTTCTACGATCTGCACCGTGCGGAACTGGAACAGCCCGAGCAGGTTCGCCTGAGTGAAATTCTGATTGCGCCCAAGCCGCAGGCCAAACTGGCTACGGGCGCCGACTCGAAGCCGGCGGCACCCACGGCCGAGGATGTGGAGGCGGCGCTGGCCGCCGCCAAGGCCAAGGCGGAGGATCTGCTCGACCAGATTCGCAAAGGTGCGAAGTTTGCGGACTTGGCAAAGCAGTATTCCGATGATCCTTCGGCCAAAGACGGCGGCGACCTCGGTCCCTTCAAGCGTGGCACGATGACGAAAGAACTGGACGAGAAGGTGTTCGCGCTAAAGGCCGGTGAAGTGACGGATGTGATTCGGACCAAGCAGGGCTATACGATCCTGCTGGTGAGCGAGCATCAGATGGCGGGCATTCCTCCGCTGAAGGAGGTCGAGCCGCGCATCCAAGATGCGTTGTACATGCAAAAACTACAACCCGCACTGCGCGCATATCTGACCACGCTGCGCGAAGAAGCCTTCATTGACTACAAACCTGGTTATATCGACACGGGAGCGAGTACAAAGCAAACCAAGCCGGTCGAAACCACGGAAAAGGAAAGCAAAGAGAAGAAACTGAAAAAGAAAAAGAAGCTGGGCGTGTTTTAGGAATCATTATGACAAGCCGATTTCGCGGAGGCTCATGAAAGAGTTTTTTATCTCCGAATGTTCCCAGCAGGAAAACA
>Ga0187858_10004952_pt1 | contig 12308 bp, 9 predicted proteins | sample June2016WEW_8_15_FD_133015 | JGI IMG/M metagenome (GOLD analysis project Ga0187858, IMG submission 133015) | Peatland microbial communities from SPRUCE experiment site at the Marcell Experimental Forest, Minnesota, USA - June2016WEW_8_150 | ecosystem: Environmental > Terrestrial > Soil >...
AGCAGGCAAGCCGCAACCGCTGACTCAATGGATCGGGGTGCGGGAGTAATTCCGGCGCCGGAAAGGATGAGCGAAAAATGAGTACCTATATCGACGAGAAACCCACACAGAATCTCGAGGCCTTCAAGGGAGTCAAGAAGATCCCCAACGAGGAGTACTACACCTCCGGACACCGCACCTGTCAGGCTTGCTATTCCGCGGAGATCATGAGGCTGATGGCGAAAGCCGCCGGCCCCAGAACGGTAGTGCTGGGAAGCACAGGGTGCATGTACGTTGCCAACACCAGTTATTACACCACTCCATGGGGCGTCCCGTGGATGCATACCCAGTTGTTCAGCTCCGGGTCGGGTGCCGTGGGCGTAGCAGCCGCCTACAAGGCCCTGATGCGGAAAGGCAAGATGAAGGACGAACCGATCAATGTCATCGCCTTCTGCGGTGACGGCGGCGGTATGGATGCCGGCTTGGGCGGCATTTCGTCGGCTATGCTGCATGCCGAGTACAACCTGTTAATCCTGATGTACGACAACGAGACGTATGCCAACACCGACATCCAGGTTTCCGGCGGCACTCCGTGGGGCGCGCACACCTCATTCAGTACTCCCGGCTCGGTGAAGCGCATCATGCATCGTTGCTGGAAGAAGAACATGGCGGGCTTGATTATCGCCGGCCATCCAACTGTGAAGTACGTGTCCACCATTTCCACCTCGTTCGCGCTGCAGGCGATGAACAACATTCGCAAGGCGTTGACGATTGGCGGTCCCACGTTCATCCACTGCCTCAACCCGTGCCCGAAAGGCTGGGATTTTGATCCGATCATGTCCTACGAGTTGGGCGAACTGGCAGTCAACAGCGGCATTTGGCCTCTGTATGAAGTGGAAGAAGGCAAGCTGAAGCTGTTCGGCAAGACAAAGATGCTCGCCGACGGCAAGGCAGTTCGTACGCCGGTAAAGGAGTACTTGCTCAAACAGGGCCGGTTCTCCCACTTCACGAATGACGATGTCGATTACTTCCAGAGCAAGATCGATGACATGTGGAACAAATGGTTGATTCCCGGTGTGATCCCGATCCAGAAAGAGGTTGATGCTTCCGAATGAACTTTGGCCCGCCCCGAAAAAGGGCGGGCCTCTTTATTCTGCGGCACGTGCCTCAGGCTGGACGGGGTGGCCGGAAAAGGGAAGTTAACCCAAGTGCCACTCAGGAGGTTTGCCAATGGCAGCATCCACGGTCCCTGGGCCCAAAGCTGAACCTCGTGTAGTCAATCGCTGGCTACAAATGTGCGCCGGCATCGTCGCCATGATGGCGATCGCCAATCTACAGTATGCCTGGACGCTATTCACTAAACCTTTGACTACAAACTTCCGCGTAACGCTTGCGGCGGTCCAAGTGGCCTTTGCCGCATTTATTTTCGCGGAAACCTGGCTGGTGCCGTTTGAAGGATATCTGGTCGACCGGCTTGGACCACGCCTGCTGATAGCGATCGGTGGCGTGCTCGTCGGAGCCGGCTGGATCGGATCCGGGTACGCGGCTTCCATGACCGGAGTGATCGTGTGGTATGCGATCGGCGGCATAGGCGCCGGTGCCATTTACGGCGCGTGCGTTGGCAACGTGCTCAAGTGGTTTCCCGATCATCGCGGCCTGTGCGTCGGCGTGGTCTCCGGCGCGTATGGCATAGGAACCGCAGTTACCGTGGCTCCCATAGCCACGATGATCAAAACCTCCGGATACCAGCACACTTTCATCACTTGGGGATTCATCCAGGGGACGATCGTGGTGCTTGCCGCGCTGTTCATTATCGCACCGCCGGACGGCTGGCTGCCGGTGGGCTGGAAGCCCAGCAAAGTGGCAATCGCCGCGATGGACATGACTTGGGTGCAGATGATTAAGCAACCTTCGTTCTACATCATTTACATAATGATGACGATGGTGGCTTTCGGCGGCTTGGTCGTTACTGCCCAGATCAGCCCCATTGCCTCTTACTATGGCGTCGACAAGGTGATTATCGCCTGGGGTATGTCCGCGCTCGTGTTGGCAATCCAGCTTAACCGTATCGTCAACGGTATAACCCGGCCCTTCTGGGGTTGGATTTCGGACCGGATTGGCCGCGAGAATGCCATGTTCCTGGCCTTCACGATCGAAGGCATTGCCGTATGGGCATTGCTGCAAACGATCACCAGGCCGGTTCTGTTCGTACTGCTGTCCAGCGTGGTGTTCTTCGCCTGGGGCGAAATTTTTTCCTTGTTCCCGGCGATCACTGCCGACCTGTTCGGCAGGAAATGGGCCACTACTAACTACGGCATTGTCTACACCGCCAAAGGCACGGCCTCGATTTTCGCTGGACCGGTCGCCGCTATGGCGAGTGTTAAGGAAGGCTCGTGGGTCAACGTGTTTTACGCCATGATTGCGTGCGACATACTCGCGGGGTTCATGGCGCTGCTCTGGTTGAAGCCTTACGCGGCGCGGACCATTAAACGCGCCAAGGAGATGCAGGCAGAAGCCGTAGCAGAGGTTCAGAAAGTCAAGGCAAAGGCCGCTGGAGCCGGACAATAGAATCGGCTTAGCAGCCAACGGTCCGGACAGCAACTTGGAGGGGAGTCCTCAATGGCCACGAAGGACTCCCCCCGTTTCAGCGTTCTGTTGCCCGGCCAGTTGCGGCGAAGCTGAGTGAGCATATCCTTTCGTCTGTCTGGAATTAAGGAACTTGCGATCCAGAGGTTATGACGAATCCGAGGCGGCAATTCCCGGCAAATGCGGGCAGCTTTTTCTTCAGTCGCGACGAGTTCGACTACGCCGTCGGAGCGCTGACGCAAAAACTTGAAAAAGGAGCCGCTGTCGATCCTTCGTGGCTTCCGGAGCTAGTCACCATCGGCGGCTTTCAGTACGAACGCGGCCGGCGAGAGTTTGCAGAGTGGTCAGATTCGATTCAAGCCCTCCTCGGCGGCGCCGTGCAAGCACTCTTGCGCGAGATCTGGGAGGCCATTCCGCGCAGCGTGGCCGAAAGATTCGGCGCTGCCATCAACAGCGGCATGGCGGATGTCGAGTTGGCGCGGCTCGGTCATGCCTACAAGCAACTCCAAATCAGCTTCCGTCAAACCCGCGGGGACTCGATCGTCGAAATGATGTCCGACCTCGCCAAGTTCAACGAGGCGGTTCACTCACCCGAACAACCAGCCGAATCCGGAGACGGTATAAGCGAGGATGCGCACCGTCACATCTGCATCCGTTGCGGCATGCCGTATGGGCACGAGCCCTGGCAATGCGAACCGCCCGACGACCAGCATTGCCCCATGTGCGCTGAAAACGCTGGCGGACCAATCCCCATCTGGATCGAACGCTGGACGGAACCCGGCGACGTGGAGCCCGCCATGACCGAGTCGGCAGAGCGCAAACTGGCATCCGCTGGTACTGGCACGATTACGGCCGTTGCAGAAGCCGCTTCGCCTGCGCCGGCGGAGTCAGCGGCAACTCCCATAACCGTGAGCGTCGAGACAAAAGAAGACGACAGCCCGATCCCTAACCCCACCAAGCATGGTCTCGCGAAGGTGGGAGGCATGGACGAACTCAAGCGATTGCTGTACGAAGAAGTCGTTACCGCCATGCGCGACCCCGAGGACCTGAAAGCATACGGCCTAACGATCCCGAACGGCATTCTGTTGTTCGGCCCACCCGGATGCGGCAAGACATTTATCTCGCGCGCGCTGGCCGAAGAGATGGGGTACTACTTCGCGGAAGTGTTCCCTTCCGAGATTGGCAGCACCTTCATACACGGCACCACGCTGAAGATTCGCGAGCTGTTTGACACCGCCGCCGAGCGCGCGCCGGCGATTGTTTTTGTCGACGAATTCGAAGGCATGGTTCCCGCGCGCAGAGAGCTTGCCGCCCATCAGCATCAAACGGCGGAAGAGGTAAGTGAGTTTCTCAAACAGTTGGAAACCTGCGCCGAGCGCCGAATCCTGCTGATCGCGGCCACCAACGAACCATGGAAAATCGATCCGGCGGTGCAGCGGACCGGCCGGCTCGACAAACGAATCTATGTCGGGGCGCCCGACGCCGCTGCACGTTCGGCGATTTTGCAATTCCATCTGTATGGCCGCCGCATGACCGCCATTGATGCCGACAGCCTGGCGAGATCGCTGGATGGATACTCGGCGGCCGATCTGAAAGTCCTGGTGGACGAAGCTGCGCGCCTGGCCCGCAAAGCGCGGCAACCCATCTCGGAAGAACACTTGAGCAAGGCGGCGCGCGAACGTGTGCCTCCGTCCATTACCGCGCAGGATGAGCAGAGGTTCCGGGCATTCGAACAGCGTGGCGTGGATGGGCCGCGACGTGCCTCCCATGTCTTGTTGCCCGACGACCCCTCTATCCGGACACAAAGGCGCGCACCAAACATAACGGATTCCACTCGAAGAAAAAGCTGATGTGTAGCGGGCTCCCCGTGCCTGCCTGCCCGCCGCTAGTTCGCGTTTCATAGCATCTCGTAATAATTCATGTTCTTGTAACGCAAGCGGTGAGAGATGCCCACTTTTCGCCCGTCGGGAAGCCTATCATTGGGGTGACAGTGGAGGTGTGAATGAATCGTTCGGTCTCATCTGATTGGCAACGTGTACGGCTCGGCCTGTCTGTCGCTGTCATCATGCTCTTAATATGTGGCTTGGCAGCCAGGGCAGATGCGCGCAGCGTAGTTCTCATCTCGTTGGACGGAATGCGCCCCGATTACGTAACACGGGCGGAACAGCTTGGGCTAAAGGTTCCCAACCTTCGGCGCATGATGCGCGAGGGAGTTTACGCTGAAGGCGTGACCGGCGTTGTCCCAACCGTAACGTATCCGAGCCACACCACGCTGATCACCGGTGTTTGGCCCAGCAAGCATGGCATCTGGGCAAACACGACGTTCGACCCCGAGCAAAAGAACTTCCAGGGATGGTACTGGTACAGCGAGGACATCAAGGTGCCAACCTTATGGGATGCCGTGAATGCCGCGGGATTGATAACCTCAAGCGTGAACTGGCCTGTCAGCGTGGGAGCCCCTGTCAGGTATCTCATTCCGGAGGTATGGCGTGCGGGAACCCCGGACGACAGCAAACTGCAACGGGCGCTTTCGACTCCAGGACTGCTGGCCAATCTGGAGGCGGAGCTGGGACCGTACGCCAATGGGGCAAATGCGGATCTGCCGAACGACCGGCTGCGCGCAAAGTTTGCGATTGCGATCATCAAGAAATACAAACCGAATTTGATCACCGTGCATCTGGCGGCGCTCGATCATGCGGAACATCAGCACGGACCGTTTAGTCCGGAGGCGAACACAGTTCTCGAAGCCAGTGACGAAATGGTCGGTCAGTTGCGGGATGCGGCTTTGAGCGCAGATCCCGACGCGATTATCTGTGTCGTATCGGACCACGGCTTCGCTCCGGTCCATCGCCGGTTGAATCTTGCCGCGGCCTTCGTGTCGGCCGGGCTGATACAGCCTGCCGCGGCGAAGACTCAATTTGGCACTGCAACGGTTGAACGTTGGGAAGCAATGCCTTGGACGAGCGGCGGCTCGGCGGCAATTGTGCTGAAGGACGCGCACGATCCAGCTTTAGTGAAGAAAACCAGAGAGCTACTGAAGCAGTTGGCCGCCGACCCGGAAAATGGCATTAACCGGATTGTGGAGCAGGATGAATTGCTGAAGCTGGGCGGCTTCCCAACCGCCAGCTTTCTGGTTGACCTCAAGCCCGGCTTTCAGATGGACTTCAGCTTCTCCGGGCCGGTGCATCGGGACAGCGCGCCGGGCGGCACGCACGGATATTTGCCGGAACACCCTGAGATGCGCGCTTCCTTCTTTGTGGCCGGGGCTGGAATTGCACACGGCAGAAACCTCGGGGTGATTGATATGCGGCAGATCGCTCCGACCCTGGCGGAGGCTCTTGGGCTGAGCTTGCTCTCGGCTGAAGGCAGGCCTTTGGCGGTTCGATAGGCTGCGAATGGTGCTAGCGTGCCGTCCCGTACGTTCGCGGCATAAGTTTCAGGACGTCATCCTGAGCGAGCCGGGGTCCCCAACAACCGTCGTAGTTGCGGTTGATGGGGTGGAGGAGCGAAGGATCTAGCGGCGTTCACACCCCCGAATAGGCAGCGAAGCCACCGTCGATCGGCACGACTACGCCATTGACAAAACTGGAAGCCGGCTCGCTGGCCAGCCACAACAAGGTGCCGATCAAATCTTGGGCGTCGCCGAAACGGCCCATCGGTGTGTGCTCGACAATCTTGCGGGCGCGCGCGGTGAATTCACCAGTGGCATCGTCGATCAGCAGGCTGTGGTTCTGATTAGTCAGAAAGAAGCCAGGTGCCAAGGCGTTGACACGGATGCCGACCTTGGCGAAATGGACGGCCAGCCATTGCGTGAAGTTACTCACCGCCCCCTTGGCGCCACTATAAGCCGGAATCTTGGTCAGCGGGCGGAAGGCGTTCATGGACGAGATGTTGATGATCGAACAGCCCTTCCTGCCGACCATTTGACGGGCGAATACCTGCGAAGCAATCAATGTGCCCAGAAAGTTCAGATTGAATACGAACTCGATTCCCCGCGGATCGAGATCGAAAAAAGTTGTCAGCGACTTATCTCCAAGGTCGCTCTCTTCCAGCCATTCCTTGGTGGTGGTGCCTTTCGGATGGTTGCCGCCGGCGCCGTTGACGAGCAGATCACAGGGGCCGAACTGAGCCCGCATGGCTTCGGCGGCCGCTTCCAACGAAGGGCGCTCCAGGACGTTTGCGCCGAAGCCCTCGGCGATGTAGCCGTCGGCTCGCAAGGCCGCCGCAACTGCCTTGGAGGAATCCAGGTTGAGATCGAGAACCGCAACTTTGGCACCGCATTCGGCAAGCGCGCGCGCCATCTGCGAGCAGAGCACGCCGCCGCCGCCAGTAACGACGGCGACACGTTCGCGCAGATCAATCTTAAAAGGAACAGCCATAAGAGAAGCTCCCTTGCAACAACCTTTCGATGATCACCTGAACGACCCGCTCTAGTAGGTTAGCTTCTTTCTTCCGGAAGGCGGGACTTTGACGTCACGCTCCCACTTCAATACCGGAGGCACAAACCCTGTTGGCCGCTCGATGGCAACATTTAGAAACGTTGGTTTCTCTTGCGACAGCGCCCACTTAATGCCTTCCTCGATGTGCGCATTGTCACTGATGTTGATCGCATCGATGCCGAATCCTTTGGCTACGGCGACCGAATTAATCGGGCAGAAATCCACGGCAAAATATCTCTCGTCAAAGTAGAGCCGCTGAATGGTCTTGATCCAGCCGTAACAATTGTTTTCAAAGTTAACGAATACAATCGGCAGGCCCAGCCTCTTAGCAGTTTCCAAATCACCGAGAGCCATTCCCAAACTGGCGTCGCCCATCAGAGAAAATACCGTGGCATCGGGTTTCGCCACTTTGACCCCAATGGCGGCGGGCAATGCGTAACCCAAACTGCCGTGGGCTCTGGGCAACACATTCCATCTGCCGGCTTTCTTCAACCTGACGTAAGATGAAAGATATGGTGTGGGAGTGCCCGCATCGCCCACAAAGACCGTGTTGTCATCGGTCAAACGCTCCAACGCGCCGAAAAACCTGCATGGAAGAACCAGGCCGCTATCGGTGCTCATTTCCTGCTCAATTCTTTTTCTTTTTTCGATAATCTTATTACGGACCCACGAGTTCCACGTGTCATATTGGTCAGCCAAACGGCCTTTTGCCGCCAGCATTTCACGATTCAAGTTACACAAAAACTCGTTAACGTCACTCACGATAGCTACTTCCACGGGTATATTCAGTCCTATCCCGGCCTCGCCGATGTCGACTTGAATCACCTTGGCATCTTTGTTGATTGCTACCTTGCCCATCGTGGTCACGTTGTTCAGCTTCGACCCCAGTACTAATACAAGGTCAGCCCGCTGAATAATAGTTAAGCCTTCCTCCGAGCCGCCGTTCGATCCAATAACTCCAACGGCGTTATCAGCGAGTTCCTGAACACTGCCTTTTCCATTCACCGTGGTTACCACCGGTACATGAAAGCCGGCCCTGAACTGTTCCAACTGCTCATAGGCGTCGGAGAGATGCACGCCGCCGCCGGCTAAAATTATCGGGCGAGAGGATTGGCGAAACAGGTCAACAACTCTGTCGATATCCTGGCTGGTCGGCCCGTACCTGAAAGGGGCCTGAGCCGATGTCGACGCAACGCCTCTCAGCTCTTCGGCGGAGAACTCTACCGGGTGTTCCAAGATATTTTCCGGCAGTGCAAGATGTACTGCTCCCGGGACGCCTCCGGTGGCCATTCGAAAAGCTTTTCGAAATAGCTGGGGAATTTTGGAAGCCAATCTAATCTTGGTGTTCCACTTGGTGACAGACTTGAACAGCATTTCCTGATCAACATCCGTCAACGCGTTCGTCTGTTCGCTGCTCATCGTGAGGTCAGACGACAGGCATATCATGGGAATACAGGAATTGTTGGCCTCGCTTACGGCGGGAATCACATATAAAGCTCCCCCGCCGCTTGGCGTCTCAACCACGCCCGGCTTCCTCGCAACCCGCGCATAGCCATCGGCCATGTATCCCGCATTACGCTCGTCCCTGGTCAAGATATGCTGGACCTCCGCAGTGCGGCCGGCGAAGGAATCGTGGACATTCATGCTGGTATCCCCAGGGACTCCAAATACATGTTTAACCTTGTGCGCAATTAGCATCTCTACGACTGCATCCGAACCCCTCATGAAATGTCCTCCTGATGTATGCAGGCAGCCATTCGCGTTGGCGCGGAAGCCGGCAACAGAGCTATGTTCAGCCCGGTTTGCGTTACGGCAAAGTTTCGGCGGAGACGCGCCTGCAACTGTAACTATGCTCGCAGTTTGCGGCTCTCGACACAACCGTTATTTCGCTCGATCCGGATTTCCGGCCGGAGGGCGGTCCCCCGCTCTGGACGGCACGGCTGAGCAGGCTGCATCGGTGGACTATCGACATCGCCGTTTCGCGATGCCGGCCGCTGCGATGTTAGGATTGTGTTATTCCGAGAATGCCCGCGCCGCGAGCCGGGGTCCCCAGCGGCTTCGCTGCTGGGGTGGAGGGCCGGAGGGCGATCCGTCGCCCGTACCCGGCGCGCAAGCGCGCTGGCAGCACAATCGGGCCGGAAGTGAGCGCGATGAGATTCATCGGTCGAATTGCCGATCGTTGGCGATGGAGTCATCCGGGGAGCCATTCTGCGCCGATCATCTCCGGCGGTTATGCAGGCAGGAACCATGCACATTCCTGATGGCTACCTGAGCCCTTCCACCTGCGCGGCATGCTACGCGTTGGCGGCTGGTGGCTGGTACGCGGCACTGAAGCGCATCAGACGTGTCTTGTTCACTCGCGCCATCCCTCTTATCTCCGTCTTTGCGGCTTTCTGTTTTGTGCTAATGATGTTCAACCTGCCGCTTCCCGGGGGCACTACCGGCCACGCGGTGGGCGTGACTGCGGCGACGATCGTTCTGGGGCCCTGGGGCGCAATTCTGGCGACTTCGATTGCTCTCGCCCTTCAGGCGCTTTTTTTCGGCGATGGAGGAATCACGACCCTGGGGGCGAACTGCTTCAACATGGCGATCGTCGGCGCCTTCGTGGCCTACGCTGCATATCGTCTGCTCTCGACCGCTTCGGAATTGAACTCCCGGAGGCGCGTAATCGCCGCGGCGATTGCCGGATATCTCTCGATTAACGCGTCGGCTTTCATGGCTGCCGTGGAGTTCGGGATTCAGCCGATGCTCTTTCACGATGCCAGCGGAACTCCCCTATACGCGCCCTATCCGCTGCATATCGCCATTCCCGCAATGATGATCGGCCACCTGACCTTAGCCGGATTTGCGGAGGCGTTCATCGCAGGTGGAATGGTTTCCTATTTGCAGAAGGTAAATCCCGGACTGCTGCAGGGGCTTGCCGGCTTGCAACAGGAAAAAATCGAATTCCGTGTGCCTGCCAATGCGGGCATCAGGAATCTTTGGCTTGCCGTCGCGCTGCTGATGATGATTACTCCGCTCGGAATCCTTGCGGTTGGCACGGCTTGGGGTGAATGGTCGCCAGTCGATTTCTCCAGCCTGCAAGCACGCGCTCAAATAGCCTCTGCTTCTCACGGTCAAGCACCTCCCGACGCTGTCCCGTCCGGATTACAGAAGTTATCGTCTTTTTGGACCGCGCCATTCCCGGCCTACGCGCCCGCGTTTGTCAGGAGCCCCCATTTGGGATACCTGTTATCCGCAATGTTTGGGGTGGGTCTGTTCGGCGCGCTCTCGTTTATTGCCAGCGTAATTGCGAAGAAGCGGAATCGCCGCGAGTTGGACTCATGAGCCGCCACTTCTTCATCGAGTCTACGATTCGCGCCTTTGCCCGGGCGCTTGCGCGTGCGCTTGCCTCAGAACAGTTGGTTACCCACCGCGGAGTGCTGCAAGCCTTCGATCCGCGGGTTCGTGTAGCCGGCGTGTTTTCGCTCGTCGTGGCATCCACCGTCAGCAGGCGCCTCTGGGTAATCGCGTTCCTGTTGGTGGCGGCCGTGCTGCTTGCCTTGTCTTCGGGCATCCGCCTGCAAACACTGATTACGCGAGTCTGGCTGATCGTGCTCGGCTTCACCGGTGTCATTGCTTTGCCGGCAATTTTGATAACGCCGGGAATCACCGTCGTCAGCTTCGGCGGACTTGCGGTGACTGAGCAGGGATTACGCGCCGCCGCGTTGCTGATTCTGCGCGTCGAGACCGCGGCAACGCTCACCACTACGCTTGTGCTCTGCACGCGATGGACACATATCCTCAAGTCGCTGCGAACGGTGCGCGTGCCCACGGAGGTCGTCACGATGCTTGCGATGACGCATCGCTACATCTTCTTGTTCATCGAAACCGCAAACCAGATGTTCGAGTCAAGACAGAGCCGGATGATCGGAGCGCTGAGCGGCTCGGAGCAGCGCCGGGTGGCTTCGAGAACCGCGGGCGTTCTGCTCAGCAAGAGTATCGACCTGAGCGAAGAAGTATATCTGGCAATGCAGTCGCGCGGCTTCCGGGGCGATATGCAACTGATTACGGAGTTTCGAATGCAGGCTCTTGACTATGCCGGGCTCGCTGGTTTCCTCGCTTTCGCCTGTGCTGCCGCATGGATGGGGAGGTGATTGCGATTGGCCCCGATATTCGAGTTGCAGAACGTCAGCTTTGATTATGATGGCATCCCGGCGCTGCAATCCCTGTCTCTCGGGTTCGAGCAGGGACAGCGCGTGGCGCTCATTGGAGCCAACGGTTCAGGGAAGTCCACATTGTTGCGGCTCCTCGATGCGCTCTACTTTCCGATGGCGGGCTCCATCAAGTTCATGGGCGAGCCGCTCACGCAAGAACGCCTCCAGAACGACACGGTTAACCTGAACTTCCGGCGTCAGGTGGGGTTGGTCTTCCAGAACCCGGATGTCCAACTATTCAACCCCACTGTCTTTGATGAGGTTGCATTCGGCCCTCTGCAATTGCGTTGGCCGAGAGCGGAAGTGTTGCAGCGAGTAAATGAAACGCTCGAATTAATGGGGATTCTCCATCTGAAAGAGCGGCCGCCGCATCGGCTTTCCGGCGGAGAAAAAAAGAAAGTTGCCCTAGCCTCCATCCTGGTGATCGATCCGCAGGTGCTGCTGCTCGATGAGCCGACGGCGGCGCTCGACCCGAAAAGTCAGAGTCAACTGGTTGACCAGGTCCAAGGATGGAAAAGCACTTCCAAGACGGTCATCAGCGCCACCCATCAACTGGAGCTTCTGGAAGACATCGCCGACATAGTTTACGTGATGCAGAACGGCAACATCGTCGCGAGCGGTACGCCGGCGGAAATACTATCGCACAAAGACCTGCTCACCCAGGCAAACCTGATCCACGCTCACCGGCACTCACACGGGGGAATCGTCCACTCGCACGCACATTCTCACAGGCATCTGCACGATGATCACGGCGCGGAAGTCAAATGACAGCGGCCTTATATGCGGGCGCTAAAACTTCAGCCCCAGAGCCTTTGTCGTGAACTCGACCAGCGGCACCATGGTCCGGCACGCGGCGGCAAAATCCCGCATGAACCGTCGACTACACACCTGCTCATCGCCGAGCGCAACCGATGCGACAAAGTCCTTGCGCTTGAGATCTTCAATGAACGGGTGTTCCGGGTCGTATCCACGGGGAGGCCGCGTTAGGCTGTCGCCTTCAAGTTCCAGCTTCCGAGTCGCCTTTGCCCACTGCTCTGGCTGACGGACAATCGCCGTGCGAATCCTGGTAAGAGTGCGGTTATCCGGGTGCCAAACTCCGGCCGCCGCA
>Ga0187858_10004953_pt1 | contig 12306 bp, 10 predicted proteins | sample June2016WEW_8_15_FD_133015 | JGI IMG/M metagenome (GOLD analysis project Ga0187858, IMG submission 133015) | Peatland microbial communities from SPRUCE experiment site at the Marcell Experimental Forest, Minnesota, USA - June2016WEW_8_150 | ecosystem: Environmental > Terrestrial > Soil >...
CCGGCGCGACTTTGTACCACGTGCCCGCCTCGACTCCCGCGCCATGCAGCAATACCAACCCTCGGCCTTGGCCGCCCTGCCAGACCGTCTGCGGACCAATCGATGTAGGCACCTGCGACTTCACAAAGCCGCTTCGCCGCAACTCCCGCCGGCGCAGCCAGACGGTCACCGCGAGAGGATGGCGGAACACTGCGATCGCAGCTCCCAGCAGGCATGCCAAGACGGTCGCAATCGTGAGATAGGCGGCCATCGTCACGGCATGCGAAACGCGCATCCCGCCTGGTTGTAGCCCACGCCGGAACCGACCATTACGATCAGGCTGCCTGGCTTGACTTTTCCGGTCTCTACCGCGTGATCGAGTGCCATGCCGATGCAGGCGGAGCCCGTGTAGCCATATTCTTCCATGATGGTATGGGCGCGCTCCATGGGGACACCCAAGGTATCCATCACGGTGGCGATGGTTGGCTTACGAACCTGCGTGAAGATGAAGAGGTCCACGTCGCTCATCTGAAACTCGCCATCCTTCGCCAGACGCTGGACCAAAAGCGGCCAGGTCTCCTGATTGAGCTCCGGCGGATAGCGTTGCTTGATGGTGCATCGCGTGCGCCCTTCCTTCACCGATTCCGCGGTGGCTGGCTCGAAGGTGCCTCCCGAGTAAATGCCCCAATAGTCGTGATAGGAGCCATCCGCGCGAAATGCGGACGTAATGAATCCCGGCGCGGAGGCAGGCTCCAACACCGCGGCGCCCGCGCCATCGCCGTAGAAGAAGATCATGGGATCGTCCGCCGCCGTCAGCTTGTGCATCATATAGACGCCTAGCACCAGCACCGTCCGTATGCCGGGATTCGCGGCAATGATCCCGGCCGCGGCCGATAGCCCTGTCGGGAACGATGCGCAAGCGCAAGCGATATCGAACGTGCCGGCATTCTTGGCGCCGAGCTTGTGTTGCAGCACCACCGACGTCGCCGGCGTAATGTAGTCCGGCGAGTCGGTTCCTAGGATGATCAGGTCCACGTCTTCGGGCTTCCGCCCGGCGCGCTCTATAGCTTGGCGGGCCGCGGGCAGAGCCACGTCGCTGGTGGCCCAATTTTCCGGCGCATGCCAGCGCGTGCGTATGCCGCTGGATGCTTCCATCTTGTCGACAAACTCCGGGACGTTCTGGAACCGCTCACGCAACATGTCGTTGGTGACTTCGATTTCCGGCACATATCGGCCGGTGGAAATAATGTTCGCGTAACGCATCGTCAAGTTCCCAACACCAGTCCTCCATCCACCGAAAGCACCGTCCCCGTGATGAATGCGGCGGCATCCGACGCTAACCACACGTAAGCCTCGGCAATGTCGTCCGGACTGCCCATTCGCCCCAAAGGGGTGTGCTGCACCATGGATTGGACCACCTTCTCCGGCATGGTCCGCAAGATTTCCGTGGCGATGAAGCCCGGCGCCACCGCATTCACCCGGATGTTGTACCTGCCCAACTCACGGGCCCAGGTACGCGCAAACGAAATCACGCCGGCCTTAGTCGCCGCATAATTGGTTTGCCCGAAATTGCCGTAGAGACCCACGATGGAAGACGCATTCAGGATAACTCCCGAACCGTTGCGGATCATGTGCGGCACTACCGCCCGCGCACAGCCGAAGACGCCCTTCAGGTTCACGGACACTACGGTGTCGAATGCCTCGTCGCTCATGAGGCTGGCGGCCTGCCCATCCTTCCATCTGACTAACTGCGCATCGCGGGTGATGCCGGCGTTGTTGATCAGTACGTCGACTCTACCCCAGCGCGCCACGGTTTCCTGAACGGCCGTCTCGACATCACCGGCGTCGCATACGTTGGTTTTTCGGAAGAGCGGCTCTCCGCCCAGCGAGGACAGTTCGCGCAGCAACTCTTCTTGCCCCGCATCGTTGACATCCCAAGCCGCCAGGCGGCAGCCTTCGCTTGCAAACCGCCTGGCCGTAGCGCGGCCGATCCCCGCCGCGGCCCCCGTAACGACGACCACCTTACCGCGCAGACCTTTGTCTTTCATACGCGCCTCTAGAATTGGTACTTCAGCGCAAACTGAATCACTCTGGGTCCCGTGGTAGTGTCTACGATCTGCCCAAAGTTAGCCGAAGAGACGATGTTGATGGGATTGTCCCAATTCACGTTGTTGAACAGGTTGAAGAACTCGGCCCGGAACTCCACGTGTTGCCTCTCCGTCACCGGGATGAACTTCATAATGGCGAAGTCCGTGTTGATCTGCTTCGGTCCCACAATGATGTTCCTGCCTAACTGTCCGAAGTCGCCAAATGCCGTGGGTTGCACGAACGCCGCGGTGTTGAAGTAAGCGTTCAAGCGGTCAATCACGGGGCCGCTCTTGATCGCGTCCGACAGCGGCTCGCCGGACGCCGCCATGTCGGCTCTGGTTGCTTCAAATGCGGAATCCTGGCCATAGATGGAGAACGGCGTTCCCGATTGCAGGGTCACGATTCCCGACACGCTCCAGGAGTTGAGCAGCTTTCTCCCGAAAGCCGATCCACCGCGATATACCTCCGGAAGATTATATACATAGCTCGCCACGAAGCGATGCCGCCGGTCGAAATCCGAGGAGCCATAGTTCTGCTCGTTGACCATGTTGCCCGGGATTAGCGAGATATCGCTTACATTACTCCCAGAGTAGTCGTCCAGCGAGTGCGAGTAAGTGTAGCTGAGGAGCATTTGCAGGCCCTTGGAGAGCCGCTTGTTTACCGTCACCTGGAGAGAGTTGTAATTGGATTCGGAATTGCTTTCCATCAGGAAGCTCCCCAATCCGGGGGCCGTCAGATTGGCGAAGCCGGGGAACAAAGGTCCGCCCAGGCTTCCCACCGCGTATAGTCCGGCGAGCGCTGGCGAATCCGCCTGATTGAACGAATATAGGCGTGGAAACCTGCGCCCTTCCGAGCCGACATAGCCCACATCCAGCAACCAGTTATTGGAGAAACTCCATTGCACCCCCATATTGAAAGACTGCACGTAAGGGATGGCCCAGTCCTTCAGGTCCGGATAGATCCCCGTGGCCGGAACTGGAGTGGCCGTAGCGACTGGTCCGGTTTTGCCGAGCAATGTCACCGGCAGGATAGCCGGATATCCTCCGAAGGGGAAGATTGTGGCGTTGCTGAGATTCAGCGGGAAAGCGCTGGGTTGCGGAACCTGCACGAATGGGTTTTCGTTCGGGGTGGCCAGCGCCGTAGCCAGCATTTCGTATGGCATGTTGAACAATTGGCTGTTATATAGCCGCATGTTGGGCCGGTCATAAAAGACGCCGTAACCACCGCGCAGGACTACCTTGTCGCTGTTTGTCACCCGGTAAGCGAAGCCCAACCTCGGCCCGAAGTTCTTGTAGTCGGGGTTCACCAAGCCATCGCCAACTTTGGGGATTCCAGGCAAGTTTCCGTTACCCGCCTGGACGAAGCCACCGGTGACAACCGAGCCGCAGGTGCTCAACGTGGCCGGACAAGCAAGGCCAAGCCCCGGCACGGCCAGAGGAACGGTGGTGGCACTCGATGGTTCGAAGCCAACAAAATGTCCATCGGTCTCCGTGGTGGGACCGAAATAGTCGTAGCGCAGCCCCAAGTTCAAGGTAAGCCGGGAAGTGACTTTCCAATCGTCTTGGAAGAAGGCCGAAAAGTCGTTGGCGCGGTTGTGGATGCTGTTGGTGCCCGAGCCAATTACGGATAACCCGGAAAGGCCAGAGAGAAAGTCTTCGAAGACGTTGCCGCTAAAGCCCAGGTAGAAGAGTTCTCCGTTGGGGAATACATCGAAATACGGAGCATCCAACTCCTGCCGCTTGTATTCGCCGCCGAATTTGATGGTATGCCGGCCCCTCGTCCACGTCATCATATCGCCGGCACTGTACGTATTGGTCGCCGCGTAATTGATGCCCAATGGGGACGGCCCCAGCGTAAACATGTTCGTGAACGATAATGTCGGCATCCCGGGGAACAGGCTACTTAAGGGCGACTCAATTCCCAACTGCGAGGAAGTGATCGGTTGAGACGGATTGCCGGGGCCGTAAATATTGCTCCAGCCGAATCGGACTTCATTCAGCAAGCGGGGTGTGATCACCGAAGACACCCCCACCGAAAGCAGGCGCTGGGCGATGTCCTCCTCGGCCGGCCAGCCGGGCGCCTGCAGCGCATTTCCATCGCCAAAGGTATCGTAGAGTGCCTGATTAGTGCGGTTAGTAGCATAGAAGAACTTGCCGAACAGCCGGTTCGCATCATTCAGGCGGATGTCCAGATTAGTGTTGAACTGGTCTTCCTTAAAGGTCGAGTTGGAGGGAATCGTGTCGCGGACCGGGTTGCCCGGCTGCCCCGGCGTGCAACCGGCGCCGGTGTTAGTGACGCCTGGGGCCGCGGGAATCATATACTGCCCGTTGGGAAGCTTAGCCTGCAGAATGGCTGAGGCGACGGGATCGACGTACCCGCCCAAGCCATAACATACCGAAAGGGCGGCCAGAGATGCGGAGTCGCGTTGCGGCCCCAAATAGGCCGGCAGGAACACCGTCGAGAGCGAGTTGGTCAATGAAGTGCCATTGACTTCGCGGGTACCCTGGTAGGAGATAAAGAACCAGGCGCGATCCTTGACAACCGGACCGCCCAGAGTCGCGCCAAACTGGTTGCGGTCGTAAGTCGGCCGCGGCGTGCCTTCTTCGTTCAGGAAGAAATTGTTGGCATCCAGCTTGGTATTCCTCAGGAACTCGTAGAGATCGCCATGGAAGCTGTTGGTGCCGGACTTGGTGACCGCGGCCACCGCGCCACCCGCGTTGCGGCCCTGCGACGCATCGTACATACTGGTCTGCACGATGAACTCCTGTAGCGAGTCGATCGACGGGACCGCGAGATTGGGCGTCGACCCCGTGCCGATGGAGTTCGCATCGACGCCATTGATCACCACATTGTTGGAAAGCGCACGCTGTCCGTTGACATATACGGCGGCATCGCCGCGTCCTAACTCGGAAGAGTTCTGAATCGAGCCCGAGGTCCCCGTAGTCAGCGTCAGCAATTGCTGGAAGTTGCGCGTCGGCAGCGGCAGTTCGTTGATCTGTCGCTCATCGATGACCGTGCCGCGGGCGGAACTCTCCGTCTGCACCAGCGGCGGTTCGGCCGTGACCGCGACGACGGTTTGCGAACCGGCCACCTTGAGAGCCACGTCGATCACCGAGCTTTCGGTTATCTTGACGGCGATGTCTCCCATTTTGACCGATCCGAATCCGCTGGCCGTCACTTCGAGCCGATACATGCCTGGATCGAGCAAGGCAAACGTGTAACGGCCATTGCCGCCGGTTTGCGTTTCGCGCCGCACGCCGGCATCGCTAGTCAGGGCTATCATTGCGCCCACCACAACGGCTCCGCTTGGATCCGTCACTACGCCCACGATTTGGCCGGTGGTGGCTGTCTGCGCCTGAATCGTCGGCATCAGGCAGAGAATGCCGGCGGCCGCCAGCAACGTTATCAGTCTTCGCATTTCCATATTTACTCCATGTGTCGCAATTACGGCTTCGCAGCTCGATCCTTCCGGCTGCGGGTGTACAGACGGACAAACTGATCGACAGCTTCCTCATCGCTCACACCCAGATGGCGCTTGGCGCCGAAGAGCTCCTCCGTCAGAAAATAAGTGACAAACTGCAGGTACAAATTGGCGTAGGCAAACCCCGGGTTCACGTCGCCGGGAAAGGGATTCGGCGCCCTTTGAAACAAAGCAGTGGAATAGTTGCGCAGCCCTCCGGCAACTTCACGAAAGCTGTGAATGAAGTGCTTATGTCGGAACTCGACCACGTCGACGTACATAAGCCGCCAGTAGTCCAGATTCTCCGAGACGATGCGGCCGACCGCCATTCCCAGCTTCCGCAGCGTCTCCGGATCGGGCGATTGCATCAGGGGAAGAAGCTCTTTCTGCCGGATGGCTTCCAGCTTTTGCCCCATGTGCTGGACCAGGTCGATGAAGATGTCTTCCTTGGTCGGATAATAAAGATAGAGCTTGCCCATGGATATGCCGGTATTCCTGGCGATTTCCCGAACGGTCGTGCCGTGAAACCCTTGCCGCGTGAAGAGCTTTAGCGCGGCGCGTTCGATCTTGAGCTTGTTCTTGGCGACCGTGTCGTCCGAAAGCTTCGGCATATATTCATGCGCGCGCTGTACAAAAACGAGCGCTCGCTCTTGTTGGAAGATTGTAAAACATCGCTCTTGGGCTGTCAAGCACAGTTTTATTGGCACGGTTTTACTGACCTTTCCCAATGGCCTGGCGATCCCCGGGTCTGCTTTCACAACCTGCCAGTGTGTCCGGGCCGGCGAGCCGTTGCTCCTCTCCGGGTGCGGGTGCGCGACATAAAAGTGGAGAAGCTGGCGTTATGTGGGGCAGGCTGGCAGCCTGCGCGGCGGTTGGCTACCGCCGCTGTCTGGTGCCAACGCGGCAGGTGGCCGATTGACAATCGGCCGCAGCTAACCAAGCTGCCCCACAATGGCACCTGGACCTTGCGTACACATACGCTCAGATTCCACCTGTACTGTTGATGAATCGCGCCGGTCTCCACTTTCTTGTCGCGCACCCTCCGGGTGCCGGGAGCAACAATCTGAACGGCTACTTGCGGTAATATTCGTTGATGACGAGCGCGCCGGGCACTCAATGATATCGGGGCCTCCGTCCATGGCAGGAGACATTCATGCGCTACGTGAAGATCGGCGCTCTCGCACTCGCGCTGCTATTGTTCGCAACCGTCGTATTCCTGATCGTGTCCGACCGGATGGGTCAGCCCGCTCCGCCGGATCCGGCCAGTCTGATCGCCAAAGCTGCGCAGTATCGCGTTCGGATCGAGCGCGATACCTTCGGCGTGCCGCATATGATCGGCCCCAGAGACGCGGATGTCGCTTTCGGCATGGCCTTTGCCCATTGCGAAGACGATTTCACCACTATCCAGCAGGTGGCCCTGGCGGTCCGAGGCCAGTTGGCCGCGGCTGAAGGGCCCAGTGCAGCCGTCACCGACTATCTGGTGCACCTTTTCCGCATCTGGGAGACGGTCGACGCGAAATATGAAAGCGATCTTCCGCCGGATCTGCGCCAAGTGCTGGAGGCGTATGCCGACGGTGTGAACTATTACGCGGCCCTCCATCCCGGCCAGGTGATGCGCGGCCTGCTCCCATTCACTGGCAAGGATGTGGTGGCCGGGTTCACTTTCAAGCTACCTTTTTTTTACGGTCTGGACCAGGTGTTGCGGAAGGTGACCAGTCCGGAAATGAGTGACGGCATTTCCAACATTTCCAAGAACGGCAAGGACCCCTTCCTGCTGGCGGACATGCGGCTGCCGATTGGATCGAACGCCGTGGCTGTAGCGCCGTCGCGATCGGCGGATGGCGCCACGCGCTTGCTGGTCAATTCCCACCAGCCCTACACCGGTCCAGTCTCCTGGTACGAGGCGGTGCTCGACAGCGGAGAAGGCTGGCACGTCGCCGGTGGCTTCTTCCCCGGCTCGCCATTCATGCTGCACGGCCACAACCAGCATCTCGGTTGGGCAAACACCGTCAACGGACCCCACCTGGCGGATGTCTACAAACTGGTCGTCAATCCGGCAAATCCCAACCAGTACCGGCTGGACGGCCAATGGCGCGACTTCCAGAAGAGCGACGCCAAGATTCGCGTGAAAATCTGGGGGCCCCTGATCTGGCCCGCGCATCGCGAAGTGCTGTGGTCGGAGCAAGGGCCGGTCATGAGAACAGCGCGAGGCGCGTTCGCCATCCGCTACGCCGGCATGAACGACATCCGGCCGCCGCTGCAGTATTTTCGTCTCAACAAGGCCGCCAATATGGAGGAATGGCGCGCGGCCATGAGGCTTCAGGCGATCCCCAGCCTCAACTATGTGTATGCCGACGAGAAGGGGAATATCGGATACATCTATAACGGTTCGTTTCCGGTGCGGAAGGAAGGGCCGGACTGGCGCGACGTGCTGCCCGGCGACCGGTCCGACCTGATTTGGCGGAGCTATCTACCCTTCGACAAGGAGCCGCAAATCTGGAATCCGCTGTCCGGTTTCGTCTTCAACTCGAACAACACGCCGTTCCACGCGACCGCGCCCGGGGGCGACTTGAAGCCGGAAGACTTCTCGCCAGCCCTCGGGATTCAAACCGATATGACGAACCGCGGCTGGCGCGCGATCGAGACCTACGGGGCGGACCCGCGGATCACGGCCGAGGCATTTCACGCCTACAAATACGATCTTACGTACAGCCAGCGCTCGGAGGAGATGCAGATCTTCAACGAGCTCGTGGCAATCGATCCCGGCAAAGATCCCGATGTCCAACAGGCGCTTGCCGTTCTGAAGCGCTACGATGGCAAAACGGATGTGGCGAATCGCGGCGCGGCGCTCGCCATCCTGACCATCGAACCCGTGCTCCGCGCCCGGCTGGAAGGCAAGGCGCCCAAACGGTTGATCGATTCGCTACGGGAGGCTATCCGGACGCTTAAGACGCATTTCAGGCGGGTCGATCCGGAATGGGGCCAAGTGAACCGCTTCCGCCGCGGCGCACTCAGTATGGCCATCGATGGCGGTCCGGATATCTTTCGCGGTGTCTATGGAGAGAAGCAACCCGATGGCACTTTGACGGCGGTCGCCGGCGACACCCTCATCATGTTCGTGACCTGGGACAAGTCGGGTAAGCTGACGTCGGAGAGCATCCATCAGTTCGGCTCGGCGACCGTGGACCAGAAGTCACCGCATTATGCAGACCAGGCGCCGCGGTTCATAGCCATGAAGACGAAACCCGTATTGTTTACTCAGGCGCAGCTCGCCGGGCATCTCGAAGCGGACTATCGGCCGGGAGATCGTGAGAAGGCTAAGACCGGCGCAGCGCGACAGACTAGACAGGCTGTCGAGGCCAGCACAATACACTGAAAATCAGAGTGTGGGGCGGGTACCCCGAGGCGGCGCCCCTGGCAAAAGAGGAACAAGCGTGGGCAAAACAGGGCACAACAGGACCTTGTTTTGGAACTCAAGGCCGTTCCTGTGCGCTGTGATAGACGCGCAGGACTTCGATGGTCTGCTTTTTGATGCGATAGACGGCGACATAGGGCAGGGGCGGAAACAGAATTTCCCGGGTACCTTCCTCGCTTCCAGGCCGGCCACGGTGCGGCCATTGCTTCAGTGCGCGGATGGTCTGGTAGAGCTTCCGCATGGTCGGCCGGTGATAGTGGGGGTGATGTTGTCTGAGGTAATCGCTGATATCGGTCCACGGCGGCGGCTGGCGTCCACCGGATGCGCATGGTTTAGGATCGGAACATCCGCTCGAAGCGGGCGTCCATTTCTTCTTCTTCAATGAACTCGCCACGGTCGGCCTGGGCGATACCTTCATGAACGGCTGCGCGGAAGCGGGCTTCCTCCTCAAGCAAGCGTAAGGCGGCATCCCTCACTAGTTGTTCGGGGTCGGTCCCTGATTTGCTGGCAATCTGCGCTCGCTGCGCTTGCTGCTCCGGCGTGAATTGGGCTTCCATACTTTTCAGGATACGAGAAAACCGGCCGCGAGGCTAGATCTTGAACATTGCGCTGCCCGCGAAACTGCCGCGCGCTAAGACTTGCCCGATAATGCCCAAGGGCTGTCTCGGATGCGAACCGGCGCGAGACGCGCACCGGGACGGTTTGACGTGTAGCGCCGGTCCGCTTTCGATACAGCGGACTGAAGGGGAAGCCGGCTGCCCTTGCGGCGGACGCGGCCCCCTACGAGATTCGAGTCAAGATTTGTTGGGCGCGTATGCTTCCCGCCCAGCGCGCTCAAATCCTCCGGTGATGAACCGGGGTCCCGGGAGTCGGCATGATCCTTGCGCACTCCGCCTGCACCACGCGCGCCACCCATTCTGAACAACACCGCCAGCGTGCCCATCCGTCGCGCGGTTAATGTATACTACCCCAAATCGGGCATTTCGCCCGAAATTCGCAACGGAGCGTATGACCATGGCTTACCATCTTGAAGGAGACCTGCTGGAAGTCTGCGATTGCAGAGTTCTGTGTCCTTGCTGGATCGGCGAAGACGCCGACAACCACACCTGCGACGCCATTGTCGCGTACCACGTCAAGAAGGGAACCATCAACGGCACGGATGTATCGGGCCTGACGCTGGCCCTGATGGCGCACATCCCGGGAAACATTCTGCTAGGAAATTGGACCGCCGCCGTCTTTGTCGACGAACGTGCGACCAAACCGCAAGAAGAGGCCCTGCTGGCCGTATGGACGGGCAGCCTGGGTGGACCGGTGGCCGATCTCGCCAAACTGGTCGGCCAGGTGGTTGCGGTCCAGCGCGCGCCCATCACGTTCCGATTGACAGAGGGCCGGGGCACCCTCAAGATCGGCACAGCCGCCGAGGCGGAGATGGTTCCGTACAAAGGTCCCGGCGACAGGGTTACCACGCTGAATGACAGCGTATTCTCGACCATCCCCGGATCTCCGGCCTATGTCAGCAAGGCCTCCCATTACCGGCGCAAAACCAGCGGCATCGGCCTCCCGGATGTAAATCTCGAAGGTCACAACGCCATCCAGGGCACGTTTCTCTTCGTGGCGTGATCCGCGCCGGTGGACTTCGGCATGTCCTGGTCAAGGGTACAAGACCACCGCATTCTCGGGGTGCTGCTCGGCTCGCTGGCCGTGCTGGCATGGGGCGCGCTGTGGCTCGGCGAGCGCGGTCCTCTGAGCCATTCTCTCCTGCATTCCGGACATGCCGCGCACATGGGCATGAGCCAGTGGACCATGAGCGCGATCTTCGTCGCGGGCTGGATCCTGATGACCATTGCCATGATGCTGCCCACGAGTTCGCCCCTGATCCTCCTGTTTCACCGTATGGTCGGCGAGCGGCCCTACGCCGGCTGGCTGATAGGGCTGCTGGTTGCAGGATACCTGGCGGTATGGACCGTGTTCGGCCTGCTGGTTCACCTGCTGAACCTGGCACTCCAGGCGGTTGCGGCCGGTATCCCGTGGTTGGCCGGAAACGCGTGGCTGGGCAGCGCCGCGATCCTGCTCGGCGCCGGAGTCTACCAGTTCTCATCGCTCAAGTACGCTTGTCTCGATAAGTGCCGTGCGCCGATGAGCTTCCTGATCGCGCGGTGGCGCGGCGCCCACCCCGCGGGCGAGGCTTTCCGCTTGGGCGCCGATCACGGCATCTACTGCGTCGGCTGCTGCTGGTCGCTGATGCTGGTGATGTTCGCCGTCGGTACAGGCAGCGTGGCTTGGATGCTGGCGCTGGCAGCGGTGATGGCTCTGGAGAAAAACGTGCCGTGGGGCCGGCGCTTGGCCGCGCCGGTCGGTGTGGTTCTAATCGGTGGCGCGGCCGCGGTGCTAATACGGCAGATCTGAGCTAATTCCCGCCCTGCGCGCTCAAATCCGCACGGTAATGAAGCAAGGTCCTTTGAGTCGACGCCACGATCCCTGCGGTCTTACCCTGCAGCTTCTCGTAGCCCTCCTGGCCAAGCGCCTTTACCAGCAGCGGGCCGGCATCAAAATCGGCATACTTCTTGAATAGCAGCAGGCTGGTAAACTCGTTCGCGTCGCCGCCGAACACCGTCTCGTACACCCAGTATTGCTGCACTTCGGCCTTCTTATACGCAGGTACGACGTCGTTTTTCAGGAAGTTTCGGAAATCCGCGCCATGTCCCGGCGCCACGTGCGTTGTAGTCACCATCGCGATGCTGGGCGGCTCTGTCATTTCGTGCATGATGCTCAACTCCGGATGGCTGCGGACTGCGACTGAGCGCGACTCGATCACGCACTTGCGCGCGCGGCTCAGCAAATTGGCCAGCGCATCCGGCGCCAATGCTTTAGATAGTGGGCTGGGCCCGTCGATATCCGCGAACTTGGCGACCGGAATGGCTATGGTGTATTCACTGCCGTTGCCGAAGTTCGCCGTGTCCCAAGCGGATATTTCGGACACACCCGCTTTCTTGTATGCCGGCAGAATTTCGTTCTTGATCAGGCTCTCCCATTCCGGCACCATATCCGGTTTGATACGGTAAGTGGTCACCCGGAGATACTGAGGCTGGTCGGACTGGGCTGGGCACAAGCCCGGCAGGGCTACGGTTAGGCTGGCGAGCGTGAGGCTCGAGGCCGCAATCATTCTCAACGTCGATTTGGCGGTCATACACTCTCCGTGACGGTTCCCGGCGAGTATATCACAAGGCGTGGCGCAGGCTCTCAGCGTGGCGCGCCGGCACTCCTGATCCTGTCCCTGTACCAGCACCAGTCGGGGGCCATCCGTGTGCGCCGGCGGCAAAAAGAAGCGTGTTATGATCTGAGCCTCAGCCATACGGCTATCAGG
>Ga0187858_10004987_pt1 | contig 12258 bp, 10 predicted proteins | sample June2016WEW_8_15_FD_133015 | JGI IMG/M metagenome (GOLD analysis project Ga0187858, IMG submission 133015) | Peatland microbial communities from SPRUCE experiment site at the Marcell Experimental Forest, Minnesota, USA - June2016WEW_8_150 | ecosystem: Environmental > Terrestrial > Soil >...
CACGACTTCAGACCTCGTCTCTCTCGCCCCGCGAAGCGGGGAGAGAGCCGGAGAGAGGGGTTCGCAAAAGACCACGCGCCGCCTCTCCCCGGCCCTCTCCTCCACTTCGCAGAGGAGAGGGAGTTCATCGATCGTCCAGCTGGGATCGCATCCAGACGGTATATTCCCGGAACCGTCAAACTTCGGTGGTCCTCCGGCAGAGCCGGAGGATTTCCTGGGGATTAAACCATTCTTAAAAAGCGTGCCAACTTCGTGCCGAGAGGCAAGAAAAGCGGAACAATTGTTCCGGAACAGCTTCCTGGAGTTCAAGGTCCCGCAATGCGCGATGTTTCCTCTCATAAGGAGCCAGGGGGCAGTCCTTGGAGTCCAGTGCAACGGCAAAGCAAAGTCACGTCCTGGCCTCGATTTTGTGGACAATGGCGGGCGCATTCGAAAAACCTGACCGTTTGGAAATTCCTTTTGGCAACCGGTGCATTCCGCTAGATTGGCGGCGTGGCAACTGAATTGCGTAAAAAAAACGCCGGCTCACCGCGCATCCTCATCGTGGATGACGACCCGGGGCAGCGCAGCCTGTTGACCACCTTCCTCCGCACCCAGGGATTTGAAACCGTCACGGCGGATTCCGGCCAGCACGCCCTCGAAACGTTGCGCACCGGAAAATTCAACATGATGATTTCCGACGTGCGGATGCCGGGACTTTCCGGGCTGGAGACTTTGCGGCTGGCGCGCCAGGAACACGCCACCCTGCCCGTCCTGCTCGTCACCGCGTTCACCGACGTCCGCGATGCCGTCGCCGCCATGCGGGACGGCGCGGTGAATTATCTGGCCAAGCCGATTGATCTGGATGAACTGATGGCTTGCGTCCGCCAGGCCATCGGCATTTCCGAATCCGCTCCGTTGCACTTCGACCAGGAGCAGTCCTTGCCGGATTTTGTGGTCGCCCGCAGCCCGCTCATGCAGGCCGTGTTCCGTGACGCGGCGCTGATTGCCCCCTCCGAGACCCGCGTGCTGATCACCGGCGAGAGCGGCGTGGGCAAGGAAATCGTCGCCGACGTCATCCATGCGTGGAGCCCGCGCGCGGCGGGTCCCCTGATCAAGGTCAACTGCGCCGCCATTCCCGAAACGCTCCTGGAAAGCGAATTGTTCGGGCACGAAAAAGGTTCGTTCACCGGCGCGCACGCCCAGCGCATCGGCCGTTTTGAAGAGGCGGATGCCGGCACCATTCTCCTGGATGAAATCGCCGAGCTGTCGCCGCCGCTCCAGGCCAAGCTGCTGCGCGTGACGCAGGACGGGCGCTTCCAGCGCATCGGCTCAAACCGCGAAATTCACACCCATGTGCGCATTCTGGCCGCGAGCAATCGTGTTCTCGACGATGAAGTCAAGGCTGGCCGTTTTCGCGAGGACCTGTTTTACCGTTTGAACGTGGTGGAACTGAACGTGCCGCCGTTGCGCGAGCGGCGCGAGGACATTCTGCCGCTGGCCGGCCGGTTCGTTGAGGATTTCACCAAGGGCCGCGCGCGTTTTTCAGACACGGTTTCCGCCTGCCTGGAACGGTATCCGTGGCCGGGCAATGTGCGTGAGTTGCGCAACGCGATGGAGCGGGCGGCGCTCCTTTCCCGCAGCGAATTGATCCTGCCGGAACATCTGCCCGCGCGCGTGCGCGAAGCCGCGGGATTGCCGGCCGCCGCACCCGCCGGCGACGCCCAGCAACTGGAGGAAATCGAGCGCCAGGCCATCCTGCAGGCGTTGAAACAGCATGACTCCAATCGCACGGAAACCGCCAAGGCACTGGGCATCAGCCGGCGCGCGTTGATTTACAAGCTTCAGCGTTTCCGGGAACAGGGCCACAGCGTGGATTAAATGTCGCTGCCGTTCGGAGCTCCGTCCCGGCCAAGCGGGACGGGACGCCAAACCAATGAACCGAATCCACGGTTACAAATGACTCGGCGGCAGCTTCAAATCCCTCAATCCCTCGTCGCGCCGTAGTGAACGAAGACGGATCAACTCTCAACTCAACTCCCAACGAGTCCTCCAAACCGGGCCGGGGGAAAAGTGTGAATTGTTGGAATCCGTTTATGTGCCGCTGGGAAATCCCGCGCCAGTCTTATCCGATGACCCGCGCCGGATATTTGCAATGGCGCGCGGCGCTCAAAAAGTTTCACGCCCAAAAAGCCGGCGACATTTTGCGCGAAGCCGGCTACCCGGAAGACGTGATTCGCCGGGTGCAGGACTTGAACCTCAAGAAACATTTTTCCGACGACCCCGAAGCCCGCGCGCTCGAAGACACGCTTTGCCTCGTCTTCCTTGAATTCCAGTTGGCCGATCTCGCGGCGAAAACCGCCGCAGACAAAACCATCAATGCGCTGCAAAAAACCTGGCAGAAAATGACCGAGACCGCCCGCACCGAGGCACTGAAATTAAATTACGGCGAACGTGAAAAAGCCTTGCTGGAGCGCGCACTTAACGGTTAATCAAAACCCATGCCGCAGTGCTGGATTTGGGTGGCCCGGGCGCGGCTCGCAAAGGCTTTCGGAGTTGAAGCGTTCGGAATGATAAGTGATCACGTTTCGCGAAGCGAATTTCTCTCCTTGGCCAGTGAGGACACGTTTTTGGTGGATGGCTCCAGGATATTCCACTCTCAACTTGCGCGGCACGCCCGGCAGTCTGCCCAAGCTGGCGGGAGACTGTCAAATGAATTGTTAATTATTGGGACTGACCCATTTACGGATCCGATTTGGCCATTTGTCACAAATTGAGGTTGGATTCGTCATTTAAAGGATTGCTCGAGGAACCGACCTGATTCTGAATCAAGCACGTAGTGCAATGTGCGTATTCCTCGCTTGGGAGTGCCGTTCTTTCTAGCATCTTCCCAGTAAACACCAGGCCCATAATCATAAAGGAAAACAGTGATGTTGTCATCTTTTCCCCAAATTGCATCCCAACATACATCGGAACCATAGACGTGATACTTTTTTTCAAGCAACGGCTTTTGCAACGGCATTTCCGTTTTCCCGTTTACGGCAACGACAGTCTCCGAGACGATCGCGCCATTTTGATAATTCGTCACAATTGTCGCCTTCTCGTTAGTGTTGGTTTCGATAGTGATGAAAACCGTCTTCCAAGTCTCGTCATCAAACGCGCGGCCTCCCGCTCCCCGCACATGTCCGAAGATCACATACCTCCCGTCTGGAGAGTCGTCGCCACCGGCGTGATAAATGGACACGCATCCAGTGCAGCCCCCCACTGTAGAGATGAGCAAGCTGACACACAAACAGCGCTTAATCTTGAAGTAATCCATGGTTTTGTCAGAACCGCTGTGCGGGCGGTGGATTCAAGCCATTGTTCTTGAGACATCTGCGCGCCTTGCTTTGACAGTCATCCGCGAGCGGAATCCATAGGCCATTGTTAATATGCGCATTGCAGTCGTCCATAATCTGCTGTTCTTTTTCCGCGCTCCCCTCCACGCGCATACAAAATGTGCCGGGTTGGGGATTATACCACCCACCTACGCCAACAGGCCCTCCATTGTGTGAGGAATGTGGGCCGCTGCCGCTACAGCTCTCCTGCCCACATTCGCGTTGGTCGTTAGGGGTGCCTGTTCTGTCATCCCAAAGGTATCCGTGCCGTCCGACTCCATAAAGTGGAAACCTCGAAGTCGGAATCGTGCAAAACCAGATATCCAGTCCGTGCGCATCAACGTCGTTGATCACATTGTTGGCAACAAAAATGTAAGGGTTAGGACCGATACCGCCATTTAAAGTTATTCGCCGAACAAGAACGGTGAAGCCCCAGTCCTCCACTGGGTCTCGATTTGGCCAAAATGCTCGGCAACTGTCACAAGGCGCATGAAGAGCGGCTGTCACGGTCGGCCCCGCTCGAAAGTCCCAAGCTGCGCCACTTCATTTGTGTTCAAATCTCGAACTTTCCAAACCGGTGGAACCCAGTCCGGACGTTTTGGTATGACAATGATGCCCCTACCATCTTTATTCTGATGAATCTTGAGCACATGACGAACGTCCTCAAGAGTTGGGAAAAGCCTTTCGTCTGGCTCCAGCGAACTGCCAGCTTCCGTATAAAAAACACCGTAGCCACTGCGGCCTGCACCGTTGTCCTCCACAAACCAGCAGTAGGCAAATAGGTGGTCCTCCTGCGAATCAATCGTGGAATTGTGTGACTGGATTTCCATTTTGTTGCTGTTTTTTCCACAACCAACCTCTAATGCGAGGCAGGAAAGAAGACAAAGGACTCCCAAGAATTGGATTTTCATAATAAACGGGTCGGTTCCTAGTATTGTAGTATTTTCGCATTGTCATTTCACCTTCTTTGCGCCGATGCAAGTATGATAGGCGGTTGACATGCGTCCATGTCACCATCTTAAACCGGTTCGCCATCCATTTCAACGTCATTGTCGTCTCCTGCCGCAATCGCCAAGCGATGTCCTGATTTCGTTTAGCGTCAAGCCTGCGGCTCGACCAAATCGGCGCATAGCGCCGACACTACAACAAAATCAGGACACCACTTCCAATCCGGACAGGCTTGTCACGTTCATCGCCTTGCTCTAATTTCGCGGCGGATTCAGGATACCACCGCATGCCGCCACCGCTAGATACACCCGCCAATCCAGTCCCGCTCTGCGTGGACCTGGACGGCACGCTCATCAAGACCGATTTGCTTTGGGAATCGCTGGCGCGACTGCTGCGACGAAATCCGTTCCAGCTCCTGCCCGTTCTTTTCTGGTGGGCGCGCGGCCGGGCTTTCTTGAAACGGCAGCTCGTCCGGCGCGTCACGATTGATCCTGCCGCCCTGCCCTACCACGACCCGTTCCTGGCCTTTTTGTGGGAACAAAAGGCCGCCGGCCGGAAATTGGTCCTCGTCACCGCCTCCGACCGCGACATGGCCCTGCCCGTCGCCAACCACACCGGGCTGTTTGACGAGGTGCTGGGCAGCGACGGCAAAACCAATTTGCGCGGCGCGAACAAACTCAAGGCGCTCACGGAAAAATTCGGCGAACGTGGTTTTGACTACGCCGGCAATTCATCCGCCGATCTCGCCGTCTGGCGCGGCGCGCGTGAAGCCATCGTCGTCAATGCCAGCGCTGCCGTCCTGAAACGGGCCGCCGAAGGCACGAAACTTGGTCCGACGTTCACGCAGGATTATTCGCCGTTCGCCACGTTGAAAAGTTTTTTTAACGAACTCCTGGTTCGCAGCGGTTATCTCCTGGCCATCGGCGCCGGACTTTTGTTAACCGCCGCGTTTCCGAAAATCGGCATCGCCGGTTGCGCCTGGATTGCGCCGGCCTTGATGATGGCCGCCGCCCATGGCAAACGTGGTGGCGATGTCTTCCGTGTCGGTTACGTTGCCGGGTTGGCTCACTTCCTCTCGTCGCTTTACTGGCTGCTGCTGATTCCGGTGACGGGCTTCCCGATTCTCGGCTGGTTTTTATTGGGCGTCTATCTCGGGTTATACCCGGCGGTCTGGGTCTGGCTGTTGAATTGGTGGGGCGAGCGCCCGTCGGGTCGAAGTCGAACGAAGACCGATCCTCGCGAGCCGGAACAAACCTCCTGGAGCAGCCGCACATTGTGGTCGTTGAGTGGTGCCGCCGTCTGGGTGGCGCTGGAAATGGTCCGGGCGCGGCTGTTCAGTGGTTTTCCGTGGAATCCGCTCGGCGCCTCGCAATTTCAACTGATACCGCTCATTCAAATCGCCTCGGTCGCGGGTGTCTATGGCGTCTCATTTTTGGTCGTGTGGGTTTCGTTGTCGCTGTTTTCCGCCACCCGCATGATTTTTCACCGGCCAGCCTCCCGGTTTGCGTGGCAGTTGGAAATTTTCCTGCCGCTGGCCGCAATCGCGGCGCTGTTTGCATTCGGTTTCGCGCGAATGAACGGACAAAATCCGCCCGGCGCGACGCTGCGCATCACGCTCGTTCAACCCAACATTCCGCAGACGTTGATTTGGGATCGGAACGCGAACACAAACCGTTTCAGCCAGCTCATTCAACTTACAGAAAATGCCCTGGCTTCATCGCCGGGTAATAATAAAAGTAACGAACCCCTCGCCCCGTCCCTCTCCCCGCCGGGCGGGGCGAGGGTGGTCCGCGCAGAGCGGGATCGGGAGAGGGGCTCGAGTAAGACCGGCTTGCTCATCTGGCCGGAATCCGCCGTGCCGGAATTCGACGCGGTCAGCTACGCCGCCATTACCAACCTTGTCCGCACCCATCATCTCTGGCTGATTTTCAATGCCGAAGATTATGTCTGGCGTTCCAGTACCGGGACCAATAATGACTACGATGCTTTCAACGCGGCGTTCCTGTTCAATCCGGAAGGCCGTTGCGCGGCGGTTTACCACAAACAAAAGCTGGTCATCTTTGGCGAATACATCCCGCTCGTGCGCTGGCTGCCGTTCATCAAATGGTTTACGCCCATCACCGGCAGCTTTGCGTCCGGTGACCGTGTGGTGCCGTTTGAAATGGAGCGCCGGCCTCCGGCCCGGCAGGAATCGAATGCTGATATTCCCGGCGCCCGGTCGGAGACCGGCGCTCCGGACCGCGTCAAAACCTCCACGCTCATCTGTTTCGAGGACGTGTTCCCGGAACTTGCGCGGGAATACGTGCAGGACGACACGGATTTTCTGGTGAACCTGACGAATGATGGCTGGTTTGGCGAGGGCGCGGCGCAATGGCAACAAACCGCCGCCGCCGTTTTCCGTGCCGTGGAAAACGGGGTGCCGCTGGTGCGCTCCGCCAATAACGGCGTGACGTGCTGGGTGGACGCCAATGGCCGGCTGCGCGAAATTTTCAGGGACAATACCGGCAGCGTTTACGGCGTCGGCGCAATGACGATTGAACTCCCGTTGTCGCAACCGGGTGAAAAGCGCGCGCCGACTTTTTACAATCAGCACGGCGATTGGTTTGGGTGGCTATGCGTCGGCGTCACGGGCATTTTGTTGGTCGTAAAAATTTCAGGTCAACGCCGCAGACAACAACCGTGAGCAAGGCGCAACCGACACACACCGAATGGAAATAACTCCCTCTCCCCGCCCAAACGGGGAGAGGGCTGGGGCGAGGGGTTCGTGCTTGTAAACATTGGCCTCCTCACCCCGGCCCTCTCCTCCTTGAGGGAGGCGAGGGAGAAAAAATGGCGCGTGTTGCTGCCGGATAAATCCGGCGTTCCCGCCGGAAGGATGCGACTGGACTTTTGCAGTATCAAGGTGCGCCCCGTTGATGCTTCCGCGCCCTTTGCGGCTTGCCACCGCCTCGCGGCGGAATAAGCTTCTTCCCGAACGGAGCCTTTTAACCATTGACCCATCATTCTATGCCATTCACCGCTGCTCAAATTGCAGAACAACTCCGGGGCGAAGTCCTCGGCGACGGTTCAGTCCAACTCACCGGCTTCGCGCCCGCCGACTGTGCCCGGGCTGGCGACCTCACTTTCGCTGAGAAGGAAACCCACTTCGCCGCTGCCGAACAAAGCCAGGCCGCCGCCATCCTCGTATCGGAAGCGTTCGCGCCGTCGAAGAAAGTCCTCATCCGCGTGCGGAACGCGCGCGTGGCCATGGCCCGGGTGCTGCCGCTCTTTTTCCCGCCGGACCAACAACCAACCGGCATTCATCCCAGCGCGATTATTGATGCTTCGGCGCAAATTGATCCCACGGCGTGCATCGGGCCGGATTGCGTGCTGGGCGCGCGCGTGCGGCTCGGCGCGCGTTCCGTGCTCATGGGCGGCAACCATATCGGCCGGGACTGTCAGATTGGCGACGACGTGTGCCTGTTCCCAAACGTCGTTGTTTATGCGCGGACACAAATCGGTCATCGGGTCAGCATCCACGCCGGCACGGTCATCGGCTCGGACGGCTACGGCTACGTGTTCGACGAGGGCCGCCACCGCAAAGTGCTGCAGGTTGGCAATGTGATCATCCACGACGACGTGGAGATCGGCGCCAACTCGGCCGTTGACCGCGCCACGCTTGGTTCCACCGTCATCGGCCAGGGCACCAAGATTGATAATCTCGTGCACGTCGCGCACAACGTCGTCATTGGCCGGCACTGTCTGGTCATGGGCCAGTCGGGTTTTGCTGGCAGCACGCGCCTTGGAGATTACTGCGTGATTGCTTCGCAGTCGGGGATTGCGGGACATTTGAAGCTCGGCAACCAGGCGATGGTCGGCGCGAAGTCTGGTGTGATGCGCGATATTCCCGACGGAGGGACAGTGCTCGGCTATCCCGCCTCGCCGGACAAACAGGCCAAGCGGCAGATGATCGCGGTGCAGCAGTTGCCGGACATGATCCACCGCCTGCGCGAACTGGAGAAGCAGGTGGAACAACTCCGTGCCAAAGTCGGCATTTAACTCGCATATTTCACACTCTGCATCAGCCTGCTGCGTAGCGCAGACTTCCAAGTCTGCTGTATCGCGGGTTTCTCAACCCGCTGATGCCACGCCGCATCCGACACTCTGCCGACTTGGAAGTCGGCGACACAGCAGGCTTGGAAGCCTGCGCTACAGGTGCTTCGCACGTTCGCATTGAAACAAGTATGAGATAGCAGGTTAAAGATGCAATGGTAGGGCAATGAACTTCCGTCCCGGGTGACCGGCAATCAGGAGATTGAACCGGCTGGTAAAAAAAAGGCCGGACAACAGGTCCGGCCTCTTAAAACAGAATTGAGAACTAAATTACAACGGCAACAACAATGAAATCATACCTCATGCCCTGTCACCTGCCAGTCACCAGTTCTGGTTACAAGGGTCACCCGGGACTATATTACTTAACAGAGGCAGCTTTATTGGGTTTTCCAACAAACCAGCGGTTGAAAACGCTGTTTTTTACGGCGGCGGCTTTGCTGTTTGGCCTTTTTTGAAGTGGGCGGCGGCGGGGTGGCAATCATCCGCTTATCCGTTCAGTAACGCTTCCGCATGTTTCCTCGCGGCGTCACTCTGGCCGCCGAGCATTCGGGCCAGTTCCGTAATGCGGGATTTTTTGTCGAGCAGCCTGATTTCCGAAATCGTGCGGCCATCCTTTACCTGCTTGGTCACGACGTAATGCGCATCGGCGGGCGCGGCGACCTGTGGCAGATGCGTGATGCACAGCACCTGTCGCCGAAGAGCAATTTGCTTCATCTTTTCGCCCACGGCGTTGGCCGTCTCGCCGCCGATATTGGCATCCACCTCATCGAAAATCAGCACGGGAATTTCGTCTTCCGCCGCCAGCGGTCTTGAGCGCCAACATGACGCGGGCCATTTCACCGGACGACGCGATGGCGCGGAGAGGCTTGGCAGGCTCGCCCGGATTGGGAGCGAATTGGAATTCGATTTCGTCGAAACCCGTTTGTCGCAGCGTAGGAGCCGACGTGAGGAGGCTCTGACTTTCTTTTGATTTGAGACTCGTTACCTCGTCTCCTACGGAATCGGCTCTGATTGCCACGTCAAATTTGCTTTGCTTGAAACCCAAATCGTCGAGCTGTTTGCCCACGGCTTTCGCGAGTTGCGGAATCACCTTGCAGCGCTTGGCAGAAAGGTCCCTGCCCTGGCGCAACAGTTCGGCATCCAATTTTTGCAATTCACCGTTGAGTCGCGCCAGTTCGCCGTCGCGCTGTTCCAAGCTTTCGAGTTTGCGCTTCGCATCGTCGCCGAACCCGATGATCTCGGCGAGCGTCGCGCCGTATTTGCGCTTGAGCGAGTGGAGGAGGTCCAGCCGTTCTTCGAGCACCTGAAGTTGCGCGGGGTCAACGTCCACTTTTTCCGTGTAACGCGAAAGCCCGGACTGCAATTCGCGCAACGCGGACGCCGCCTGTCCGTGCAATTCAACCAGTGCGCCCGCGCCCGTGTCCACGCGCTGCAATTCCTGCAAGGTGCGGCCCACCGCGCCAGCCTGCCCGAGCAATGAATTTTCGTTCCCGTCCAGCAGATCCAGCGCCGCCTGGCTTAATTGCAGCAGCTTCGCCGCGTTGCTCGCGCGCTGGAATTTTTCCTCAACCCCCTCATCTTCACCGGGCTGAAGCCGGGCACCGGAAATTTCGTTCACTTGAAAACGCAGCAGGTCCAGTTGCTGCGCGTAGGTTTTCTCATCCACGATGAGCGCGGTTTTTTCGCTTTCGAGCGCGGAGCGGCGTTGAACCAGTTCGCCGAACGCCGCCCGCTCCTTTTCCAGATCGCCGAAAGCGTCGAGAATGGCGAGTTGCTTCGCCGGATGCAAAAGCGACTGGTGGTCGTGCGGGCCGTGCATGTCCACGAGCCATTCGCCAATCGCCGCCAGAACATTCAGTGTGGTGGCCGAACCGTTGACGAACTGGCGGTTCGTTCCACCGGTGGTGAAAGTGCGTTTGAGGACGAGTTGATTTTCCTCGCACGGCTCCAGGCCGTTTTCTTCGAGAAATTTCCCCAGCGGCGACGGAGCGCCGGCCTCCGGCCCGGCTTGTTTCAATCCATTGCCGCGACGAGCCGGGCCGGAGGCCGGCGTTCCGCGTTTATTGACATGCAATTCCGTGACGTCGAACAGGGCTTCGACGGAACAACTGTCGCTGCCATTGCGGATGAGCGTGCGGTCGGCGCGTTCGCCCAGGACGAGATTGAGCGCGCCGATGATGATGGATTTGCCCGCGCCGGTCTCGCCGGTGATGACATTGCAGCCGGGCTGGAGCTCCAGTGTCAGATCGCTCACAAGAGCGAGGTTTTTGATGCGCAGCGTCGTCAACATGGTTACATTCGCACTGCCAATGTGAAGGCGACGGGCGCCTTCGGCAAAAGAAAATTTTAATCATGGCGTTCTTATTCATTTTTCTCGGCAGCGGCACGTCGCAGGGCGTGCCCATCATCGGCAAGGAATATCCGCCGGAATTCCTGGCCAATCCCAAAAACCATCGTACCCGGCCTTCCCTTTACATCGCCACGGACAAGGTCAAGTTGACCGTGGACACGACGCCGGAATTTCGCATCCAGATGCTCCGCGAAAACATCCGCTGGCTTGATGCGGTTATTTTCACCCATTCCCACGCCGATCATATCATGGGTCTGGACGATTGCCGCCGTTTTTGCGATTTGCGCAAAGGGGCGTTGCCGATTTATGCGAACGAGGAAACAATGGCGACGCTTCGGCGTATTTTTATCTACGCGTTTGACGGGCGGGCGATTCCGAAAGGCTATTTTCGGCCCGAACCCCACGTCATTGACGGAACATTCACTTTGGGTGATTTGGAAATCATTCCCCTGCCCTTGCCGCATGGCGCGATCGACACCAACGGCTATCTCTTCGTGCAAAATGGCAAGAAACGGCTCGCGTATTTAACCGACTGCAAGGAAATCCCCGCCGCCGCGCTGGGAAAGGTCCAAGGCGTTGAAGTCGCCGTGCTCGATGCGTTGCGTTACACGCCGCATCCAACCCACATGTGCCTCGACGAAGCGCTGACGGCGGCACGGCGCATCGGCGCGGCGCGGACCTATTTCACACACCTCACGCACGATTACGACCACGACCGGGCACAGGCGGAATTGCCATCCGGAGTGATGCTCGCGTGGGACGGGCTGAGGATAACAGGCAATTAAACGTTGAAAGGACATTGCCGATATGAAAATTATTTGGATTATTTTAGTCGCAACCTTGTTTCAGAACGGCGGGCTTAACCCGGCGCTGGCGGCGGGCAACAACACTTTCAAGCCTTCAAATCCACCGGAAATGAAGCCGCTGACCGGACACGATTCCCCGGCATACCGCGCGGCCCAGTGGTTCAAGCACGGCGTCAATCTGGGTGACTATCTTGAAGTGCCGCCGAACCAAGGCTGGGGGGTGACCGTTTCAGCGGACGAATTTGCACAGATGAAGCGTGAGGGTTTTGATCATGTGCGCGTGCCCGTTGGCTGGCATCATTACGCCGGGGCCGCGCCGGATTTCACGCTCACGCCGGAGATTTTTGCCCGGGTTGATTTTGTCGTCACCAATGCGCTGAACAGCGGACTGGGCGTGATGATCAACATCCATCACTTCAACGAATTGGACAAGGACCCGGCAGGGCAGACGGAAAAATTTCTCGCGTTGTGGCGTCAAATCGCGGCGCATTACAAGGATTTCAACAACCGGCTCGCGTTCGAACTTGATAATGAACCGCATGAAAACGCCAGGACCGCATTGATGAATCCGATTTACGCCCGCGCCATTGCGGAGATTCGCCGGAGCAATCCAAACCGGACGATTTTCGTTGAGCCGGGAAACTGGGGCGGCATTGACGAGTTGAAAAATCTGGTGCTGCCGCCCGACGACAACGTGATTGTTTCC
>Ga0187858_10004991_pt1 | contig 12256 bp, 10 predicted proteins | sample June2016WEW_8_15_FD_133015 | JGI IMG/M metagenome (GOLD analysis project Ga0187858, IMG submission 133015) | Peatland microbial communities from SPRUCE experiment site at the Marcell Experimental Forest, Minnesota, USA - June2016WEW_8_150 | ecosystem: Environmental > Terrestrial > Soil >...
AGCGTGCAGAATTTTCCCAAGTTCGTCTGCAATTCTGCGTTCGTCTGCCGTAACCGCGTGCGTGTAATTCATCGTCGTTTGCGCCTCAGCATGGCCCAGCCGATTAAGCCGGACTGCCATTGGCGCACCGATCTGATCGAGCAGCGTTGCATTGCCATGCCGGAACGCATGGAAGCCACACCGCGGGATTCCCAGCCTCTTGAGCAGAGGATGGAATTTGCGCTTGCGAACTAGGCTGTGATCCCAGGGAGTGCCGTTCTGAGTCGAAAATAGCAGCCCCAGAGGGTTTGGTCGCCAGGTTCGCAGGAATGCGCGCAAGTGCTCCACCAATTCCGCTGAGATCGGGAACCGGCGATTGCCCTTACGGGATTTCACCGTCTGAATCTGCCCCCGCCACACGCTCTGGTGAACGTGGATAAGAGCATTTTCCAAATCGAGGTCGGCAATCCGAAGACCGCAAATTTCGCCACCTCGAATTCCGGTTTCGGCCAGAATTGAATAGAACGCCTTGTGCGGTTCATTGGCCGATCTGATGATGCGTTGCGTTTCCTCCAGAGAGAACGTGAACGTCTTTACCAGTCCACGCTTGGGAAGTACGAGCGCGTCAAACGGATCGTGAGCTACGTAGCCCCACGCGCGGGCACTATTCCACATCATGCGCAGCGTCGCGATCAAGTTCCGGATCGTCTTGGAGTTGCAGTGACAACCGGAAACAAACGCCTGCAACCGTTGTCCGTCCAGATCCTTGATGGCGCAGCTGCCCAATTGCGGCAGCAACCATCTCCGCAACTGACTGCGGGTCGAGCTTTGCGTGCTGCGTTTATGTTGAGACAAGACCGTCGGGTCCACCTCGCGCCAAAGAAGGCGAAGGAGATGAAGTCGGAATATGCATATCGTTGGTGCTACTGGACTGTGACAGGTAAAGGGGATCGAATCTCCTTCGGTCAGTTCGCGTTGTTTTTGTCAGAAAGTGATTTGCAGCAAATGCTCACGGAGGCGCGCAGCAAAGGGTGGTCGATCTGAAGCATTCTCAATGCCTCGAAGATCAACTTGTTCAAACTGGAGTGGACAAATGATCTGCAACAGGGTGTCCGCTTCTTAGATCGGCGTCCATGTTACGGACGAGTTGGATCGACTTCCAAATTCCGCCCACTCCCAGCGGAGTCTTTAGAATCAACAAGCCCGACTGTGGGGTTGAAATGGTCGTTAAACTGCAACCACTGTCAGATGCCACGAGAATTACTGGAAAAAACGCAAACAGAACTCTCGCTGCTGCAATTCGCACTGGATTTTGTCTCGGATTGCGTACATTGGATGAACGCACAAGGCCGTATCCTCTATGTCAATCAGGCATCGTGCCGCTCTTTAGAACGCTCCCGCGAGGAGCTCCTTTCCTTGTCGATCCCAGATATCGATCCGCATTTCCCGCAAGAACGTTGGAACTCGTTCTGGAAGGAACTGAAAGTCCGGGGCTCGATGACCTTCGAAACCCAGCACCGTACCCCGCTGGGACGGGACTTCCCTGTGGAAATAACCGCCAGCTACATGCAGTTCGGTGGGAACGAGTACTCTTTTTGCTTTGCGCGTGACATTTCCGAGCGCAAGCGGGGGGAAGAAGAGGTTCGAAAGAGCAACGACCTAGTACGAATGGTGCTGGATTCAGTCCCTGAAGGGGTCTACGGTATCGACGTGCAAGGCGATTGCACGTTTTGCAATCCTTCCTGCCTCCGACTCTTGGGTTATGAGGATCCTGCGGACTTGCGCGGAAAGAATATGCACGCGGTGATGCACCATACGCGGGCCGACGGAACGTCCTACCCTGTGGAGGAGTGCCACATCTATGAGGCTTTTCGCCTCGGACATGGCACGCATATCGATAACGAAGTCATCTGGCGTCGCGACGGCACCAGCTTCGCAGCCGAATACTGGTCCCAACCCATATTCCAGCAAGGAAAGAAAATCGGTGCGGTTGTCACTTTCGTGAATATCACAGAGCGAAAGCAAGGCGAGGAAGCTGTTCGCGCGTCGGAAAAGCGTTACCGGCTCCTGTTTGAGCGCAACCCGGCCGGGGTTTTTCGTACTTCACTGGACGGGCGCATCTTGGAGTGCAACCCGGCCGTGGCTCGCATGTTTGGCTGTGGCTCGCCCGAGGAAATCCTAGGCAGTCCGATTACAGATTTTTGTCATACGACTTCAGAGCGAGCAACGTTCCTGCAAAAACTCAAATCCGAGAGAACCGTCACAAACCAAGAGACGAGGTTTCGGCGTAAAAATGGTGATTCCGGCTGGGCGATGTTGAATGCAAGTATCGTCGACGACGATTCAGATACACCAGCTTTGATTGAGGGGACGTTCGTCGACATTACCGAGCGCAAAAGTGCCGAGGAACGGGTTCAATCCCTAGCCTACTTCGATGCCCTGACAGGATTAGCAAATCGTGGGCTTCTGCGGGATCGATTATCACAAGCACTTGCTGGTGCTCGCCGAAAAAAGAGTAAAGTGGCGCTGTTTTTCCTCGACCTCGACCGATTCAAGAACATCAATGACTGTCTCGGGCACTCGGTCGGCGACCTCCTCCTGCAAAATGTTGCAGAACGACTTAAAGCATGGGGGCGGGAGCAAGACACGATTGCCCGGCTCGGAGGTGACGAATTTCTCGTTGTGGTGACCGATGTAACGGACATCGCCGATGCAGCGGTTGCGGCTCAGCGGCTCATGGATGGACTGACTGCTGAAGGCGATCGAAGGTCATGCCCTCAGCGTTAGTTGCAGCCTCGGCATTAGCATCTATCCGGAACACGGTGCAGACAGCGAAACCCTCATCAAGCATGCCGATGCCGCCATGTACATCGCCAAGGACAGCGGACGGAACAACTTTCAATTCTTTACGGCGGATATGAACGCCCAGGCGGTTGAGCGGTTGAACCTGGAGAACAACTTGCGAACGGCGCTCGACAAGAAAGAACTCTTTCTCATGTACCAACCGCAGATTGATATGGAGTCTCGAAAGATCACCGGCGTGGAAGCACTCCTTCGATGGCAACACCCGGAAATGGGCCTTGTGTCACCCGATAAATTCATCCGAGTTGCGGAAAACAGCGGGCTGATTGTCCCCATCGGTGAATGGGTGCTCAGGACGGCCTGCTCTCAGGCCCGAAAATGGCAAGATGATGGGCTTACCGCAGTGTCCGTGGCTGTCAATGTGTCGGCGGTCCAGTTTCGTCGAGAGGGATTCTCTGAACTGGTTAGGCAGGTGCTCCTCGATACCGGTCTCGCCCCGCAATACCTCGAACTGGAGTTAACGGAAAGTCTCTTGCTATCCAGCGCCGACGTGACGCTCGCAGTCCTTCGGGAATTGAAGGACATGGGATTGTCCTTGGCGATTGACGACTTCGGGACGGGCTATTCCAGCCTCAGCTATCTGAAGCAGTTTCCGGTTAGCAAGCTGAAGATCGACCGTTCGTTTGTTCGGGATGTCGCGCTGAATCCGGATGATGCAGCCATTACAACTGCAATCATCAGCATGGCAAGAAGTCTGAATCTCAAAGTGATTGCCGAAGGCGTGGAGGACGAAGCGCAAATGTCATTCCTCCGGGCACATCATTGTGACGAGGTTCAAGGCTATTATTTCAGCAAGCCTTTAGTGGCCGACGCGGTTGCGGACAAACTGCGAGCCGAACATTCCGAAGCGCGTGTCAACTCCGAACGCCGGGACTAATCGTCCAGTGCGCTCGCTCCACGTTCAAACTCGTGGCAACGGCGCGGAGAGGCATCGGATGTCGCTCCTAATTTTTCAGTGCAATCTTTCGGGGGGGGTCTTGCGGAAGACCTCAGCTTTACCAGGGCAGCAAAGCGACTGAAGCTGTCCCAGTCAGGACTGAGCCGCCGCTTGAATGAACTGAAGAGTCGATGTGGTTGCACGCTCTTTTCGCGTGATCACGCCAATGTAGCCATCACGGAGGCAGGTCGAGCCTTCGTTGAGGAAGCCAGGTTTTCAATCGTTCACAGTGAACGTGCAATGCAGGCGGCGAAGACGGCGCATGCTGGTGTAGTTTCACATTTGACGATCGGCCACTCCCCTTACGTCGATCCTGTGTTGACTTCAACGCTGTTTTCCATTCGCCTTCCTCTACATCCGAACTTGCTCCTCAATATGCAGAGTGATTTCGCCCCAGAACTCGTCCATGGTGTGTTGACATCCAAACTCGATCTCGCCCTAATCGCCAATCCCGGCGCTAACCGCAAGCTCACGACGACGAAGATTGCGGAGGCTCCCTTTTACGTTGCCATTCCCGATGATCATCCGTTAGCGGCCAGAGAGACCCTTACGTTAGAAGACATGCACGGCTGCACTTGGATTATCTTTGACCGCAAGGTCCATCCGATACTGCACGACATGATCTCTCGGCGCGCGGTAGAGCAGGGTGTCATTTATAGGAACAATCAGAATGTGCTGACGGCCGAAGAAGCTTTTCAATTGGTTTCGGAAAATGTTGGCATCGCATTTCTGACGATGGCGAGCGCACTGCGAAGCAAGAGCCCCGGCGTAACAGTACGCCCTCTTGTCGATAAAGAGCTTCGAATCGAGCTGTACCTGGCATCCCGAGCCGAAAATCGATCGAAACTTGCAAGTGAATTCGTGCGGGCGTTCATGAAGCGGATCGAACAGGTGCTCGCGCCTCCTCAAATGATTCTGCCGTTGAGCGATAGTCACGGCGGTCCGCATGAGACGATGGCTGCAAAGCAGAAGCCAAGGAGTGAAAAGGGTGCAAGGGCCAATAACGATGTTCGACAAGTTCGCTCTCGAAAGGGCAAGTCTCGATGAATGCCTGCGCTTTGCTCGACAACTTCTACATGTCGGCCCAGGACAGAATCGGACCGCCGACGCCAGCCTTTTCAGGGCCTCCTACCGAGTTGGCCAAGTGGCCCGGAATCAGCGAAAGTCACTGAGCACAGTGAGATTATGTCACATGCGATTTAGGACAGGGTAGGACTGTTTGGGCTGATTTCGGCTGCTCGATGTTCGCGTATGGTTCGCGTCACTTGTCGCTGATGCGACTGATTGATATCAAACGGTGTCGGCGGGCGTCGTTTGGTACAAAACGATACGGGAGATCATTTCTTATCGTCCCCAAATTTGAGGAGCCCTCGCATCGCTGCCAATTGCGAAGCCAGAGCCAGATGTTATTTTGATTGTTCGTCGTTTCGTGAACGATCATGCACTCGAACTCATGTCTATTCAGCTACCGACTGCGTACCGATAGGCGAGGTGACCGCCAGAACTTAGGTATTAACGAGAATACGGTGAAGGATCTCAGCATTCTCCCGAACCTCATCTTTGGCGCATGGAAACATTCCGACAAAGACGCCGTCCGTTGGCTTGATGCTCGCAAAAGCATTACGAAATGCCTGCTCAATGCCGTCGCCCGGTATTCGTCCCGCAGCTAAAATCTTGAAAGCGAAGCACGGTTTCTTGGTCTGACGCATCACCTGGTACATGCGGGGAGGATCGCTTTGTAAGTAGATTTCCCGCGGCATTTCCGTCAATTCCCCATTGAGTATTTTCCTCCATTCTTCAGGCGTCCGCGTTCGGTTATAGACGCAACCTGCATAGAAATCAACGTCCCATCCCTCTTCTTCTACCTGAGCTATCACTTCCGGTTTGTGAGTTCCAACACCAACCAACACCCCCAGATCTCGCGCCTTTTTGCACCATTCTTTTATGCTAGCCATGTTGCCGCTCTGATATGCCTTGTCAACCGCCTCGCCCTGCTTGTGCATGGCCAACGGTTTGAGAGCCTTCGCCAGAGCAGGAGTGTCATCGTTGGCTAGAACCTGCATGATCAGATGCATCTTGCCGCCCTCGGCTTGAAATCGGGCCCAGTCCTGTGGCGCTCGCTCCAAATGCACGTAATTGAAAGCATTGATCCCGAAGCGATTACACTGATGCATCACTGCGCAGACGCGGTCCTGGCTATACCACTCTTTCATCGTCGCGCTGTAGTTCTTATTGTAGTGGGAATACCCGCACAACGGATTCACACCCAACACCAGTCGACTGATTTCCACGTCGAAAAACTTCATTTTGGGCACTTGCACCTCGACAGCGGGGACTGCCGAGGCCGCTGCGGAGGAAGATTGTCCCCCACCCAATCCTGTTGCTTGTAGAGATCGGGCCCCCGTCAGGGCCGCGGCTGCAACCACACTCGATTGCAGAAAGCCTCGTCGCGTCGTATCCGTCATAATCGTCTTCCCACCGTGAGTTTTAAACGATTCAAGTTTATATTTACATTTCCCAGGCCAGCCCGTCAGTGCCAATGGTCACGATCGATAGTGATGACCATCACAAGGGTTGACGGTTAGGCCGATGACGCAAAGTTGCAAGGCCTGTCAATCTGACTGAAATTGACTCTCAATGGCGCGATGGCTATTCTTCGCGGGAAGGAGTTTCAGAGGTCGGTATGAGGTTCTCCGGAAGAAATTTTCTCAGCGCCTCATCGCTTTTATTGGGCACCGAGTTGTTGGAACTGCTCGCAACTCCACTTTCAAAATGAAGCTTGCGGGCACGGCTGAACGCCACCACCAATCGAGCAGACCCGTCGCCGGTAACGTTTATTGATGTGGCGAAGGAAGCCGGGGTGATAGCCCCTAATGTATGGCGAGCAGTTGAGAGCAAGAAGTATGTTATTGACCTGCCCCCTGCTTTCGTTCACGTAAGGATACGACAACTTTCTTCTGGTCCATCTCCGGTTTGAGCCGGGATGGGGTTTGGGGCAAGGGGCCGGCGTTTGAGGCCTCTTGCCCCAGTCGAGCTCTGTAGAAACTTCCGGCCTGGGCAGCAAACTCTTTCGGAGTTTTGTACCCAGGCTGCTGTGCGGACGCTCCTCGGTTGTACTCCTTTCGCCAAGCCGCGATTTTCCGCCGCGCATCGAAGGTTTTGAAACCAACTCACCGTCAAGCACTCTTGCCGCAGCCGTCCGTGAAAACTCTCCACCCTTGCGTTCTGCGTGGGCTTGCCAGGCTGAATGTGTACCGACTCGATCTGTCGTTCCGCGCAGCAAGCCAGAAAATGTCGGCTGGACTATTCGCGTCGTAGGAGTGCTAATTGAGCTCCCTGACCCATATATTCCGGAAGCTGATCGGCTCGCTGCGGTCGCCGTGTGCCTGCAGCTTGATCGGTGCGGAGTCGTACTTCCTGTAGGACGGTTGGCCGATGTACAACGTCTCGCCTTTCAACTCGAAGTGATTCTGCACCAGCAAGCCGTTAAAGAAGACCGTCACATATGCCGGAGTTTTCAACGAACCCTCAGCGTTGAACGTTGGCGCGGTCCATACCACATCGTAGGTCTGCCATTCTCCGGGCTTGCGATTCGGGTTCACCAACGGGATGCCTTGCTTGTAGATGCTCCCGGCCTGGCCGTTGACGTAGGTCGGGTTGTTGTACGAATCGAGAATCTGCAGCTCATATCCGGCGTCGCCGGGGCCGGTGGAGGCCAGAAACACGCCGCTGTTGCCGCGCGCCTGACCACTTCCGGTAATGTTCTCGGGAATCTTCCATTCAATGTGTAGCTGGTAGTTCCTGAAGGCTCTCTTGGTTTCAATGTTTCCGCCCGTCTTGTTCACCGTAAGTACGCCATCGGCTACGATCCATCGGGCCGGCGACTTGTCCCGATTCGACGACACCCACTCGTCCAGGTTCTTGCCATCGAAAAGCACAATTGCATCGGAGGGAGGCGTTGCGTCGGTGGCGCCCGGGGCCACTATTTTGGGCACCGGTTCCCACACTTCCGTGTTTTCAGGTCTTGGTGCGGCAGCCGCTGCCGCTTGGATTGGCGCTTGAGCCTCTTGGGCTCCCGTGTCGAGGGGCAAAGAGAGGTGTTGCGCAGGAACGGGAGTGGCCATGGCAGTCAGAGTGGCGAATACAAGGAATCTCGAAAGTTGAACGCCGATGTCGGAGGAACTTAGTTGAACTGAAATCTTCATTTTGGTCTCCCTTGCCTCCTAAAATGTGTGAGAATCGTAAGCTTAACATTTGGCCTCGACGTATTGAACGTTTCAAACCATGCCGCCTTTGGTCAGGTCTGAAACAGATACCTTGAAAGCGTTCAATGCATTCCTACCCCCGCGATCGAAAAGGCATAAAGGTTCGCCTATTTTGAAACGTTATATATTTGTGATAGAGCCCACATGTACCAGTGCGAGGGGTCACAGACCAGAGGCAACCGGAGGGTTATTCTTGTGCACGGAATTGCCTTATCGGGGTGCTGATGTGAGTTGGTATAAAGGGTTAACTCGCCGAGAGTTTATTTACATCGCTGCTGCCGCGGCGGCGGCGAGTGGTGCGACTTCCTGCTCCAATGCCAAAGTGCCGTGGCGATATCTGAGCGCCGACGAGGCACGTACGCTCGCAGCAATGTGCGACCAGATTATCCCCCCCGATCGCGATCCCGGCGCACAATGGGCTCAAGTAGTGAACTACATCGACATTCAGCTGTGCGGGCCGTTTCGGGAGTTGCGGCTGGACTATAGGCATGGGATAGCTGCGTTGGACCGGATCAGCAAGGTGCAGTTTGGGAAAGCATTTGAGGAACTGGGCGCGGAACCGCAAGAAGCGCTGCTCAAGCTAATCGAGCAAGGCGCAGCGTCCGATTCGGCTTGGTCACCAACGGCGCAGAAGTCGTTCTTTGGAGTGGTGCTCGATCATACGATGCAGGGGTTTTATGGGGATCCGCGGCATGGAGGGAACCGGGAACGCGCTAGCTGGAAGATGCTGGAACTGCCCTATCCTCCCGTGCGTGGTCAGCAGAGGTACGGAACCAAAAAGTAGTGATAAACACTTGCGAGATGGGTATCCGCTTCACTCACCCGGCCACCACGTATTGTGGCTTCTGTTTGAGTGTAGCCCCGGCGATTGCGGCTTGGTGAGTCAAGCGGATACCCACCACTTGCGATTGTGAGTACGAGGGCTAGCGAAGTGACTTTGAAACACGCAAATGCGGTTGTGGTGGGTGCTGGAGCCGGCGGTGGCGTAGTAGCGAAGGAATTAGCCTGTGCGGGATTAAGCGTTGTTCTGCTGGAACGCGGCAAGTGGCTTACGGCATTCGATTGCCGGAAAGATGACCTGCGGAACCAGCGGGTGACGACTCTAGGCTGTGGATTCGGGCCTGATGACGAACGCTACCGCCGCGTATCAGTGGACGAGACTGGCCACGAAGAAATCGTGAAACCCTCGAATGGGAAATATAACAATAACGCGGCATGCGTAGGAAGCGGGACGGTTACCTACGGCGCGATGGCATGGCGATACATGGAACAGGATTTTCGCATGCGCACCACTTATGGCGCGGTGGAGGGAGGAACGCTGGAGGATTGGCCGATTTCCTACGACGATCTGGAGCCGTACTACGAAAAAGCAGAATGGGAAATGGGTGTTTCTGGGGACGAGTCGACAAACATATTCAGGACTCCTCGCAAAAGGCCGCTGCCAATGCCTCCTCTTTCACCCAATACGGAGCATCGCTTGCTAGAGCCCGTCGCAAAGCGTCTGGGCTGGCATCCTTTCTATGTGCCCATGCTGCGTAACTCGGTGCCTTACAACGGGCGCGGGCCGTGTATGAGATGCCGATGGTGCGTGGGTTTTGCGTGTGAAGTGGATGCCAAGAACGGTACGCAAAACACGGTGATCCCTAAGGCATTGGCCTCGGGCAACTGTGATCTGCGGACCGAGTGCATGGTAAAGGAGATTCTAACGGACGAGCGCGGTCGAGCAACGGGAGTGGCGTATTTTGATGGCGACAACCACTTGCAGAAGCAGACAGCGGATGTGGTGGTGGTTTCGGCTTCCGCCACGGAGTCGGCCCGCCTGCTGCTGAATTCAAAGAGCCGTTTGCACCCCACAGGAATTGGGAATCGCTACGACTGGGTGGGACGAAATCTGCAGGGGCACTTATATGTAGGAGCCATAGGGTTAATGGACCACGACGTATATGACGACGTGGGTCCCGGCACCTCAATCGGGATTTGCGACTTCAATCACGGGAACAAAGGGTACGTAAGCGGGGGCTCTCTATGCAACGAGTTTACCCGGTTGCCCATTAATTTTGTTAGGTACATGGTGCCACCTGATGTATCACGCTGGGGACCGGCTAACAAAGAGTATATCCGGAAGTACTACAAACGGTCGATTATTGTTTGGGGACCGATCCAAGAGATTCCCGTTTTCGATGCGCGCGTACAGGTGGATCCGGTAGTCAAAGATTTCTGGGGAGTACCGGTGGTGAGGCTTTCTGGGAAGGCACATCCATCGGATCTCATCGTGGGCAGGTACGTCGCGGGCAAGGCCGAACTCTGGCTAAAGGAAGCGGGAGCTATCAAGACGTGGCTGAGGATTCCTGCTAGTCGAGGATTGAGCGGCGGACAACATCAGGCGGGTACCTGCCGCATGGGCAATGATCCGAAGACGTCGGTCGTAAACCGGAATTGCAGGGTGCACGACGTTGAGAACATTTTCGTAGCTGATGGTAGCGTACATGTGACTAACGGCGGTTTTAACCCGGCCCTGACGATTCTGGCGAATGCCTATCGAACGGGTGAGTACATCGCGAAGAATTGGAAGAGTTGGTCATGAGCGGCCAGCACATAGAAGCGAAGATTGGGCGGAATTGGCGGCGCATAGCCGGGTTGGTGTTCGCTGTGGTAATGGTGCCATGTGTGACGATTTTTGGGGTGTCGCTACAGTATGAACGATCCGGTGGAGGAGCATGTGCAAGTTGCCACGAGATCTGGCAACCGTATTCGGACTGGCACAGCTCTGCACACCGTAATGTGAAGTGCGAGGATTGTCATGGCGATGTGTTCACACTGGATGCGGGTTTTCATCTGAACAACATGCACCGAGTGATCACACAGCTGCGCGGAGAAGCGCCCGAGTCGCCACACCTGCGCACGAAGGATGTGGTACAGATGGTGGGCCGCTGTGAGAAGTGCCACCAGGAAGAAACTGCGGATTGGAGGGCGAGCGCCCATAGCGCGCCATACCGTCGAATTTTTTTGGACCCGGAACACAACCATAGGCAAGTGCTGATGGATGATTGCCTGCGGTGCCATGGCATGCATTTTCAGGGACCGATGCGCAATCTCGTTACACCTTTGAATACTGTCGGACCGTGGCGCCTTCAAGAGGGAAGGCTAGCCGACGAGCCGACGATGCCCTGCTTGAGTTGTCATCAGATTCATCACGAAGGGCTACCGCTGGAGAAACCCAGCGCGGACCAGAAGGGCCCGAGCACTCATCAGGAGATCAACCGGCCGTCACTGGGATTATTTGATCGCCGGGAAATGCGTCATGTCCCGATTTCGGATTTGCCTTTACCTGCCGTCTTTGACGGAGAGCGACCGGTGAATATCAGCCCTGATCAGCGACAGGCACTCTGTTATCAGTGCCACGCACCAACGGCCATGGGACAGGTTCGGTCGGGGGACGATCGAACACCGATTGGAGTGCACGAGGGATTGAGCTGCATGGCTTGTCACTTGAAGCACGGACAGCAGACGCGGGCCTCATGCAAGACATGTCATCCACAGCTATCGAACTGCGGGATCGACGTGGAGAAGATGGATACCAGCTTTAAGGACAAGAAATCGAAACACAACATCCATTTTGTGAAGTGCATTGACTGCCATACCAAAGGCGTACCAAGCAAGAGAACAAAGGACCGCACTCAACGCCTTGCGATGTCAGGCAGGGGAAGCAGGACTCCATAAGACTCCGACTGGAAGATCCCTGCTATACAAAAAACAGGCTACCAGGCTCGCTTACTCGGTTCATCCGATAGAGCAGGTTCTTCGCTCCCAGTGAGCGACCACCGATTTTCTTTTTTGCGTAGAACCTTTCTAAGCGTACGCCGTGGAGCGTATTGCTAAGTGTCCACAAATCGGTTAAGTGGCCACTCGAGACGGTCATAACCGAACGTACATGGACGTCCCCGTTTTGCCAAGTCGTCAATCAGTAATGAGGAAAGGTGAGATTGCTGCCGTACATTCGGCCTTTGGATGCAGCTTTTGGCTGCTGGCCCTGATGGAATGCGCTTGGTTGACTCCTCGATCGCTTACACGCACTTGAAGTGCCGCGTCTGACAAGGGTTTTGCCAACCACGGTCTCAGCCGTTTCGCCATCACATCATGATTGCCTGAGCAACTCGTTGGATTAGATTTTGAGTTAGTGGTCTCCTTTTCTCGAATGGCTCTAATTTCGCTG
>Ga0187858_10004996_pt1 | contig 12251 bp, 10 predicted proteins | sample June2016WEW_8_15_FD_133015 | JGI IMG/M metagenome (GOLD analysis project Ga0187858, IMG submission 133015) | Peatland microbial communities from SPRUCE experiment site at the Marcell Experimental Forest, Minnesota, USA - June2016WEW_8_150 | ecosystem: Environmental > Terrestrial > Soil >...
ACTGGAGTGTCCATGGGAGTAAAGGCAACTCAGCCGCCGATGAACGCCGATGAACGCGGATAAGACAAATTCAGGTTCTTGTTCTTCAATCGGCGTTTATCGGCGTTCATCGGCGGCCCGCTTTCTTCAGATCGCCGGAAGATGTTGATGCTGCGGCGGACCTCGCCCTTGGCCTCGGGGAGGGTCTTGCCTTCCTCGTGGGTCATGTCGGCGGCATCTTCGATATCGCGAGCCGTGCCCTTTGCAAAGAGGCCGACGATTTCGTCCGTGCGGGCCGGGTTGCGGTTTTCGAAATGCGGGCCGCGGCCGATCCACTGGCCGTCAATGTAATTGGGAAAAACTGGAGTGTCCATGGGAGTAAAGGCAACTCAGCCGCCGATGAACGCCGATGAACGCGGATAAGACAAATTCAAGTTCTTGTTTTTCCATCGGTGTTTATCGGCGTTCATCGGCGGCCCTCTTTCTTCAGATCGCCGCCGTTTTGAAATAAGTGTCGATCTTGCCGAGGCCCGTCACCGAAGCCACAATATTATTCGGAAACAAGTCGATGCGCGTGTTGTAATGCTCCACCGCTTCATTGTATTTCCGGCGGGCCACCGCGATCTGATATTCGGCGCTCTTCAACGCATCCAGCAAATCGCCGTATTTCTTGCTGCTTTCGAGCTTGGGGTAATTCTCCACCAGCAGCATGAGGCGCGCCAGAGCTTCATCCAGCCGCGCGTTGGCCTGGATCTTTTCCTGCTGGCTATGCGCGGCCGTCAGTTCGCTGCGGGCGTCGTTGACCTTTACTATGGCGCTGGCTTCCGCGGACGCTTCCGCCTGGACCGTGCCTGTCAACTCCGGGACGATGCCGGCGCGATGCACGAGAGCGGCATCCACCTGCGCCCAATCGGCGTCGATGGCTTGACGCTCCGAAACCAGATCTTTGTGAATCGTGATGCACCTGGCGCCGAAAAACAGGGCCACTGCCACCAGAGCGAGCACCAGGAACTTCATGGCCTCAGCACACCAGGTCTTCGCGGCCGATCTTGAAACCGTCGAGATTGCCGAGCACGGTGAGCGCAATCTGTTTGGGATCGAAGAATGCGCGCGCGATGCGCTGCACGTCGCCGGCGGTGACTTGCTCGACGCTTTCCACCAGTTCGTCCAGGCTGAAGAAGCGGCCGAAGTACATCTCCTGGCGTGCCAGGTTGGACATACGGCTGGAAGTGGATTCCAGACTCAGCATCAGCGAACCCTTGAGGTGGTCCTTGGCGCGCCGCACTTCTTCTTCGGCGACCGGCTCCTGCTTGAGCTGCTGGAACTCATGGGTGATGGATTCGACTACTTTGCCGGCCGATTCGATCGAGGTTCCCGCGTAGATCGAGAGGCAGCCGGTGTCGCGATAGGGGCTCAATTCCGAGAAGACGGCGTAGGCCAGGCCCTGGCGCTCCCGGATGTTCTGGAAGAGCCGGGAGCTCATGCCGCCGCCCAGCAGTGTGTTCAGCACGTAACAGGCGAAGCGCTCCTCGTGGGGCAGGGGGTAGGAGGGCACGCCCAGGCATAGGTGCACCTGCTCGAGCGATTTCTTATTGCGCAAGGCGATGCGCGCGTGGGTCGCGGGAACCTGGTCGGCGGGCGCCGTGCCGTTGGGCGCGAGGGATTCGAAATGCTGCCGCACCAGTTCCACCAGCGCCGCGTGCGTCAGATTCCCGGCCGCGGTGATCAACAGGTTCGATGGCGCATAGACGGCCCGGTAGTATTCGTCGATCATCTGCCGGTCGAAGCGCTTGACGGTTTCGCGCGTGCCCAGGATGGGCTTGCCCAGCGGATGATCCTTCCAGAAATTGGCGGAGAAGATTTCATGCACCAGGTAGTCCGGGCTATCCGCCTCCATCTTGATTTCTTCCAGGATGACTCCCTTTTCCTTGGCGATGTCCTCGTCGCGGAACAGCGGGTGGAGCACCAGGTCGGCCAAGACCTCGAAAGCCAGCGGCAGGTGCTGGTCGAGCACCTTGGTGTTGAAGCAGACCAGTTCCTTGGCGGTGAAAGCGTCCAGGTTGCCGCCTACCGAATCCACCGAGCGGGCGATGTCTTCGGCGGAGCGGTTGGTGGTGCCTTTGAACAGCATGTGCTCGATGAAGTGCGAGACGCCGTTCTGCTCGGAAGTCTCGCGCCGCGAACCGGTGCCGATCCAGATCCCCACGGAGATGGAGCGGACATGCGGCATGTGCTCGGTGATGACTCGCACGCCGTTGGCAAGCGTCGTCATTTCGAGGTCGCGCACGGGTGTGGTAGTAGCCATGTCGGATGTGGGCGGAGTGATGCGGGCTCCTTTCATCTAGGATACAACGCCGCGGGGCGGGTTGTTCAGGGCGTGGCGCGAGGACGAGGTTAAGCTGGAGGCGAAGCTCTATCCGGTGGGGGATGCGCTCGCATGGCCGAGGGCCCACTGCCGCAGACGCAAAGAAGAAGGGACAACTGCGCGAGGAAACTGCTAGTTCTGATCTCCAAGTCCGTGTTTCTGCCGGCATATTCTGCACAGCGTGGGTGGCTCAGTGTTGTCCACCCGGTGATGCACCGGCTTGAGAGTACGCAGATAAGCGAACACCGCCTTCAGGTCATCGTCAGTCATGTTGCGAAAGGTCCACCAGGGCATGTGCTTCAGCTTGCGCGCGCCAACGGAAGATGTGCGTATGGCTTGGATGAACACCGCCTCGTCGTAGTAGACAATGCCGGTAGCGTCGGGCGTGAGATTGGCGGCGGCCACCCCCTCTATCGGAGAGCCGCCCGCCATCTCCATACCCGGGATAGGCTGAAATCTAGGAGGCGGACCCAGAGGCGTGTGGCACGCCGTGCAGTGGCCGATCTCGGTCAGGTACGCGCCGCGCCTGGCGGGCGTGGACAGGTCCGGCTGCCGCACAGGTTCGGTCACCGGGTACGGGACCGCTTGGATGAGACGGGCGAGCAGGAATGGAGTCTTTGCCGGAGGCAAACTGCTATGCACCGGCGCCAGGCTGCGCAGGAAAACCACGACCGAAGCCAGGTCTTCGTCGGACAGATGGCGTAATTGTTCGTAGGGCATGAAAGGAATCAACGCCCTTCCGTCATCGGCGATGCCCTCGCGGATGGCCCGTCCGATGCTGTCATCGCTCCACTTCCCGAGGCCGGTTTCCGGATCGGAAGTAATATTGGCCCGACGAGACGAATACTCTCATCTTCAAACAAGACGGAGCCGGCGCCTTCCCTGGAAAGCAACACCGGTGGATCAGTTTTCCGATCGTATTCAGAGTGGCATCCCATACAATCGATGATGGCGTGCACCAAGTACTCCCCGCGACGCAGGCGCTCCGGCGTGGTTGCGAACTTGCGCGTGGTTAAGGGGCGCTTCTTCGCGCCGATCACCGGCCGCCAACCAACAGTGAATGTTAAAGCGATCGCGGCGACCAACAATAAAACGAGAATTCCATAGCCGCCAATCTTCGCCAGACGTCTTCCCCAGGTCCGAGCCATATTCTCTGTCTCCCTGAATCGCCCATGATAGACGATCCACGGTCAAGTCTGAAGATTAAGTCTCCAACGGAGCCCGTACGGCATGCAAGTCTCAACTGGACCGTGACAGTCACTGGCTTTTGTTCTCCGACGGGTTGCGTCATGCGGCTAGGCGAGAAGAACGCGTTGCCCTGGAACTGGACTTTCTCAGGCACGCCCCCATCTGATCCGATTAAAGGGCGACCCCTCCCAGAACAGCCTGCGCACCGGACCCGAATTACAGGAGATCGAGCGGCGCATCGGTAGCTGCAACCTCCGGCCCCAATTAACTTTCGGCCAAACGTGGCTGTCCCACGAGATAGGTGATTTTGGCTCTGTAGGTAGTTTCTCCGCTAGCGTTCGAGTAAATTTTCCTCTGTTTGCACTCGAAGCGGGGCAACACTACCCGGATTTAGAAGTTGCACGCGAATTGCAAGGGAATTTGTGATTGTTCCCACCAAAGGGTTCTGGAGGTAGATCTATGAGCGGCGTAGCAACGAGTGTCAGCGTTCTGGCCCTCCTTCCCTCCCATGAGGACCAAGCCTCTCTAAACGAGATCTTCTGGCACTCCAAGTGGAATCTGCATTTCGTTGAAAACCTTGGTCATGCAAGAGTTCTGATCGACCAACTCCCCGCCGCGGTGGTGATCAGCGACTGCCGGTTGCCGGATGGAAGCTGGAAGGATGTGTTACGCGAATTACATCGCCTACCTGGCGAGCCGCCGCTCATTGTAGCCTCGCGCAGGGTGGATGAGAGGCTGTGGGGGGAGGTTCTCAACCTCGGCGGCTACGATATACTGGCAACGCCATTCCAGGCGCAAGAGGTGGTCCAGTCCGTGAGTCTTGCCTGGCGGCGCTTGCGGGACACGCTTCTGACTGGCGCCCCACCGCCTGCAAAGGCGATGGCGGCGGGCCTCGCGAGCCCCAAGTTCGTGTGGTGAGCGCGGCTCTTCCGGCATCGGCTCTCGCACCGGCCAACACTGCCCAAAACAACGCGTACTGCAAAAACACCGCTTACTGACGTGGGTGCGTCACGGAGCCGCGACCGTGTGGGAGCGGCGCTCCCTGCGTCTGGAATTTGAAGCGCGCGCCCGAACGGGCCCTTGCGTGACGTGGAACTACGCTAGTACCGCAGCCTGTAAGCTTGCATTCTCTCGCGCCTTGCATTCACGCGCGCCTTACAATGGAAAGCATGTCTGGTCCCCAGGCGATTCCCGGCCGCAAGCTGGATGTCCTGATCGTTGAAGACTCCGCCGAAGACGCCGATCTCATCGTACTGGAACTACGCCGCGCGGGTTTTGCGCCCGACTACCGGCGCGTGGCTACCGCACGGGAAATGTCAGAGGCACTCGATGACCGGCGCTGGGACTTGGTCCTTTGCGGCTACAGCATGCCCGATTTCTCATATCGGGGGGCGCTGGCTTTGCTGCGTGAGAAGGACATTTCCGCGCCCGTGCTCCTGGTATCCACCACCATCGTAGATGAGGCGGCGGTGGCCGCGGTGAAGGCCGGCGCGCGCGACATCATCATGAAGGACCGGCTGTCGCGGCTGGCGCACGCCGTCGAACGTGAGTTGGAGGCGGCCCGGAACCGTGTCCGGCAACGCGGGCTCGAGGACGAGATTCAAAAAAGCAATCGGCTGTTTCGGGCACTGATCGAACACAGCTTCGACGCCGTGTGCCTGGTGAATGCCGAAGGCATCTTTCAATATCTGAGTCCCTCCGCCGAACGCATTCTGGGCTACCAGGCAGCGGAGCTCGTCGGGCGAAATGCATTCGAACTCGTCGTGCCGGAAGACCGTCCGCTGGGGCAGCAACGGTTCGGTGAATTGGCCGGCATGCCGGGAGAGGCGCTCACCGTGCAACTACGCGTGAGACGCAAGAACGGGGAGCTGATCTGGACGGAGCATATCGGCACCAATCTGCTCAACGAGGAGAGCCTCGCGGCGGTGGTGGTAAATTTCCGCGACATCACTGAACAGAAGCGCTTCGAGCAGATGCTTCGCGAGAACGAAGAGCGGGCGCAGCAGGAGTTGGCCGAGCTGGAGCATATCTACAACACGGCGCCCGTGGGACTGTGCCTGCTCGGCACGGATTTGCGGTACCTGCGGATCAACGAGCGGCTCGCGGCGCTGAACGGCTTACCCGCCGAAGAGCACCTGGGCCGCGCCATCTGGGAAGTGATTCCGGAAACGGCGCCGCTCGTGGCTCCCCTTCTCCAACGCATCATCGAGTCCGGGCGGCCCGTTCTGGACTGGCAGTTTCGCACGGAGAAGCCCGCCCCAGGCGCGCCCCGCGATCTGCTGGCCAGTTACTATCCTGTCAGGAACGCCTCCGGCAAGACGCTGGGGGTAGCGGCGGTCGTCCAGGAAATCACCGAGCTCAAGCGGGTAGAAGGCGCTCTGCGCGAGAGCGAGCAACGATTCCGGGCATTGATCGAGAATAGCTCGGATGGCTTCGTTCTGCTTGATGCCGGCGGCACGGAGCTCTATTCGGGGCCGCCCATACTCGGGTACGATAGCCGGGAAATCGTGGGCCGCAAGGTGTCTGACCTGATCCACCCGGAGGAGCGCGAGCTCTTACGGGCGCTCCTGGCGGAGTTAGTGGCACACCCCGGTAAGGTGATCACCAGTGAGTTCCGCGTGCGGCACAAGGACGGCTCGTGGCGCTGGGTCGAGGCGATTGCCAAAAATCTCCTCGCGGATCGCGTCATCGGCGGGATCGTGGTCAACTATCGCGATGTGACGGAACGCAAGCGCCTGGAAGAACAGCTCCGGCAGACACAGAAGCTCGAGAGCATAGGTGTCCTGGCCGGAGGCGTGGCGCACGATTTCAACAACCTGTTGACCGGCGTCCTGGGCAACTCCACGCTCGCCTTGGATACGCTCTCGCCGACACACCCCAGCAGGCCGTACCTCGAGGATGTCATGCAGGCGGCGGAAAGCGCGGCGCATCTCACGCGGCAACTGCTGGCTTACTCGGGAAAAGGCCGCTTCATCATCCAGCCCGTCGACTTATCCAGCTTGACGCGGGAGCTCACCACGCTGGTGCGCACCTCGATTCCCAGAACTGTGCAGCTTCGCCTGGAGCTGGCGCCGGATCTGCCCGCGGTCGAAGGGGACCCGGGCCAGTTGCAGCAGCTCGTCATGAACCTGGTGATCAATGGTGCGGAAGCCATCGGCGAGGGCCGGAACGGCTCCGTGTTGGTGGCCACTGGGGTCCAGTCCATCGATGAGGAGTTTATCCGCAACACGTTCGCTGCCGCGGAGATTCACCCAGGCAGATACGTTTCGCTCGAGGTGCAGGATACCGGCGCCGGCATGGACCAGGAGACTCAGTCGAAGATCTTCGATCCCTTCTTCACGACCAAATTCTCCGGGCGCGGCCTGGGTCTGTCGGCCGTGTTGGGGATCGTCCGCGGGCACAAAGGGGCGATCAAGGTCTACAGCACCCCTGGACAGGGCACTACGTTCAAGGTACTGTTTCCAGCCGGTGAGCATGCGGCCGCCAAAGTTCTTCCTGCGGCGGCGCGGACCGATCTCCGCGGAACCGGAACGATTCTGGTGGCGGACGATGAAGACATCGTGCGCCGCACTGCGAACAGCGCCCTGGAGCGGCAGGGCTATCGAGTGCTGCTGGCAACCAACGGACAAGAGGCCGTGGACCTATTTCGCGAAAGCGGGAGTGAGGTGGCCCTGGTGCTTCTGGATCTGACGATGCCCGTGCTCGGTGGCGAACAAGTGCTGCGCGAGTTGCGGCGCATCCGGCCCGCCGTGAAAATCCTGCTATCCAGTGGCTTCAACGAGGTGGAAGCCATGCATCGCTTTGCCGGAAAGGGGCTTTCGGGTTTTATTCAGAAGCCGTACACGGCGACGCAGCTTGCGGAGAAGGTCAAGACTGTTCTGGAGCAGTGACGTGGCGCAGGCACCCCTGCCTGCCGCGCCGGCACTCTTGCCGGCGCAAGGCGAAGCACCGCTCGCTACGGCGAACTGAAGTTCGCCGGTTGGCAGGCGAAAGCGCCTGCCCCACCACCCCTGCCCCCTGATCCCGGTGCGCCAGGCACGAGCTGGGCGTACCTTGCGCGCCATGATAATTTGGGACCAATGACACAAAAAGAAACACTGGCCCAAATCACGGGGATCGGACTCGTGCCCGTCGTGCGCACCGAGAGTGCGGAGAGCGCCATTCTGGCCATCAAGGCGATCTATCGCGGCGGACTGCGCGTAGCCGAGATCACCATGACTGTTCCGGGCGCCGTGCGCGCGCTGGAGAAGATTGCGGACCAGTTTGGCGATAAGATCGTGCTGGGCGCGGGCACTGTGTTGGATCCGGAGACCGCGCGTGTGTGCATGCTGGCGGGCGCGGAGTTCTTGGTCACGCCCAGCCTGAAGCTGGCTACCATCGAGATTGCCAAGCGCTACTCGAAGCTGATCTGTCCGGGCGCGCTGACGCCCACCGAGGTGCTCACCGCGTGGGAAGCGGGCGCCGATATCGTCAAGATTTTCCCTTGCGGCAACGTGGGCGGGCCGAAATACATCAAGGCGCTGAAGGGCCCGTTCCCGCAGATCGAAATGATTCCAACCGGCGGTGTGAACCTGGAGACCGCCGGCGAATTCCTGAAGGCCGGCGCCTGCGCGGTGGCGGTGGGCGGCGAATTGGTGGACGCACGCCTCATCAGAGAAGGGCGGTACGATTCGATCGAGGAGAAGGCCCGGCAGTATCTGGCGGCGATCGCCAAGGCGCGCGGCGAGATGCAAGCCGCCGCGCACTGCTAAACTGGGAATCTACTATGGCGTTGAGCAAAGACTTGCTGGAGATTCTCGTCTGCCCGCTATGCAAGGCAAACCTGGACCTGAAACCCGATAACAGCGGGCTGAAATGTGTCCAGTGCCACCGCGTCTACCCGATTCGGGACGATATTCCGGTGATGCTGGTCGACGAGGCAAAGATCGAAGAGTGATCGACCTGCCCCATGGCAGCCTGTGGCGCAGGCACTCTTGCCTGCCGTGCTGGCACTCCTGCCAGCACAGGCGAGCTTTGCTCGTCTATCGCGCGAAGCGGGATTTCGTTCCGGCCAGATCAACAGCTTCCAGCATGGGCTGGAAGTTAGGCGAGCAAAGCTCGCCTGTGCTGGCAGGAGTGCCGGCGCGGCAGGCAGGAGTGCCTGCGCCACGGGTGCCCGCATGAAAGACCTGTTGCGGCTGCTCGGTTTCGCCCGTAGGTACTGGGTGGTCCTTTTCTTCTCGGTGGTCCTGATGGCCTGCGTGGGCGCCGCGCATGGCATGATCGCCCTGCTGATCGGCCCGATTTTCGATCGCGTGCTCAATCCGGCATCGGCGGATTCTCCCGTGCAGTTGTTCACCGACCCGATATTCCACCACAAGCTCTACCTGCAGCAGCTCGTGCCGGGTGGCATACACAACATCTGGATCATGGTGGCGTTCGCCATCCTGGCGGTGTTCCTGACGAAGGGAATCTGCGACTACCTGGCGAATTACCTGGTGAACTATGCCGGGTTCTCGGCAGTCACGGACCTCCGAAACACGATCTTTGACAAGGTGGTCAAGCAGGGCGCGCAGTTCTTCGAGGCGCATTCCACCGGACGCCTGATGTCGTCGATCATGAACGATATCGAGAAAATCCAGGTGGCCGTGTCGCACATCCTGGCGGACCTGCTGCGGCAGGTCTTCGTGGTGTTAGGGCTCCTTTTCGTCATCGTCCATCAAGACTGGAAGCTGGCCGTGGTGAGCCTGACCGTGCTGCCTTTCGTATTGATGCCCACGGCGCGCATCGGCCGCCGGATTCGAAGGACCAGCCGCCGCTCGCAGGATCACACCGCCGAATTGAACGAGATCCTGCAGGAGACGCTCAGCGGGCACCAGGTGGTGAAGGCGTTTGGCGCCGAGCAGTACGAATCGCGGCGGTTCCGCGCGACCGCGCAGCGGCTGCTTAAGACCAACCTGCGGTACGTGCGCCAACAGGCGCTGGCTTCGCCCTTGATCGAGCTCTTCGGCGCGCTCACCATCGTGGGACTGTTGACCTACGCGCGCACGCAGATCAAGGCCCATCAGCTCACCGCGGGCGAGTTTACCAGCTTCGTCATCGCGCTGTTGATGATGTACGAGCCGGTGAAGCGCCTCACGGGCATTCATAACATTTTCGAGCAGGCCATCGGCGCGTCGCAAAAGGTCTTCGAGTACCTGGAGCACGCCGAGGAGATCCAGGAGAAGCCCGGCGCCATGAAGCTGGAGCGCTTCGCGGATTCCATCCGGTTCGAAAATGTCAGCTTCCGCTATCCGCTTTCCCCCAACGGATTCCAATTGAAGAATTTGGATCTGGAAGTAAAAGCCGGCGAGGTGGTCGCGCTGGCGGGACCCAGCGGGGCGGGGAAGACCACCCTGGTGAATCTGGTGCCGCGCTTCTACGACGTGACTTCAGGTGTGGTGCGGATCGACGGACGGGATGTGCGCGATTTCGATCTGGCGTCGCTGCGGTCGATGATCGGGATCGTGGCGCAGGATACCTTCCTGTTCAACGACACGGCCGCCAACAACATCGCCTATGGCCGGCCTGGCACGCCTCTCAAAGAGATCCGCGAGGCGGCGCAATCCGCGCTGGCGGACGAATTCATCAGCCTACTGCCGGATGGTTACAGCACCATCATCGGCGAGCGCGGCGTGAAACTGAGCGGGGGACAGCGGCAGCGCATCGCCATCGCGCGCGCCTTGCTGAAGAATGCCCCCATCCTGATCCTGGACGAAGCTACCTCGCATCTGGACACCGAATCGGAGCTGCTGGTGCAGCGCGCGCTGGGCAATCTGATGGCGGGCCGCACGGTAATTGTGATCGCGCACCGGCTCTCGACCATACGCCGGGCGGACAAGATCGTGGTGCTCGAGCGCGGCGGCATCTTCGAAGTGGGCACGCACGAGGAACTGGTAAATGGCGGCGGCATTTACCAGAGGTTGCACGAACTGCAGTTCGTGGAAGCCGGGAGCGTGATGGACCTGTGAGTGCGCGCAGCATGACCGGTTTCGCACGTGTGCGGAAAAGCGTGCCCGGCGGGGAGATCCTCGTCAGCATTAAGAGCGTCAACCACCGCGGTCTGGACATGCACTTCCACATGGCCGCGGAGCTGGATGCGTTCGAAGCGGCCATACGCAGCGCCGTCAAGACGAAGGTTGCGCGCGGCCACCTGCAAATCCATGTGCAGCTCAACCGGACTGCGGCGGCCGACTCCTCCAGCTTGAACCGGCCTTTGCTGGCGGCCTATCTGCAAGCGTTTCGGGAGGCGGCCAGCCAGTTCGGCGGGGATAGCCAGCCCGATCTAAATGCGGCACTGCGAGTGCCCGGAATGCTCCAGGTGGCCGAGTCCGAAGATCTTGACTCCAGTCTGGAGCAACCGCTGGTCGAGGCTACCGGAGAGGCGCTGGACCTGCTCAATAGCTTCCGTGAGCGGGAGGGCGCCGCCATGTCGGCGGAGATGGGTGAGCGGTGCGCATCGCTCTGCGAACTGGCGTCGCGGATGGAGAAGATCCGCTCGCGTGCCACACCCGCCTTCCAAAAGAGACTGAACGAGCGCCTGCGCGAGTTGTTGCGCGGCGCGGGCCTGGAACCGCAGCGGCTGGCGCAGGAGGCCGCGCTGCTGGCCGAGCGCAGCGATGTTAGCGAGGAGCTGATGCGCCTGAAGACCCACGCGGCGCAATTGGAGAAGCTGTTGGCGAGCGGCGGGGAGATCGGTAAGCGCCTGGATTTCCTGCTACAGGAGATGAACCGGGAGGCCAACACGATTCTGTCGAAGACCGGCGGTCTGGGAGACCTGGGCCTGACCATCACGGACCTGGCGCTGGCGGCCAAGGCCGAAATCGATAAGATGCGGGAGCAGTCGCTAAATCTGGAATGAAAGAATTCAGCCGCAGATGCACGCAGATGCACACAGATAAGAAGGTTTATCTGCGTGTATCTGCGTGTATCTGCGGCTAATTTTGAAAATGACACGGACCTGACGCTGGCGGCCAAGGCCGAAATCGATAAGATGCGGGAGCAGTCGCTAAATCTGGAATGAAAGAATTCAGCCGCAGATGCACGCAGATGCACACGGATAAGAGCGTTCATCTGCGTGTATCTGCGTGCATCTGCGGCTAATTTTGAAATGACGACCGTCTTCATAATCTCCGCGCCGTCGGGGTCGGGGAAGTCCACCCTGGTGCGGCGGCTTTTGGCGAGTGTGCCAGGGCTGATGTTTTCGATCTCGTATACCACCCGCGCGCCTCGGGGGCACGAGACGGAGGGCGAGAGCTACCATTTCATCTCCCGCGCGGAATTCGAGAAGCGGATCGGCCTGGGCGAGTTTCTGGAGCATGCCGAGGTTTTTGGCAATTATTACGGGACACACGGTGGGGTGCTGGAGCGCGCCCGGGAGCAGGGCATGGACCTGGTACTCGACATCGACGTGCAAGGTGCGCGACAATTGAAGGGTAAGATTCCGGAAGCGGTTACGATCTTCATTCTGGCCCCGTCCCGCGAAATCCTGGAGCAACGGTTGCGCGCGCGCAGCGAAGATGCCGACGCGGTGATCGAGCGGCGGTTGCGAGACGCGGCCAACGAGATTCGAAATTACAGCGCCTACGATTACGTGTTGATCAACAATGAGCTTGCCCAGTCCGACGAAACCCTGGCCTCCATTGTGCGCGCCGAGAGGGTCCGGCGGGGACGCATGGAAGAGCAGATCCGTCCGATTCTG
>Ga0187858_10005002_pt1 | contig 12238 bp, 11 predicted proteins | sample June2016WEW_8_15_FD_133015 | JGI IMG/M metagenome (GOLD analysis project Ga0187858, IMG submission 133015) | Peatland microbial communities from SPRUCE experiment site at the Marcell Experimental Forest, Minnesota, USA - June2016WEW_8_150 | ecosystem: Environmental > Terrestrial > Soil >...
GCGCTGGCCTCGGCGCCGAGTTTCGTACGCGTCTGCGCGGGCGCGGCTCTAAATCTTGTTCCTGGGAGGGGTGCAGAACCCGACTTATACCCATTACTCCAGCGAACTCGTTCCATTATTCCTCCTGATGGGCGCGATGGTCGTTGTGCTCATAGCCGTTGAACGACGGCCGAGCATCGCGCAAATCAGCATCGCGGGCTTATGCTTGGGGCTTGTGCCGTTCGCTAAACTTCAGGCGTCGATCGTCGCGGTCGCCTTGGGTGTGATCCTCCTCTGGCAAGTCGTGCGCCATGCACGGCATCCTTATCGTTCGGGCTTATGGCTGGTGTCGTGCGCGTGTTTGCCGACTGTCGTCATTTTGTTGCCGCTTGCGCTGGCCGGCGGGTGGAATGAATTCTGGGTGAGATACATTTTCTGGGCAAAGAATTATGTCGGCGGGGGCTGGGGAGAAAGGCCGAGTTTTGGTATTTTACCTCCCCAGCTCGGCGCGCTAATGGTGATTCTGCGCGAACGAATGATCGGCGGCTATGTAGCGGCCATCGCCATCAGCACGACAGTGGCCGTCGCGGCGCTACCCATTCGAGAGCTGGCGCGCGACTCCCAGGCGCGACGAATGCTTCTGAAAAATCCGGAGGCGGCGCGGGTTGTGATCGTCGCCGTCATCCTTGGCCTAAGCGTCGCGGCGGTGATGGCGCCAAGCCGGCCATTTTACCATTATGCATTCCTTTTGCTTTGGCCCCTGGCGTTGCTGGCGGGCTTGGCGTGGTCGCTCGAGAGTTCACAATCAGAGCGGGCCACGCCGGGCCGTTGGCGTCGCCAAAACGTCTTCGGCGCGTTGTCGGTGCTGTGCATCGGAGCGGTTGCTCTTTCGGCGCGTAGAACGACCTACGATCCCGAGGTGACCGGGGTTGAGAGCGTATTCAGCGCCGGCCAACTCCTGGCGGCGCCAGACTCGCGCCCCGGGCGCTTGCTGGTGTGGGGCTGGATGCCCGAATTCTATGTTTGGTCCGGATGGACTCCCGCGACGCGAGACATCCTCACCTACAACGAGATCTGGCCCACGCCGAACCGGGACTATTTCCGGCGCACCTTGATGGCGGATCTGCGGAACAACCCTCCCGAATACGTTGTCGACGCCGTGGCTCCCGGCAGTTACGCGTTCACCGAACCAGAAAAAGATGGCATCCAGACTTTTCCCGAATTGGCCGCCTTTGTGTCGGCGGATTACGTATTATTGTCGCCGGCGTCTTCGGCGGGGTCGTGCCCGAGAGTGTTCGCTCGGAAAGACGCGGCGGCCGCCAACGAGAAACGCTACGCCAAACCATCGCGCGTTTACGACTCCTCGCCGCGGGGAGTCGGCCCGGAGCCCGCTTCCGCAAGCCACGGCGTGGACAATCTGGCGTTCGAGTCCTGCGCCGACGCATGGTTGCCGCCCGACGGCCAGATCGGAGAGATCACGGTGGAATTGGCGACGGCGCAGGCGATCGCCGCGATCGAAATCCTCAATACCAGAGGCGGCGTGGAGGGAAACCGCGCGTCCAAGACCATTCGCGTGATGGCCTATCAAGGCGACGACATGGTCATGGACAAGGAGGCGCGGATGCTCCGATTCCCCTATGCGACCGATGTCGCGGTTCCCGAGAGCGTTGGTCCGATCGATAGGCTGGTCCTGCGCGTGGAGAGCTACGCCGGCGTTGGCGGCGGCCTCAATGAGATCCGCTTGAGAAAGCGGTAAGATCGTCGCGAGAGCGGGCCGGGATGCGCTTTTTCTCGGCGACGATCTCTTCGCCTGCCGGGCGACCGCCAAAATGCTCGAGGACAACGGCGACGATTTTATCGCCAAGCGCCGCGAAAACGTTCTACCCCCGTTTCCAGGGCTTCACTTCCAGCAGCGTCCATTCGATCGTCTTTTCGCGGCAGGCCGTGCCTTGCAGGCGCTCCTGCGTTTCCTTCGTCGCGACCTCGGCGAGAAAGGCCCGGCAAATCTTGCCGTCCGTCGGATAGGCGGCGCCGACCGGCGTGAAGCTGCCCTTGGCCCCCGTCTGCGGATTGTCCCAATTGACGCCGGCGCCCTCGCCCTGGGGATCGAGCGCGGTCGCCAGCGCGGCGACGGCGCGCCGCCTGTCTTCGGGGTCGAGACCGCGCGCCAGCTCCGGCGAGGGCCGGCGGATCGAGCCGGTCACCTCGGAGGCGTCGGCGACGAAGCTCTCGCCGCGCGGACCGGGCGGCATGGCGATCGAGCACGCGCCCTGCGCGGCGGCCGCGAGCAACGCCGTCAGCAACCTCACGGCGCGCGAAGATGTTTGAGCAAACCCGCCAGGGGCGCTATGTCTTGATCGGGATCGACGCAAACTTCACCTTCAACCAACCCAACGCCCCGTCGACGTGGGCGACCTGAAGAGGATTTTCGCTTGAACGCGTTAACGCCGGGTGACTTTATCGAGGCCGCCGAGCCGTTTAATCTGTTTGGCGATTGGTTCGAGGAAGCGAAAGCCAGGGAGCCGAACGATCCCGAGGCGATGGCTCTCGCCACCGCCGACGCGAACGGCCTGCCGGACGCCCGAATGGTGCTGCTCAAGGGGTGGAGCGAATCAGGCTTCGCATTCTATACCAACGCGGAAAGCGCGAAGGGAATGCAACTCGCCGCGAACATGCAAGCCGCGGCATTGTTCCACTGGAAATCGCTGCGCCGCCAGGTGCGCCTGCGCGGCCCGGTGACGCCGACGCCGGACCCCGAGGCCGACGCCTATTTCGCCTCGCGCGCCCGCGACAGCCGCATCGGCGCCTGGGCCAGCCAACAGTCTCGGCCGCTCGAAAGCCGCTTCGCGCTGGAGAAAGCCGTCGCCCATTACGCCTTGAAGTTCGGGATCGGCGACATTCCCCGGCCGCCCTACTGGCGCGGCTATACGATCGTTCCGCTCTCGATCGAATTCTGGGCCGACAAGCCGTTTCGCCTGCACGACCGGGTGCGCTTCACCCGCGAGGCGCCCGAGTTCGCCTGGACCAAGCAGCGGCTTTTCCCGTGAAGCGAGCCGCCGCCGCCTCGCCTCGCCGCCGGCCGATTGTCGGCGCCGCCGCGCTCATCGCGGCGCTGGCGTGTTCGCCGCCGGCGCCGGCCGCGAATTTCCTCGAGAATCTGTTTGGCGGCGGCGAAAGCTCCGGCCCCGCCCAAACGCCCCGACCTCGGCTGCGGGGCGCCGAGCCGCGCCCCTCTCGGGAGCCGCCCGCGATACATCCGCCGGCGCAATCACGCGGCGAGACCCATGGGGCGAAGCGCTCCGCCAAGGCCGCGAACAAGCCCGGGAACAAGGCCCCCGCCAAGCCGCTGGCGGAGCCCTCCGAGCCGCCGCCGGCGCCTTACGACGCCCAAATTCAAAGGCTGGCCGAAGTGCTGGGCGGACTGTCGTTCCTGCGCGATTTGTGCGGCGAGGGGGACGGGGACGACTGGCGCGGCAAAATGGCGCAGCTGCGCGACGCCGACGCGGCCGCCGGACCGCGGCGTCAACGATTGACCGCCGCCTTCAACCGCGGATTTCGCGGCTATGAACTCACCTATCGCGCCTGCACGCCCAACGCGCGGCTGGTGATCGCCCGTTATCTCGACGAGGCCGAAAGCCTCTCGCACGAAGTGGCGTCGCGTTACGGCAATCCTTGAACAAGTTGGACGGTCTCGGTTAACCCTTTGGCAAGAGGCGCCTCGCGCCTGCCCGCGGGTTTGACTAAGGTGCGGGGCATGACGCCATTTCATCCCTCCACTCTCGACGAAACAGGCGCGGAACAGCACCGCGCGGCTCTGGTCTATGTCACCGAGGCCTTCGCGGAAGCTATTCTGGCGGGGATAGAAAGCGATAGCTTCGCGCATGCCGCCTTGGCCGCCGCGCTGCGCGAACTGGTCGCCGCCCATGGCGAAGAGAGCGTGGCCGATTTCGCCGAGCGCTTGCCGGCCCGCCTGCGCTCCGGCGAGTTCTCGACCAGGGCGCGGCATTAGAGCGCGAAGGTCGCGCCCCCGTCTCATAAATTTTCGGCTTGCCGGGCGCGCGAAATCGGTCGATAGCCAGCCGCGAACCGGGACGACCCCCCGGCGCCGCCTCGGACAAACACATGACCCGCACGCTTATCTGTCTCGCCCGGCACGGCGAGACGAACTGGAATCTCGAACGGCGCTTTCAGGGACAGCTCGACATCGCCCTTAATTACAAGGGCCGCTCGCAGGCGCGGGCGCTGGCCCGCGAACTCGGGGGCGTCCATTTCGATCACGTCTATAGCAGCGATCTGCGGCGCGCCGTGGCGACCGCCGCGCCCCACGCGGAGGCGCGCGGCCTTAAGATCCACGAACGGCCCGATCTGCGCGAAAAGCACGACGGCCTGTGGCACGGCCTCACCCATGCGGACGTCGAGGCGCGCTATCCGGAAGAATACCAGCATTATCTCGCCCGCCGGGCCGATTACGCCGCGCCCGGCGGTGAGAGCCTGATGCGCTTCGCCGCCAGAGTGCGCGCCGCGCTGACGAGAATCGCCCAGGCGCACCCCGGCGAGACGCTGCTCGTCGTCGCCCATGCCGGCGTGCTGGACATCGCCTGGCGCATGGCGACCGGCAAGCGTCTCGACGAAACGCGCGAATATCCCGCGCTCAACGCCGCGCCGAACTGGATCGCCTATGAGGACGGCGCGTGGTCGCTGGTCGACTGGGCGCGCGAGGAGGGCCGCGAAAGACTCGCGTCGCCCTATGAAGGGCGGGACTTGCCGCGCCGCGAGGCCGCGCGCGTGCTGTTGGTCAATCCGCGCGGCGAAACCCTGTTGCTGCGCTTTGCGAGCCGCATTCTGCCCAATGTCGCGGAACAAGGTTTCACCCATTTCTGGGGCCAGCCAGGCGGCGCGCTGGAGCCCGGCGAGAGTTTTGAAGCCTGCGCCCGCCGCGAGATTTTCGAGGAGACCGGCCTCAAGAATTTTACGCTCGGCGAGCCCATCGCCACGCGCGAATTTCCACTGCTGCTGGGCGCCGGGTGGGTCCACGCGGTCGAGCGCTATTATCTCGTCCGCTGCGAGGATTTCGAGCCAAAACTCGGCGCGCTGACGGCGGAGGAGAAGACCTATGTCGAGGGCTGGAAATGGTGGAGCCCCGCGGAAATCGCCGAGTCGAAGGAGCTGATTTATCCCGAGGCGCTGGCGCATATGCTGGCGGGGGTGGAGGCGAAGTAGCGGGCGGATCGGAGTTCAGCCGCCGCCGCGCCGCATTGCCCGGCGCTCGCCCTAAGTGCTAGAAGGCCAGCGTTTCCCTGTCCCGGAGCCGCCCTTTTGACGCCCGCCTCGCCGCCCTCCGCCTCGATGCCCGCGCGCGGGTCGGGAGATTTGCGTGGGTCCATCGCGACGCGCAAAGGGGCCTCTCTCGCCCGGCGGTTCTTCGTCTTTCTCGGCCCCGGCTATCTCGTCGCGACCGGCTATATGGACCCCGGCAATTGGGCGACCGCGCTCGCCGCCGGATCGCGCTACGGCTGCGCGCTGCTGTTCGCGGCCGTGCTCTCCAGCCTCATGGCCATCGTATTGCAGGCGCTCAGCGCGCGGCTGGGGCTCGCCTCCGGCCTCGATCTCGCGCAGGCCTGCCGCGCGCGTTTTTCGAAGCCCGCCGCGATCGCGCTGTGGCTCGTGGCCGAGGCCGCCATCGCCGCGACCGATCTCGCCGAGATCATCGGCACGGCGATCGGGTTGCAGCTTTTGTTCGGCATGCCGCTCGCGGTCGGCATCGCCGTCACGCTGCTCGACACTTTCGTGGTGCTGGCCTTCGAGCGCGCGGGCTTTCGCAAGATCGAGCTGTTCGTCGTTTCGCTCCTGGGGCTCATCGCCTTTTCCTTCACCGCGCAGCTCGCCATGGCGCATGTCGATCTTTCGCAAGTCGCGCGCGGCCTCGTCCCGACGCGTCAGTTGCTCGACGATCCCCGCATGCTTTATCTCGGCCTCGGCATAGTCGGCGCGACGGTGATGCCGCATAATCTCTTTCTACATTCGTCGATCGTGCTGACGCGCGCGGTCGGCGCCTCGCCGGCCGAAAAGCGCGAGGCGATCGGCTTCGCGCTGATCGACAGCGCCATCGCGCTGTTTTTCGCGCTGCTGGTCAATGGCGCGATACTCGTCCTCGCGGCTTCGGTGTTTTACACGAGCGGCCACACCGAGGTGACGGAGCTCGCCGAGGCGCATCGGCTGATCGCGCCGCTGCTGGGCGCGCCACTGGCGTCGAAGCTTTTCGCCATCGCGCTGATCGCCTGCGGCCTCAACTCGACGGTCACGGCGACCCTCTCCGGCCAGATCGTGATGGAGGGCTTCGTGCGCCTGCGCATGTCGCCGACGCGGCGTCGGCTGTTCACGCGGCTGATCGCGGTCGTCCCCACGGTGGCTGTGACGCTGATCTCCGGCGAGGCGGCGACGGGAGGGCTGCTGGTGGCGAGTCAGGTCGTGCTGAGCTTCACCCTGCCTTTCGCGATGGTTCCGCTGATCTGGTTCACGGCCTCGCGCCGCGTGATGGGCGAGCTTATCGCGCCGCGCCACACGACCGTGCTCGCCGCGATCATCGCCGCGGTCATCGTCGCGCTGAACGCCAAGCTGATTTTCGACGCGCTGGCGGGGTGAGCCCCGCGCGCTCAGCCCAATTCGTCGACCAACTCCCGCCACACCGCCGGCAGCGTGGCGGCGATATCCTCGGCGATCAGTCCCGGCCCGAAGATCGCCGCCGCGCGGGCGTGCATCCAGGCTCCGCAGGAGGCGGCGGCGAGAGGCGCCATGCCCTGCGCGAGAAGTCCGGCGATGATTCCGGTCAGCGTATCGCCGGAGCCCGCCGTGGCCAGCCAGGGCGAGGCATAGGAGAGGATGGTGGCGCGGCCGTCCGGGGCCGCGACCACCGTATCCGCTCCCTTGAACAAAAGGACCGCGCCGCTCTCGCGCGCCGCCGCCCGCGCTTTGTCGAGCTTCGACAGCGGCGCGCCGCTGGGCGAGCGCCCCTTGGGATCGAACAACCGCGCGAATTCGCCGGCGTGCGGCGTCAGCACGACGGGACCGGGCGCGGCCTTGATCGCTTGCCAAAGCCTCTCCGGCTCGTCCGAAAAACTCGTCAGCGCATCGGCGTCGAGCACGAAGGCGCGAGAAAACGAGCCGCCCTTAAGCGCGGTCTCCACCTTCTCGCGAGTCTCCGCCGAGACGCCGAGGCCCGGTCCCATCGCCACGACATTTTTGCGCGCATCGCTCAGCAATTGCTCGAGCGCCGCCGCGTCGTCGGCCTCGCGCAGCATGACGCTGGTGAGCGCGCCGGCGTTTATCGCCATCGCATCCCGTGGACTCGCGAGAGTGACGAGCCCGGCCCCCGCCCGCAGCGCCGCCGCCGCCGCGAGCCGCGCCGCGCCGGTGAATGACGCGCCGCCGCAGACCACGAGGGCGTGCCCGCGCGAATATTTATGCCCCTCGATTTTGGGAAAGGGCAGCGCCTCCAGCCAGAAGCCGGGGGCGTTGACGAAAATATCCGGCGCGATGTCGGCGAGCACGCCAGCGCGAATGCCGATATTGGCGCAGGTCAGCGCGCCGCAATGCAGGCGCCCCGGCAGCAACAAATGCCCGCTCTTAAGCCGAAAGAAGGTCACCGTGGCGTCGGCCTCGACCGCGACGCCGCGCACCGCGCCGGTGGTGCCGTCGATGCCGGAGGGCATGTCGACGGCGACGACATGCTGGCCGCTTTCGCGCCGCCATTTGTTGAGCCGCGCGATCAGTTGCGCCGCCGGCCCGTCGATATCGCGCGCGAGCCCCGCGCCAAACAGCGCGTCGACCACCAGATCGGTTCCGTCGAAGGAGCAAGTCTCGGCGGGCTCGACCGCGCCGTCCCAGGCCGTCGCCGCGGCCAGCGCGTCGCCCCGCAGGCTTTCACGCGGCGTGAGCGCCGCGACCCTGACCTTGATCCGCGAGTTGCGCAGCAACCGCGCCGCGACATAGCCGTCGCCGCCATTATTGCCGGGCCCGCACAGCACCAAAACCCGCCGCCCGCTGCTTTTCTGCAAGATTTGATTGGTCGTGCGCGTGATCGCGGCGGCGGCGTTCTCCATCAGCGTCATGCTCGGCACGCCGCGGGCGATGGCGAGGCTGTCGGCGCGCGCCATCTGGCTGGTGGTGAGAATTTCGATTGGATAAGGGCCCTGGGTCATCGGATGATCGTGGCAAAAGCGCGCGCGCGCCGCAATGGGGTCGCGGGGAATTGTTGGGGTTCGAGCGATTGCGCCGGCGCGTCGTCATGCGCGAAATTCGCCGTCAAAGCCGCTTTTCGAACCGGCGATACTATCGGTCGCCGCAGCGAGGCCCGCGACAAACGGGTCGGCGAACCCCATGCGCGATCTTCTTGGCGCCGCGCCATTGGGCGCGTTAGTCGAAATTTATTCTCTCCTTTTCTATCACCAGAGGAAATTGCCTCGAATAATTTAGAAGCAGCCCAATATATTCCCCGACCACCCCCAACGCGAACAGCTGTATAGAGCCCAGAAAGAATATTGAAATCAGCACCGGAGCGACGCCGATGGGCAAACTATACCAAAAAATGAGTTTGGCGGCCAAATAAGCGAGGCCGACGACAAAACTCAGCATCGAGACGAAAAAACCCAAGAAAATCATAAGACGCAAGGGTGCCCGCGAATAACTGAACAACCCCAGCAACGCATAGTCGGCCAGCGAGAACAAACTATAGCTTGATCGCCCGGTTTGGCGCGGCGGCTGATCATATTCCACCACCGCCCGCTCGAACCCGACCTCCACGACAAGTCCGCGAAAGTATGGCTCGGGCTCCCTAAGCCCACGCATCGCGTCGACCACGCATTTGTCGTAGAGGCCGTATCCCATATAATTCGGGATCTGCTCAACTTTCGAAAGCTTTTTCATGACCTTATAATATGCGTCGCGCGCCAGTCGCCAGAGCATGCGATCGTCGCTGCTTCGCTTGACGGCGATGACGACCTTGGCGCCTTCCCGCCAAAGCTTGACCATGCTCGGAATCAAGGCGGGCGGAGTCTGAAGATCCGCCACTATCGGGATCGTGGCGTCACCCTTTGATTGCAGCATCGCGTGGAACGGCGATCGCGCGGGCCCGAAATTGCGTGAATTGACGATAATTTTAATGCGCCTGTCAGACGCCGCGATCTCGCGGAGAATCGCCACGGTGCGATCTTGCGAGCAATTGTCGATAAAAATATGCTCGTAATCATATTGCGGCAACTCGGCCGTCATGACCGCGCGCACCGCCTCGCTGCACCGCGCGATGCCGGCTTCTTCATTGTAGCAAGGCGTAATGATGCTTAGAACGGTCATGTTCATTTCCGATGAAGGCCGCGATCGACCGGGCGCGCGAAGGCGTAATAGAAAACTAACGCCATCACGTTAAAAATATGCAACGGCCGGGGATGAACAGGCGTTTCCTCGCAAGGCCATGACGAGCGGCCATGCGCCTTGGCGCCCACCAACAGGATAAGAAATGAGACTCGCGAAGCGTTGCGTCGCCTGCGATGGCGATCGCCTCGGACATGTGCCGGCGGTTCTGATGCCGTTCGTCGCCGACAGGATTTTCGGATGGCGGCCGACGGAGATTAGTCCGGAATGGGGCTTGCGGGACATTCCCGCGGGCATGGCCTGCAGCATCTGCAAAACAATGATGTGCGAGGACTGCGGCATGCTGTTTCTCGACATGCGTTTCGATGACGAGGAGATGGCGGCGCTCTATGCGGATTATCGCGGAGAGGCCTACACGCGCGAGCGTGATCGCTTTGAGCCGGGCTATGCCGCGCGCAATGCGATCATGCTCGAGGGAAGCGCCTATATCGGCCAAATCGAGGCGATTCTGGAGCCCTATCTCGGCGCGAGGCCGCGCGTGCTCGACTGGGGTGCCGACACGGGCGTCAACACGCCTTTTCGCTCGCGCGCCATGCAACATGATGTCTACGACATTTCCAATCGCCCGATGGTCGAAGGCGCGCGCTCCGTCGATCTGGATACCGTGAAGGCTAGTGTTTACGACCTTATCGTGTCCAGCCACGTGCTGGAGCATGTTCCCTATCCGCGAGAGTCTCTTCGCGAGATCGCGAACGCGATGCGCCAGGAGACTATTCTTTACGTCGAGGTTCCGCATGAAGAGGTCGTGCGCCTGAGCGAGAATCCGGCCCAACGTCTGGATCGCAAGCGCCACTGGCATGAACATATCAACTTCTTCACGCCGTCCGCGCTCGACGCGGTCTTCGAAGATGTTGGCTTAAGCATCATCGAGCGCCAATCGTTTCCCATCGCGGCTGCCGGCAAGAACAGCCATGTCTTTTCGATCCTGGCGCGGCGATCAACTCGAGCCGCTGTTCCCTAACCGTCGTTAACGCCGCGTTAACGCCGTTCCACTAGCTATGGCGCGAGGCGAGCGCACGCCGCGCGGCGAGGAAATTCGCGATGCGTCGCATGAACGCGAAGGGCGCCGATTCCCCTCGCATGTTCGGCGATCCGTTCTCCCGTTCGACGCAAGTGGGAAAGCCCCTCTTCTCGAAACATGACCGCGCTCCCGGGACTAAAAACGATGATCGTCAAAACCATCGCCTTCGATCTCGACGGGACGCTCATCGAAAGCGCTTCGCTCGTGGGCGACATCCTCAATTCGATGCGTCTCGAAAAGGGTCTCGCGCCTTTAGGTTCCGACCGCTATCGCGTCTGGAGCAGCAGAGGCGGAAACTATCTTGTCGGTCATGCCCTCGAGGCCGGTCCGGAAGCGGTCGGCGCGCTGCTCGACGAATTTCGCCGCCGCTACCATGAGCGTCCCACGCCCATGGAAAGCGTGTTCCCGGGCGCGCGGGAACTGCTGGAGCGGTTGACCGACGCGGGCCGCCGCCTCGCGATTTGCAGCAACAAGCCGCAACGGCTCTGTCACAAGCTCCTGGACGAGACTGGTCTCATTCGCTTCTTTGGAACCATCGTCGGTGGAGACACGCTCGACAAGAGCAAACCGGACCCAACTCCCTTAACATATGCGCTGTCTCGGCTGGGTGGAGAGACCGACACGGCGTTGATGATTGGCGACAGCGCCGTGGATCAACGAACCGCGGCCGCCGCGAATGTTCGCTTCGCATTTTTTACCGGCGGCTATGACGACGGCGTGGATCGCGCGAAGGCCTATCGTGTGTTCGATGCGCTTGGCGAAGTCGCGTCGATCCTCGAACCGGGAGCGAAGCCGGCGTTTGCGGCGCCACATGGCTTTGGCCTTGATCGCGGCCTGGTCGAACAAACCAAGTCGGCCTAGCGGCGATGGAAACTCGGGGCTGGTCCTTTTCGCGGGATCTCGAAGCGGTCATTGATCTTGCCCGGGATGATCTTCTTGATCTCGATGGCGGACGCCTGTTCATCACCGGAGGAACGGGCTTCATTGGCTGTTGGCTGCTCGAATGTCTTCGTCATGCCGAGCAAACTCTCGGGCTGCGGCTGCAAGCGACGATCCTGACCCGAAGCGTCGACGCCTTCCACAGGAAGGCTCCCCACCTCGCCGAGCATCGCGGGTTCACATTCCTGACCGGAGACCTCTCGAACTTCGATTTTCCGGACGGCGAGTTCACGCATGTCGTTCACGCGGCCGCCGACGCGAGCGCGAAGCTAAACGCCGAGGATCCGCTGCGGATGTTCGACAGCGTGATCGACGGCACCCGTCGGGCACTCGATTTCGCCATCGCCAGCAGAGCGCGGCGTTTTCTTCAACTCAGCTCCGGCGCCGTATATGGCCGTCAACCCCCGGACATGACTCAGGTCGACGAGCGATGGATGGGCGCGCCGGATTGCGGCGCCCCCGTGAATTCATACGCGGAGGCCAAGCGCGCCGCTGAAATGCTTTGCGCGCTCTATGCCAAGCAATTTGGCGCCCAGATCTCGATCGCGCGCATTTTCGCCGTGCTCGGTCCCTATCAGACGCTCGACGCGCATTTCGCGGCCGGCAATTTCATCAACGACGCCATGCACGGCCGCGCGGTCGTCGTGCAAGGCGACGGACGAGCCTGCCGTTCCTATCTCTATGCTGGCGATCTCGTGGTTTGGCTGTTGCGATTGCTCACGCGCGGAGAAGCGGGCCGCGCCTATAATGTCGGGTCCAGCGAGTCCGTGACCATCGGACAACTCGCCGCCCGCGTCGCCGCGTTGATCGGAGACGGCGACTATAAAATTCTCGGCGCGGCGGACGCCGGTTGGAATCCAGGGCGCTACACGC
>Ga0187858_10005003_pt1 | contig 12238 bp, 11 predicted proteins | sample June2016WEW_8_15_FD_133015 | JGI IMG/M metagenome (GOLD analysis project Ga0187858, IMG submission 133015) | Peatland microbial communities from SPRUCE experiment site at the Marcell Experimental Forest, Minnesota, USA - June2016WEW_8_150 | ecosystem: Environmental > Terrestrial > Soil >...
AACCCGAAAGGGCAGCGATACCGTTCTCTTAGCTCACGCGCTGCTGCAGATCGGCGACAAATGGGCGGTCAGCGGAAGGCAGGGCCCGCCGGTACGATTTGTAGATCGAAAATCTGGACGGGCGGTGAAGCTGGCGCTCGTTGACGTGGAGGCTGGGGTGCCGGTCAAGTGGGCGGATATCGTTCCACGCGAAGGTCCCGGCGCCGACGATCTGGTACGGTGGCGCCTGACGCACTTTAAAGCTCGGCAGTCTCTCAAATCGAAGTTTGGAGCCTGATATCAACCCGAACATGCAACATGCAAAATAATCACGTCTCGCTAATCTGACCGCGAAGTTCGCCGAAGCCAATGCGTGCAAAACCGGGTTTTTCGCACCAACCTTTGAAGACGATCGCATCGCCGTCGTCCAGGAAGCCGCGCTTTTCGCCATTGTCTAGCGTCAGAAGCCGACATCCCGCTTGACTCAGCTCCATCAGCGCGCCCGCTTCTTCGGGACCCGGGCCCGAGATGGTGCCACTCCCCAGCAAGTCGCCGCTTTGCAGATTGCAGCCGCCGATCGTGTGGTGCGCTACCATCTGCGCGACTGTCCAATACTGATGCCGGAAGCTCGTTCGGGACAGCCGTTGCGCCAAAGCCCCGTCGCGGCGGTGGCGTTCGGTTTCCAGCCACACCTCCAACTGGATATCGATGGCACCTTGGCTGCGGTTGCGCGGGTGCTCGAGATAAGGAAGTGGCTGCGGTGCATCGTTCCCGCGAAGCCATGGCTGACGGTAAGGTGCTAGCGCCTCCATAGTCACGACCCAGTGAGAGATTGTTGTAGCGAAATTTTTTGCCAGAAACGGACCCAGAGGCGCCGATTCCCAAGCTTGGATGTCGCGGGCCGACCAGTCATTGAGCAGACAAATCCCGAACACATGGTCCTCGACTTCGCCGAGTGGGATCGCTTCACCTTGGGCGTTGCCGGTACCGATAAAGATTCCAAGCTCGAGTTCATAGTCCAGCTGCGAACAACGGCCGTAGGTCGGCACAGATGCTCCTGCCGGCAAAACCTGCCCCAAGGGTCGACGCACCTGCTGACCGGAAATCCCTACGCTCGACGCGCGCCCATGGTAGGCGAGCGGTATCCAGTGAAAGTTCGCGGTAAGCGGATCTTTAGGCCTGAAGAGGCGGCCGATATTCGTGGCGTGATGAATCGAGGTGTAGAAGTCCGTGTAGTCACCGATGCGCGCCGGTAGCGAATGCTCCGCTTGCGCTTGAGGCACCAAGCAGGTCTGCAATTGCTGACGCGTAGCATCGTCGGCATCGCGGTGCAGCAGATCGAAGAGCGTATGGCGCAAGGCCCGCCAAGCTGCGGGCCCCATTGCAAAGAAGTCATTGAGCTGGGGATTGCAACACGCACGGACCGCATCTGCGGACAGTCCTTCGAGGGTACTGAGCAATGATAAGGCGGCCAAGTCTAGAATCTGGTCGCCAATAGCCACACCACAGCGGGACTTCTCGCTGCCGCCGACGCGGCGGAACACGGTGAACGGCAAATTCTGAATCGGGAAATCACATCCCGCTGAATTCCCGGTCTCGATCCAGCTCTGCGCTGCCGCATCGTGGGTGTAATTTAATTCAGTCATAGTCGCCGCGCGGCGCCCGTCGGCTTAAAAGCACTCGGCGTTGCCGTAAGTCCTCGATCACGACTTGACTGATCCCCCGCTCCGTAAGCAACTCGGCATTGTGCTCGCCCTGATAGGCTGGTGATCCTGGTGACGGCAGCGTGGAACGGCTAAACCGCCAGGGCGGACCCGGCATGCGCACACTGCCGCCGCCACGGTCGTTCACTTGCACGATAGCGCCCCACTCCTTGGCCCATTCGGTTTCCGCAAGCTCCTGTGTGCTGCGGATCACGCCAATAGCTAGGCCTGCTTCGCTCACCTGAGCCTGCAATTCGTCAAGATCGGCGAAGGTCAGAATCCAGGCTCGCACTTCCGCCAGCAGTGCCTTAAGATTCTGCCGACGCAGTGGCGCGCTGGCAAACTGCGGATCGGTCAGCAGGTCGGTGCGCCGCATCATCGCGCAGTAGCGTACAAACATCGGCGTATAGATCGGGCTTGCTGCAATGGTGATACGCCGGCCGTCAGGCAGATCGAAAATGTGCGACTCGGGGGCGCTCAGCGCCACCGGCTCCCCCTTGGTGTCGATACCTGACAACTGGGCTCCGGCTCGCTCGTTGACCGACAGCATGGTCGCGGCCATCGATACGTCGACGTGCTGTCCTTCGCCCGTGCGGGCGCGATGCGTAAGCGCGGCCAGAACGGCGATGACGCCTTGCAGGCCGGTGTAAAGGTCGGCGTGACTGCACGCGTCATTGCGCGGCTCTGTGAGCGCCTCGCCGTAATGGTGCTCCAGTATATCGGTAAGTCCTGTTTCGGCCTGCACTGTAGGCGCGAAAGCGGGTCGATTCCGCCAGGGCCCGGCCTGGCCATACCCGCTGATCGACACGTAGACGACGTTCGGGTTGAACTCGCGTACCTGCTCGTAGCCCAGACCGAAACGAACAAGGGTGCCAGGGCGAAAGTTTTCGACGATGACATCAGCGCTGCGGCACAGATCCCTTACGATCTCCCGCGCCTCCGGCCAGTTGAGGTCGATGCTGAGATTGCGCTTACCCGCATTTTGCTGCGTGTAGTACACCGACATGTTGTTGATGTGGGGCACACCCGCCCGCCCAGCATCACCCGCTGGCGGTTCGATTTTGGTCACATCGGCGCCCAGATCACGCAAGGTCTTGGTGCAATGCGGGCCAGCCAACACGCGGGTGAAGTCGATCACGCGCAGACCTTGCAGCGGAGCGTCCATGTCAGTTCCCCTCAAACACTGCCGAGCCGGGGCCGGAGGCGAGGAAAGCAGCCAAGCCGCGCTTCTGGTCGCCGCTGGCCCACATCTGATTGTTCATCTCAACTTGCCGCGCGTCGGCACCGCTGATCCCGTAACGTGCCGACAGATTCGCCAGCGTCTTGATGCCCCGAAGCGCGACCGTCGGCCCGGCGGCGAGTTGGCGCACCCAGGACATCGACGCTGTCGGCAGTTCGCTCTCGGGAACCACGAGGTTGACGATGCCCCAGCGCTCAAGCGCCACCGGGTCGTGCCGGCGGGCAAACATCGCCATTTCTTTGGCCCGCGCAGGCCCGGCGCGCTGCACCACGCGCTGCACGCCGCCCAGGAGGGGTAGCAGGCCGAGCGAAGCTTCAGCCATGCCAAATGAAGCCGTGTTGGCGGCGATGATCACGTCGCAGGTCAGCGCCAGCTCGAATCCACCGCCGAGAGCGGCGCCATGCACGGCTGCCACCACCGGCAGCGGCACGTTCTCTAGCGCGTCGATGAGCTCCTCGAAGTCTTTTTGGTCGCGGCGGCGCCCACCGCCTGTGAAGGCGTTGACGTCGGCCCCAGCGCAGAAGTGACGCATTGCGCTACGCAGCAGGATGCCGCGGCAACCGCCTGCCACGGCCTCACTGTAGGCAGCGAGCATTGCATCGAGAAACGCTTCGTCGATCAAGTTGTGTGGCGGCTTGGCCAGCGTGACGACGCCAACCGCACCGTCTTTTTCAAAAGTCACGATAGACATGGCTTTTTCTCCGTGCATTCACTGGTTATCGAGCGCGGTCTATTTGATCCGAGCCGCGCTCCTTTCGATCTTTTCAAGGTAACCACCGACGTCCGGCGCGAAGGCCGGGTGGGCGAGGAGCCGCCGAAAATGACTTGCCGATCGGGGATACGTTTTGGCGAATTCGTCGTCGAGCAGAAGAGAAAGCCGCGCCGCATCGAGGACGGATCGGCGGGCCCGCTCGTTGTGAAACAGGCATAATTCGGCAACGAAGCAGATGTCCGCGAGCGTTATATCGTCGCCGACCAGGAAGGAGCGGCGCGGTGCCAGCGCCTGCTCAATACCTAACAAATAGGCTGCGAAGGCGTCCGTCATGCGGGTATGAAGTTCGCGCGAAACGGCACCGTCGCGCAGAGCGAAAAGGTAAATCTGACCGTCGCGCGCGAATACCAAGCTTGCGTCCAGAAACCCGTCAATCCGAGAGCTTTCGTAGATGTCGCGGCCATAAAGTGGAAAGCGCTCCGTTCCTAGCCGAGCCACGGCGCGCATGATGCTGTTCGATTCGAAAATACCCGTTCGGCCATCCGGGCTGAACGCGGCGGGCACGGTGCCAAACGGCTGTGCCTCGAGAAATGCCGGGGTCTTGTAGAGTTTGCGATCGGTGAAGCCGACGCGACCGGTGCGTTCCGTCGCGATCAGCACGTCGGATGGCACATCGGCGATCGGGCGAGCATCGAAATCCCAGAGCCATTGTGACAGGTCGCCGGACGAGGCGCCGCGCACCTCGACCTCCACGCCGCATAGCCGGGCCGCGATCGTTGCCTTCCAGATCCGGGGATTGGGCAAATACGAGAAGATGCGCAAGGCGGCCATGGCCGTGCTCACCAGGTTTCGCCGTAGGGGCGCAGCTCAACGTTGAACGACCAGGCACTGCGATCCTGCCGGGTCAAATGCCAGGCTTCCTCGGCGATGGCGGCGGGTTTAATGAAGAATTCGTCGGGCTTGTCTTTGTAGCGCTCACGCGTCCAGGGGACATCGATCACCGCGTCAATAATAATGTAGGCGACGTGTACGCCCTTCGGTCCAAGCTCCCGCGCCATGGCTTCGGCCAGGATACGTTGCGCGGCCTTGGTCGGCGCGAAGCCGGCGAAAGAAGACTTGCCCCGCAGTGCTGATGTGTTGCCGGTTACGATGATGTTGCCGCTGCCGACGCTTATCATGGCGGGCGCGAGGCGACGCGCCAGATAGAGAAGCCCCATCGTGTTGACTTGAAAATTGCGGTTGAGCACCGCGGGGTCGATCTCCAGGAATGAGCCGAAGACGCCCCCCACGGCGTTGTGCACCAAGGCGGTCGGCACGCCGAGTTCGCGTTCGATGCGTTCGGACACCGTTTCGACCTGCGCCGCATCGGAGACATCGCATGCGTAGCCCTTGCTTCCAGGAAGCTGGCGCTCCAGTTCAGCGAGACGCTGCGCGTTCCGCGCCAGCATGGCAACGCGATAGCCGCCGGCGGCAAATCGGCGGGCCAGTGCGGAGCCCGTCCCGGGACCGACGCCCGAAATCACGCAAACTGGTTCTGTCATCGGGCCGCTCTTCTTATGACGCTAGTCTCGTGAAGTCTGGCTGTCGCCGTTCTGCAAAAGCCTTTAAAGCCTCTCGTGCCTCGTCGGTTTGCAAACGCTGCGCAAAGATTGCGGCCTCCTCATCCATTCGCCGCAGAATCCGCTCCCGGTCGCGCATCAATTTTTTTGTGGCGACGATCGCACCAAGCGGACGTGTTGCCAGCGTTCTTGCCGCTTCGCGCGCAGCGGTCAGGACCGCGTTCTTTGGCAACACCCTGTTGGCAAGGCCTAGTGCGACGGCTTCGGCGGCGGAAAGCCCGTCCCCTAAGGCGAACATGGCGAAGGCGCGGACATGGCCGATGCGCGCCGGCAGCAGCATACTGGATGCGGCTTCCGGCACGAGCGCCAGATTGACGAACGGGGTCGACAGCTTCGCGGTTTCGGCCAAGTAGACCAGATCACAATGCAGGAGCATCGTTGTGCCGACGCCGACAGCAAGGCCAGGGACAGCCGCCACGATCGGCTTGTCGGCCCGCCCTAGCGCCTCGATAAAGTCATGCGCCGCGAGCCCCTCGCCCTTGCCAGCTGCGGCATTGGCAAAATCCGCAAGATCGTTTCCAGCAGTGAATGCATCGCCTTCCGCGCCGAAGAGCACAACGCGAATTGTCTGGTTGCTCTGGGCAGCTCCCAGTGCCTCGGTCGCAGCTCGATACATGGCATTCGAAAGCGCGTTCTTCTTTTCCGGGCGCGCAAAAATAATTTCCAGGATGGCGTCGTCCTGTTTGATCTTGATGTGTTCAGTCATTGTCGAGCTCCTATCGCCGCTTGGGTCGCCGCGGTCGGAGCGGCTCACGCCACCTTCATTGCGGGCATTTCATCATGATCGAGCAAGCCAACGAGGCGATTACGGATCAATTGCTGGGCATCCGCCATGATCCGGTCGATCAACTCGGCGACGGTCGGTATATCGTGGATCAGGCCTACGACCATGCCGCAGCTCCAGGCACCCGCATCCATGTCACCGTCGATCATGACCTTGGGGTAGATGCTAACGACCTCGTCTTGGATATCGGCGAATTGAAGGGCGGCCCCTTTTGCGCGCTCGATATCCAGCAAGCGGTCGACGCCGGCGTTTTTAAGCACGCGCTCGGTATTGCGCAGCGGACGCATGACGAGCCGAGTGTCGAGTTCGGTGGCTGCTACAATCGCCTTCTTGACGTTCTCATGCACCGGCGCCTCCTTGGTGGCGATGAAGCGCGTGCCCATGTTCATGCCGGCGGCTCCCATCGCTAGCGCCGCTACTAGGCTACGTGCATCCGCCATGCCGCCCGACGCCACGAATGGAATTTTCAATTCATCAGCGGCGCGCGGCAGCAGGATCATATTGGGAATGTCATCTTCGCCGGGATGACCGCCGCATTCGAATCCGTCGACGCTGACTGCGTCGCAGCCGATCCGTTCAGCCTTCAGCGAATGCCGCACCGACGTGCATTTGTGGATCACCTTGATGCCGGCGGCTTTCAGCGCCGGCAGGTATTGCTCGGGGCTGCGTCCCGCGGTCTCGACGATCTTGACGCCGCCTTCGATGATGGCGCGGATGTATTCGGGATAGGGCGGCGCGGTGAACGCCGGCAGAAAGGTGAGGTTGACGCCGAACGGCTTGTCTGTCGCGTCGCGACAGCGCGCGATTTCTTTTGCTAGTAGCTCTGGCGTCCTCTGCGTCAACCCGGTGATTATGCCGAGACCGCCGGCATTCGAAACAGCGGACGCGAGTTCGGCAAAGCCGACGTAATGCATGCCGCCTTGGACGATGGGGTGGCGGATGCCGAACATTTCAGTGATGGCCGTTCTCACGTCAACCTCCATATCCTTGTCGTCGAATGGACGTCAGCAGCAACGCTCATGCGAAATTCGAGTTGGTGCTTGCGGTTTTGCTATTTCCAGCTCAGTGGACGATCTCGAACAAACCGGCAGCGCCCATGCCGCCGCCGATGCACATCGTCACGACTCCATACTTCGCCCTGCGCCGACGGCCCTCGATCAAGATGTGGCCGGCAAGTCGCGCGCCGGTCATCCCATAGGGATGGCCCATCGAGATCGAGCCGCCGTTGACGTTGAGCTTTGCCGGATCGATGCCTAGCTTGTCGCGGCAATAGATGACCTGCACCGCATAAGCTTCGTTCAGCTCCCAGAGATCGATGTCGTCGATCTTCAGGCCGTGCCGCTCAAGGAGCCGCGGAACCGCGACGACCGGCCCTACACCCATTTCGTCAGGCTCGACGCCGGCCGCAACAAAGCCGCGGAAAATGCCGAGCGGATTCAGCCCCTTCTGCGCGGCGAGCGCGTCGCTCATGATTACGCAGGCGGACGCCCCGTCGGAAAGCTGGCTCGCGTTGCCGGCGGTGATGGTTTTGCCCTCGAACACCGGCTTGATCTTGGCAAGCCCTTCGGCCGTGGTCTCCGGGCGTGGACCCTCGTCCTGCTCAAGCGTGACGTCGCGCAGGGAGATCTGCTTGGTCTGTTTATCTACAACAGCCATCTTTGTGGTTATCGAAACGAGCTCGTCGCTGAAGCGGCGGCCCTGAAGGGCGGATGCGGTACGGCGCTGGCATTCGAGGCTGTACTCATCCTGCCGTTCGCGCGAAATCTTGTAGCGTTCTGCGACCACCTCGGCGGTCTCGAGCATCGACATATAGATCTCGGGCTTCATCGCCATGAGTTCGTCGTCGACGGCGTGAAACATGTTCATGTGCTCGTTCTGCACGAGACTGATCGACTCGATGCCGCCGGCAACGGCAACTTTCACGCCGTCGAAAATTACCGAACGCGCAGCGACAGCAATCGCCTGCAGGCCCGAGGCGCATTGCCGATCGATCGTTGTGCCGGCGACCGTCACTGGCAATCCGGCGCGGATCGCGCCCTTACGCGCGACATTCATTACCGTGGTACCCTGCTGCATGGCGCAGCCCATGACGACGTCCTCGACCTCGCCCGGTGCGACCTTCGCGCGCCTGACGGCTTCTCCGATGACATGCCCGGCCATGGTCGGACCTTCGGTGTTATTTAGAGCGCCGCGATAGGCCTTTCCGATCGGCGTGCGGGCGGTTGACACAATTACGGCCTCGGTCATGTGACTATCCCTCCGGTTTTGCATCAGGTCATGCGGCGTCTGCCGAGAGATCGGCGGCAATTGCTGTCGCTTCCTGAATCGAAGATGCCGGTGCGAACACATCCTCGGCGCAGCGCCGGGTGTGGAAGGCCGGGTCGCCATATTGGATATTGATGGCCACCAGCCGCTTCAGGTAATGGCCGACCTTGAGTTCGTTGCTCATGCCCATTCCGCCGTGCAGCTGCACCGCTTGCTCGCCCACGTAGCGTCCGGCCTCTCCAACCTTCGCCTTCGCCGCCGACGCGAGCTTGGCGGTGTTGTCGCCGCCCTGCACTAGCGTGGCATTCAAGGCGTACGTAATCGCGGTCGCCTCCTCCTGCGCAATGAACATGTCGACCAGGCGATGCTGGAGCACCTGGAACGAGCTGAGCGGCACGCCGAACTGTTTGCGCGTCTTCGTGTATTCCAGCGTGGCCTTGTTCAATTCCGTCATCGCGCCGATCGCCTCCGCGCACTGCGCGGCAATCGCCCGCTCCCGGCAGCTCTCCAGCGCCTCAATCGCCGCGCCTTCGCGCCCCAACAAATTCCCGGGCGGCACGCGCACGCCCTCGAGCTTGATCTCCGCGGCACGACGGCCGTCAAGCGTCTTGAAGCCTTGGAGGTGCACGTTGGGTGCGTGGCTATCGACGATGAAAAGAGTGACGCCCTCACGATCGTTCTGAGTTCCGGATGTCCGAGCGGAAACGATCAATTTGTCAGCCCAAGGAGCCGCGACCACGACCGCCTTGGCGCCGCGCAGCACGTAGCCGTCCGCCTGGCGTTCGGCCGTTGTCGATACTGCGCTGAGATCTTGGCCCGACCGGGCTTCCAGTAGCGCCAGCGCCCAAATGCTTCTGCCCGAGATGATGCCGGCGAGGAGGTCGTGGCGCTGCAGCTCCGAGCCGAGCGCCTCGATCAGGCCACCGGCCAGCACCACCGTCTCGAAATAAGGCTCGACCACGAGATGGCGGCCGAACGCCTCCATGATGATCATGGCGGCGATCGGCCCGCCGCCGAGCCCGCCCGCCTCCTCGGAAAATGGCGCAGCGAGCAAACCCATATCGGCGAATTCCTGCCAATGCGACTCACTCCAACCTTCCTCACTGGCAATGATCGCGCGACGTCTGTCAAAATCGTAACTCGTCCGCAGCATCCGCTCGACGCTGTCCTTAAGGATGCGCTGCTCGTCGGTAAATTCGATGTCCATTGCGGCCTCCTCTGCTCTCTCACAGACCCAGCACTGCCTTAGCGATGATGTTGCGTTGGATTTCGTTGGAGCCGCCGTAGATCGATAGTTTGCGGGTGTTGAGATATTTTTCGGTCGCGGTATGCCCATATGACGGTCCCGGCACGAACGCGTTGCCGCCGGCGGGATGCTCCCGCAGCGCGAGCCCGTACTGGCCGATCGCGCGGTGAGTCAGATCCGCAATCCGCTGGTGAATCTCGGTGCCGCGGATTTTCAGGAGCGAGGCTGCCGGGCCCGGATCCTTGCCGCGCGATAATTGCGAGATCATTCGCGCTTCCGTCGCTTCCAGGGCCATCAGGTCGATCTCGGCCTTGGCGATGTCCTTTGCCAAGTCGCACCCCGCCGAATCGTCGGGAGCAATTTCGGCGCGCACGATAGCCTTGAGTCCTTGGAGCCGGCGTTTGGAATGGCCTGTGCCCGCCATGCTGGTGCGCTCGTTGCCGAGCAGGAACTTGGCGTAGGTCCAACCTTTGTTTTCCTCGCCGATCAGGTTGTCCACCGGCACGCGAACGTCTTCGAGAAACACGTCGTTGACCTCGTGGCTGCCGTCGATGGTGATGATCGGCCGCACGGTGACGCCGGCCGTGTTCATGTCAATGAGCAGAAACGAGATGCCCGACTGGGCTTTGGCCTGCGGATCTGTGCGGACCAGGCAGAATATCCAGTCGGCGTGCTGCGCCAGTGTGGTCCAGGTCTTGTGACCATTTACGATGTAGTGGTCGCCGTCACGCAGCGCCTTGGTGCGCAATGACGCGAGATCGGAACCCGCGCCCGGCTCGGTATAGCCCTGACACCACCAGTCGTCGCCGGAGAGGATGCGCGGCAGAAACTTCTCTTTTTGGGCGTCGTTGCCGAAGGTGTAGATCACCGGCCCCACCATGGTGACGCCGAAGGGCAATGGGGGCAGCGTGCCGGCGCGCGACGTCTCCTGCTCGAAAATATAGCGCTGCGCGATGGTCCAGCCGGGGCCGCCGTATTCCTTGGGCCACGATGGAGCGATCCAGCCCTTCTTGTAAAGAATACGATGCCAGAGCAGTGATTGCTCCTTCGTCAGGTCAATCTCGGGATTGGCCACCCGCATCTCGGCCGGATATTTCTCGGCAATGAAGCTGCGCACCTCATCACGAAACGCCGCGTCCTCCTTCGACAGATTCAACTCCATGAGCCGCTCCTCCTGCCTCGTGACGCGTGTTGTTGTTTGACTCCGACGTCCTCGAACGGCGTCACCACTTTTCACCAAACGGGCGAATTTCCTGCTCGAACACCCATGCGCTGCGCGGCTGCTGATAGAGCTGCCAATAGGCCTCGGCAACCGACGCCGGCGGCATCAGCCGGTTCGGATCGAGATTGTCGAGCGCGGCCTGACCTTCGCGTTCTTTGATCCGCTCCTTCACCCACGCGGTGTTCACACCGGAATCAATAATGAGATGCGCGACATGGATGTTCTTCGGCCATAATTCGCGTGCCGCGGCCTGCGCCACCGCGCGCAAGCCGAACTTGGCGCTGGCGAACGCCGCGAATCCGATACCACCACGGAGGCTCGCGGTGGCGCCAGTGAAGAAAATACTGCCGCGGCCATGGGGCAACATCAGGCGCGCCGCCTCGCGCCCGGCAAGGAAGCCGGAATAGCAGGCCATCTCCCACACTTTGCGGAATACGCGTTCGGTGGTGTCGAGCAGAGGGAAGTTCACATTCGCGCCGATGTTGAAGACGCAGACTTCGAGCGGCGCCTGCTTGTCGGCATCCGACAGGAAGGCGACGACCTCCTCCTCCTTGCGCGCATCGAGCGAGCGCGCGAAGACGGCACCGCCTGCGGCGGTGATCTCCTTGACCAACGGCGTGAGCTTGTCGCCGTTGCGCCGGCCGACGAACAGGGTGAAGCCTTCTGCGGCGAATCGCTTCGCGATCTCGGAGCCGATAAAGTCGCCGGCACCGATCACGGCCACCGCTTGGTTTCTCGCAGTCACCATTCGTCTCCTTCACTCGCAAACGCCGCGAGGTGATCCGGCGCTACTCACGCCGTGGTGCGCACAGGCACCGTCGCTGGCGGCGCGTGGGCACGCGCGGTTGCGGCGTGTGCGGCCTCCCACAATTTGTGCTTTAGGATTTTTCCCGTGGACGCCGCTGGCAGCGTATCGAGCAATACGATCTCGCAAGGGCGCTTATACGATGTGAGCTGCCGACCGGCATATTCCATCAACTCCTCGGCGCCGATCGTGGCACCCGGTAGCAATTGGACAAAGGCGACAACTTCCTCGTTACCGCTGACGGCTCGCCCAATGACGGCGGACTGCACCACCATCTCATGCGAATTCAGCACCGCCTCGACTTCGGCCGGATAAACGTTGAAGCCGGAGCGAATGATCAATTCCTTAGAGCGCCCGGCGATGAAAAGATGGTCGCCGTCAAGGCGGGCGAGATCGCCAGTGTTGAACCAACCCTCGGAATCAATCACCCGCGCTGTCAGATCTGGCGCACGATAATAGCCGAGCATCACATTCGGCCCGCGCACGTGCAGTTCGCCGACTTCGCCTTTCGGAACCGGCTTGCCGTTGAAGTTCAACAGCCGATATTCGATGCCTGGAAGAAACGTTCCGACTGAGTCATCGCTTCGCGGCGCATCCGCGCGCACGCCGGTGAGCCCCGGCGAACATTCGGTGATGCCGTAATTGTTAAGCAGCGGTTGGCCA
>Ga0187858_10005013_pt1 | contig 12222 bp, 8 predicted proteins | sample June2016WEW_8_15_FD_133015 | JGI IMG/M metagenome (GOLD analysis project Ga0187858, IMG submission 133015) | Peatland microbial communities from SPRUCE experiment site at the Marcell Experimental Forest, Minnesota, USA - June2016WEW_8_150 | ecosystem: Environmental > Terrestrial > Soil >...
CCTGGCGTCCCCAGACGTCCACGTCCACAAAACTCACTTCTTCTTTTTTCTCGCCGCCCTCAAGGGTGTAGGTGCGGTTCACGGCCAGCGTGATGCGGGCGACGGCCGTGCCTTTGGGGGTGTAACGCAGTTCAGGGTCACGCGTCAAATTTCCTGCAAGAATGACTTTGTTGAAGCTGGCCATAAGGTCTCCGGGTTGAGGGTTTATTTTGCGGGTTTGGGTTCGGGCGCCTGCGTGAAAAGAACGCGGAGAATTTCCTCGTTCAGCGCAAATTTCGTCCGCAATGGCGTGATGATCGTTGGGGCGCCGGTGAAAATGATGTTCGCGTAAAAGCCGGCGCTGTGCTTTTTGTCCGCCACGCGCGCGAAATTTTTCTTGTCCATCTTCTGCACGGTTTCGACCTTGCCGCCCGCGGCCGTGATTTCGGCAGAAATCCTGTCCAGGGCGTCCTTGACGCCTTCTTCCCTGCCTGCCGCGTTCAGGATGAACAGACCTTCGTATCGTTCCATTTTTTATTTTTCGTCTGGTAGGGACGCCACGCTGCGGCGTCCGGTCGGCGCAGCGCGCCGACCCTACCTAAGTTGGTAGACTGGCATTAAACTGGTTCATTGCCTTTTCAATTCCGTCGTCCAGCCAGCATTCGGCCTGGTCAGCCGCGCGGCCCAAAACTTTTTCCATCAGCGCCGCTTCCCTTGCTTCAAAACGGTCCAGCACGTAATCCGTGATTTCCCGCGCGCCGTCTTTGCGGCCGATGCCGAGGCGCAACCGTGTGAACGCCTGCGTGGCCAGATACTGCGCGACGGACTCCAGACCGTGATGTCCGCCGCTGCTGCCGCCCGCCCGCAACCGGAGCTCGCCCAGCGGCAGATCGGCATCGTCCACCGCCACCAGTAAATGTTCCAGCGGCAACTGATAAAAATCCATCACCGCCCGCACCGCTGCGCCGCTCGCATTCATGAACGTCTTCGGCTGGCACAGCAGGACGCGTTTGCCGTTGCGTTCGACGCGCGCCACGCGGGCCTTGAACTTCCGTTCGTTCCGCCAGTCCACTTTCCAGCGCGCGGCCAGTTTCCTGACCAGCGAAAACCCGGCATTGTGTCGCGTCTCCGCGTATTCCGCGCCGGGATTGCCCAAGCCCACAATCAGGAACCTATTTTCCATGTGAGCTTTCTCGTGTTGCGTGTTTCGTGTTGCGTGAAATTTTTCGTTCGCGAATCACGGAACACGCAACGCGCAAAACGCGCGTTACTTCTTTTTCTCCGCCGGTTTTGTCCCGGCGGCCCGGTCGGCGGCCTTTTCCGGAGTAGCGGCTGCGCCCTTCTCCGGAACTTTCGCCGCGCCCTTTTCGGCGGCCTTGGCCGCACCTTTCTCGGCCCCTTTGGCCGGGGCTTTTTCGCCGGGCCGGGCGGCGCCCTTTTCCACGCCTTTGGCCGGGGCTTTCGCTTCGCCTTCTTCACCCTCTTCTTTCTTTTCCTTGATCATCTCGACGTCGCCGGCGGACACCGCCTCACCCTCCACGGTCGCCGCCGCCTCTTCCTCTTCGGTGCGCGGCATGGCCACGGCCACGACCGGGATATTTTTGTCGCCCAGAATTTCGACGCCGGCGGGGGCTTGGATTTCGCCGAGGTGGACGGCCTTGCCCAGTTCGAGATGGCTGACGTCCACGATGATTTGCTCTGGCAAATCCCGGGGCAGACAGCGGACTTTGAGCTTGAACATAATGTGTTCGAGCACCCCGCCGCCGGTTTTCACGCCCGCGGCTTCACCGGTGGTTTCCAGCGGGACATGGACGACGACCTTTTCGTTTTCGGCGACTTCATGGAAATCCACGTGCAACATGTTGCCTTCGAGCGGGTGGTGCTGGATTTCCTGCACGAGCGCGAGACGTTTGGCGCGCGCGTCGCTTTCGACCGACAAATCCACCAGCACATTTTCCGAGGCGGAATGGTGGATGAGCTCCTCGAGTTCCTTGGCGTTGACCTCGAGGTTCTGGGGCCTGGCCTGGCGACCGTAAATGATCGCGGGCACGCGCCCGGCGGCGCGCAATCGTTTGGCTCCGCCCCGGCGTTGCAACGTGCGGGGATACGCTTTCAACGGCACTGATTTCATCGTCTTAAAAAAATTCCGGCGTTACCGGTTAGACCGGCTCGCCAAAGAGCAGGGAAAAATATCAGTTGCCACCAATCCGTCAACATCAGAATTCGGCCATATTCAAGCCGTTTTCCACGAATTAGGCCATTCGGAAACGGCCCATTCAAGAGATCGTTTCAATCGTTCTCGCGGTCAAACAACATCATTTCCGCGAAGATTTTTTTGGGGTAAGAAGCTTTCGACCAAGTGTGAGTGCGCGTATTGTAACTCCAGCCGCGTTGCTCCAATTGCTGGGCAAACTGTTCGCGGTTCAGATTCAGGCAGCCCAACGCACGGCGATGCCACAGTTCCATGACCAGCCGATTGAACAAAGCCTCGCTGGTAAAGACACCGACGCCGTTGTCGAGGCAAGTATCAAAAATTTCCGGAAGGATTTTGGCCGGGTCCGCCGCCATGATTGGCTTTGATTCTTTCAACGGCTTGCTGGCTTTGGCCGGCTTGTAAAAGGTCAGTATCATCTCGCCAGCCAGAACGCTTGCCGAGTTCTTCTTTTTGTGCATGGACCAGATAACATCGCCGGTCTGAGTAATCGCAGCCTTCAATTGACCGCCACATTCCTCTGCCGTCTCCAGGATCGCGGCGAAGTAACTGGTATCCCAATGTTGAAACACGATGGAGAACCAGCGATCGGGTTTCAACAGGCGAAAAGAGGTTTTGATGCTGTGCGCCAAACTCTGTTTATAGTGTTCCTCCGTGTGTGCTTGCTCGCCGCCGACGATGGTTTCCTGCTTGCGGGTTTCGTCCGTTACCGGGAAGCCAAGCCAATGGTTCCACAAAATGGAAAGATCGAGATAACTGATGAACGCTCCGTAAGGCGGATCTGTAAAGATATAGTCCACGCTGCCCGGTTTGAGGATTTTATCGAGCGTGGCGGCGTCGTGCGCCAATACATGGAAATTCTTTTCGCTGTCGAGATTGAACGATCTACGTCTCTTTTTCCGATAATTTCGCAGTCGCAACACCTCTTCTTTGGCTGCGAGGACATTCAGGAAACGGCCGTGAAAAGTTTCCCAAATAGGAAGCTCAACGGTCAGCGCGGCCAATTTGTAGCGGTAAATGCTGAAGATGCTCGAGCCGCCCCGGCTCTCAGCGCGGCCTTTGGCCGATAAAAAGGTCTTGTTGAGCTTCGCGACCGATGCCGACCAGGCGAGAAGCAGCAAATCGCGGATGACGCCTTTTTCGTGGTCAATCGCGAATTTGATCAAAGCCAGTCCGGCCAATTGCCGGGGCGTGAACATGTCCCGAAAGAATTCGGCGTCCGAATTGTGTGGCAACCGGATATTTTTTGGCAATGGGAGTTTTTTGAGCCACTGCAACGCTTTTTCTTCATCTTCCTCAATGTCCTGCAAGGAATGTCTGCAGGCTTGCTCCACGCGCTCGAATGCTTGGCGCAGCGGCGAGGTGGAAGGCAAAGTCGTGTCGGCTATATTGCGCGCGATAAAATTGGCGAACGGGTTCAGGTCATTTTGAATCGCGTTGCGTCCGAGCAGAAACGCCTCGATTGCCGTCACCCCTGTGCCACCGAATGGGTCAAGCACCGTGTCGCCCTCCTCCGAATATCGCTCGATATAGCTCCGCACGACGTTCGCCGGGCGCCGGGTGAAGTAAGGATGCACGCCGTAATGCCGCGCGTCTTCCTGACGAGCGGCGGGAATTGCTTCAAAGATTGGTTCGATATAGGCGCGCATCGATCAGGCTTTAAGATAATCCGCCAATGTCGAAAGTTCGACAACATCCACGTGATCCGGCGGATTGATCAAGTCGTGTTCGAGGCAAAGCACGACGGCTCGCGGCAGGTTGGTGTAGCGTGTGATTTGATAATCGAAACGCGAGGATCGCTTTTTTATTTCAACCGGACACGGATACACCGGCAAGTTGTAGAAACTAAATTGGCTTTTAGGGCAGTCGTAGCCTTTTGTCAGATACAAACTCAAATCAAGGCCAAGCAGTGAAAGCGCACCCGCAGTGCGTAGCAAATCAGCTTCGTGAACGCGTTGAGTGTCCATCCGTGCATGCTCGGTCACGACGCGTTTGATTTGGGCAGCGGCCCATGAAACGTCCTCAGACGACTTTTTCCGTGCCGCATCGATCTGTCGTTTCCAAAGCTTGCTTTGATAATCGTGGTGAAATGAAAGTGGGTAGTTGATTTTCTCCAGCGTTTGCGAACGTTTTGTTCTTCGCATCGTCACCGCAATTGGTATGAGAATGAAATGCCCGTCATCGTGAATCATCGCTTCAAGGTCAATCCGTTCAAAATCCGCCTTGTGCTTCAAACCATACCAATAGCGGATTGCCTCGCCGATGGATTCTTTGCCTTGGATTCGGTCATGCCCGACTTTGCCTTTTACGACCCTTCCTCCTGCCGCGAGTTTGTGGTCCCGGCCAACCGCCGTGAACGAACTGTTCGCGATGCCGTAAGGAGTCTGCAGAACAACCGGACAAGCACCTCTCTTCCGGAGAAACTCCTTTGCGTGGTCGGGCATGTCATGAAGATAATACTGCGGCCCGCCCGATGTGAGACTCTCATCTTTTGTTTGAGCGATGTGCATACGTTGTCACATACTGAAATGCGTAAACGTTCCCGTTTGGAAAACAAAGCGAGTGTGCGCACGAAATCTATCGGCGTCAATCCGTCAACATCAGATTTCGGCCCCTTTCAAGCCGTTTCCTTGGGATTGACCTGATCAAAGTTCCGCGCAGACTTGCCCCATGCCAGCCGAAAGCCATCAGATGGCGGACGGGTCGTGCGATTTGTTACTGCGATTGAATTAGCCGATAAAAGCCCTGATTGCCGGTGATTGGATTGGTAACTGTGTTCTGCAAATTCACGATTGCCGGAACGTTCGTCAGGGTCGTCCACGAATTTGAGTCGGCGAGATTGGTCGTGGTTTGCAGACTGAAATTCTGCGCCGACATCGGCCATGACAAAATCAGATTTCCACCGTTGGCTTGAGCCTGCAACGCCGGCTGCTCAAAACTGTAAAACCGGATATTTTCTATTTCCAGTGTGGCATTGGTCGAGGTGCCGCCCAAAAAGCCAAAGAACAATTCATTCGTTGCGCCGGCCCAAGCCATCACGTCAATTAAACGGCTGGCCGAAACCGCGTTCGTGGGAATGTATTTCGCCTGCAATGAAAACAGGTTGTTTGTCCCGATGCCGCAAACCAACGAGTCGTTCACCGGATCGCCCGACACGGTGAAATCAAACGCCATTACTGCTGCATTGGCTGGAATTTGAATCGGCAGCCACACCATTGGCGGCAAGCTAGAGTTGTCGTTGCTGTTCGCTAGCGGATGCACACCGGTTCTTACTTGCAAGTTTGGCGAAGAAGACGGAATTGTGCTTAAAGTCAGGTTGAGCGCCGCTGAATCGAAGAGATTCACCACCGCCTGCCCGCCTGATGCAGCAATGCCGCCCACATAGTTAAAGAAACTGGAAAAATCATTTTGAACTGTATTCGCGATCTGCACCGTAACTCCGCTGGTGTATTGAATTGTGTCCACAGTGGTCTGTAACACAACGTCGGGTAAAAGTCCGAGCGGCCGTTCAACTGTGTTGACAGGTTCCAAGGCAAGCCCGTCATTATTTGCCGGTGCTTGATGGTAAGTGGTTGTGTCCGACGGAGGAAAAGCCGACGGCGCATACTCATAACTTCGCTTGAATCCAAGCGGATTATTCGCATCCGTCGGATTCATGATAGACAGATCATACCAATAAATTGGGTAACTGTGAGTTTCGTCCAAAAATTCCACAATTGCTTCGAGGGAAGGATTGCTCGGAAGCGCATTAAGCGCGCCTTTTTGCAGCCAAATGTTTGCCACATTCGGCAATTCGCCTCCAACAAACGATTCATAGTTGTCCGCCCAGGTGAATTTTTGCGGCAAAGGAGATTGCCAGTTTTGTTGGGCGTTATTGTTCGGAGCAAACGCCGCATTCCAAGCATCCAAAGCCGTCGGATCCAAGCCGTCATCCAACACAGGCTTCGTGCCAAATTCCGCCATTTGCGCTTGATCGAATAGCGTGATGTGAATGAGATTGTTTGCCCAAGGCGTTGGCGAATAGTCCTGATGCCCCGAACGATACCCATGCAGATAATCGATTGCCGCTGCGTTGACCAGTGTGCCGAGGCTGTGTCCAATGAAATGCAACGGCTGTGAATAGCTCGCGCCCAAAAATTGTTGCAAGGCTTCTCCCAAACCCACGCCTTGATCTGGCGTTCGGAGGGTTGGATCTGAAGGAGGAAATGACGACATGGCGGCATAACGCCAGTCCCAAGCGACGATGTTCGCCGTTGCGGGAGTGACTCCTCTCGATTGCAACAATGCTGCCATGTTTGCCGGCCACTGGTCAAATGGCGTGTTTAGGATGGATGGATCTGGTGCAGTCCACACCCACCCGTGCATCATCACAATCGTCATAAGGTTCGGCGAAGGCAGATTGTTTGCCGTGATCGGCACAAAGGAAGAGCCGTTGTAAATCAAAAGCTGGCTGCCCATGAGATCATTCACCGTGTAGTTCACCGTTGCCGACCGATTCACCTGCTGGCTCGTTGGCGTGGATGGCATCAGTTTCAACTGAAAATCCTGCTCCGCCGTGTTCGCGTTCAGCGTCAGACTCCGAAATGACGCTTGGTGAGCTGAATCCCAAGCCTCAAGATTGTAAGCGCCCGCGTCCAGAGATGGCATTTGATAATTTCCGTTCGCGTCCGTGTTCGCTTGCGCCAACGGAGTCAAATAAATCATTACTGCGACCGTCGCGTCTGCAAGCGCCACACCGTTCACGTCGGTCACGCGACCGTGAAGAACAACCGGCCCGGATGAATTGCCGAACTGCCAGTAATAACTCACCACCGGACTGCTTTCTAAATTCAGAATGCCGCTGCCCGGCCACTCGTAATACTGATAACTGACAATCGGCGACATGATGCCGCCATTTGTCAAAACCATGTTGCTGAAATTTTCGAGATATTCATAGCTGATAATCGGTGAGATGATGCCGCCGTTCGTCAAAGCCGTGCTGCCGAAGTCTTGAAGATATTGGAAACTGACAATAGGCGATTGAATTCCGCCATTGGTTAAAACTTCGCTGCTGAAATCTTCCGCGTATTGATAGCTCACAATCGGCGACATGAAATTGGTAATCACGTCGTCGGCAAAAACGGGCAATGATTGCAGAAGCAAAACCGCAACGATTACAAGTTGCCGCCAAGACCTCATGCAATTTTGTTAATTTGAGGTTGCAGCCGTGGCGTAAATGAGACCGCCACCGCGCGGGATGTTGACGGAAATGGTAGCCGTGCTGGACGTTTGCGTGCCGGTGTTGTTGTAGCCTGTCGCGCTGACGGAAGCACCATTTGCTGGTAGCACGCTCACGGTGATGAGCGTGTTCAACGGCAGGTTCGCGCAACTCACGACGGCGGGAATGGGATTATTTTGCTGCGCGGAAAGGACGGCATCCGGCGTGGATAACACGCCGGTAGGCGACGCGGAAATTGGAACTCCGCCGACGCTAACGACAAGCAACTGAGGTTGCTGATTCGTCGGCATGAAAATAATTCCAGTGTAGCCGCGTGTGGCTACGCCAGCAGTTCCACCGGTGAAAGTGTCTAAAAGTCCTTCAATTCGAATTCGACCGTTACCTGCATTGTCATAAACACTATTGCAACCGCAGCAGTAACACGAATACCCGTAAACAGCAGAACCGCCAGTTGTGTCGAGTATCCCATTGCCCGTAACAGCGGATGCTATCAAGCGAATCGCACCACCACTCCCCGCTCCTCCATGGCCATTTTGATACCAATCTCCGGTGCTATAATTGTAAGACGAATAGTATCCGTTCCCGCCTTTTGCCAGAATTCTGCCAGACATACTAAGAGTACCGGAGGCGGCTATAAGAATAGCTCCGCCACCACCACCGCCGCCTTGAGCGCTCCAGCCATCACCACTTCCGCCAGAACCACCAAGAAGTGGCAATTCAAAGATGTTTCCATAGGAATTGCCGGGAGAATATTGAGCGTATGTTCCCGAGCTGGAACTTGTTTGCGGGTTGGTATTGCAGTCTCCGATCGTCGCGTAAGAACCATTACCACCAATCCAATTTGTATTTACCCCAACTTGACCTCCTCCTAGTCCGAGTCCAGCCCCCGGGAGTGATCCCGGAGTCAAAGTGCCGTTTCCACCGCGAGAACCACCGGGACCACCATTTGCCCCAACGATACTATTGGTTGAGTCATTTCCTTGTACAGATACTGTCCCAGCTATCGTGCAATCGCTTTGCACGAGCCAAGTCACCGGCGTGTTGTTTGCATTCGGGATAAACGTCACCGTAACGCCATTTGAAATGTTGACGGAAGTATATTGGTAAATGCCATTCGGATGGTCTGCCATGTCAATGACGATATTCGATGCGGGATTGAACGCGCCATCACTGCCATTGCTGCCGCTGTTGACCTGCGCCTGCGCACCCGCGCACACGAGCGCCGCCACCATCATTTGAAGAATTTTCTGTTTCATGGATTTTCCTTTTCCTGCATGGGTTGATCTGTTGGAAATGAAGTTAAAGCTTTCGTTCTATGTTTTGGTTACATACGCTTTTGAGACTTTTCTGATGACAATTCCGGTTTTACTCCTGCCGCCGGATTTTGTCCAGGCACTTCCTTGTTACGAAAAAGCGGCCTTCGTTTCCAAAGGCCGCTACAAATGCTGGATGATTGGAGTCTCGTGACCTCAAGGGCGGGATCAACTCGTGCGCCCGCCTTTGAATTCAAACAGCGAATTCACCGACGAATTGGTGTTGATTCGTTTGATGGCTTCGCCCAAAAGCCCCGCCACCGACAGGGTGACAATCTTCACCCCGTCAATGGTGGGGCGTTGCACTGTATCAGTTGTAATCAACTCGTCAATCACTGATTTACGCAATCTGGCAATGCCCGTGTCGTTTAAAATGGCATGGGAAACGCAGGCCAGAATCTGTTTGGCGCCCTTTTTCTTCAGCAACGCCGCCGCCGCCGTCAGCGTGCCCGCCGTCTCCGTCAAATCGTCCACCAGCAGGATGTTTTTGCCTTTGATTTCGCCGATGACGGCCATGGATTCGACCTCCGTCGCGCTTGTGCGCCGCTTGGCCACGATGGCCAGGCCCGCTTCCATCGTCTGCGAATAGGCGTGCGCCATCTTCAACCCGCCCACGTCCGGGCTGACCACGACGAGGTCGGTCAGGCGCTTTTTCCGCAGATACTCGTACATCACCGGCGCGGCGTAGAGATGGTCCACCGGGATGTCGAAGAAACCCTGAATCTGCTGCGCGTGCAAATCCATCGTCAGGATACGGTTGGCGCCGGAGGCGACGAGGAGATTAGCCACGAGCTTGGCGGTGATGGGCACGCGCGGCTGGTCTTTGCGGTCCTGCCGGGCGTAACCATAAAACGGCAGCACCGCTGTGATGCGCGCCGCGCTCGCCCGCCGCAGCGCGTCAATAATGATGAACATCTCCATCAGATTGTAATTCGTCGGCGGACAGGTGGATTGGACGAGGAACACGTCCTCGCCGCGCACGTTCTCCTCGACTTTCACGAACGTTTCGCCGTCGGGGAACGGCGAGATTTTGCATCTGCCCAGTTCGATGCCGATGTATTTGCAAATCGCCCGAGCCAGAGGCTCATTGGCGGTGCCGCTGAAAACTTTCACGAGTCAAATATTTTTCTGGTTTAAAAAGGCCTTCGTCACGCCAGAGCGCTCCGACACTCATGTCGGGGTGCGAAGGCGGAAAAGCCGCCGCTGCCGGCGGATGAAAATGTGGGATGACTTTAACAAGCGGCGAGGGCGGTGCAAGCGGAAACTGGCACGTCTCGACTCGGAAAACTCCTTGTCAGATTTCTCGCGCGGGAGTATTTCCAGGTCAATTCCATCTGATTCAGGGATGCTCCGGAATCAACTGCCAGAATTTATATGAAAAAGCTGATAACGATTCTTCTGGTATCGCTCCTTGTTGTGTTTCTTGCGCCCACGAAGCTGCTGGCGGACGGTTGCTTCGTCGCGCCGAAGTTTGTATGGGACAAGCACAAGGACATCAACGAGCCGACGCAGAAGGCCATTCTCGTTTACGATGCCGGACGCGAGGATTTGATTTTGCAGGTCAAATACGAGGGACCGGTGGACGAATTCGGCTGGCTCATTCCGGTGCCGAATCTGCCGAAGGTGCAAAAAGGCTCGATGAAGTGCTTCTACGAATTGAGCCGATATACGCAGGAACATTTTGAGCCGCGATACCATGCCGGCACAAGGTCTGCCTCCCTCGGCAGCGAGGGGGACGGGGAAAAATCCAAACCGGTCAAGGTGATCGAGGTCAAAACCGTCGGCGCTTACGAGGTGGCTGTGCTGTCCACCAAAGATGCGGGCGCTCTGGAAAACTGGCTGGAGGCAAATCACTTTTATTTTCCCACCAACAAAACCGACATGCTGGATGCCTATGTCAAACAGCAATGGTATTTCGTCGCGGTCAAGGTCAATCTCGGCCAAGGCGTTTGGGGATTGATTTCAAGCGAGTTTAAATTGGCTTCGGGCGAACTGCATCCGCTGCAAATCAGCTTTGCGAGCGACCGTTGCGTGTTCCCGCTGAAAATTTCCTCCGTCAACGGCCAGCCGTCGGAAGTGCAGGTTTATGTTCTTTCGCCGGAACCGCTGCTGGAAAAAGCGATGCTCGAAAAGAAATTACCGGAAATTTACGGCAACGATATGGCGCGGGCGAAAGAATCGGCAGAGCGGATGGAACAAATGCAGATGAGGCAACGGGAAATGCAAATGCGCATATTGGGTGGAAACAGGCCAGTCAATCCATTGCTGTCGGCGGAGGCGCAAAAAATGATTGAAAAGAGGAGTGAAACGCCGATGGCCAACCCAGACGATTTGCCACCTTACGCCAAAGTCACGAAAGCGGATTTGCCGGAAACGAGCAAATGGATTTCACGGCTCGCGGACAAATCGTGGTGGCTGACGAAACAGACTTGGACGTTTAAGCCGGAAAAAATGCGCGATCTGGAATTTGAGCCGGCGCTTTCCGTTTTCACCGATTTGCTTGGCACAAAATACGGTTACTTCGCCGTCGAAGGTCTGGCGCGTTTTCAGACCGACGCAGTTCCCGCGATTCTCGCCGCGGTTCAAAGCACAAATCCCGTTGTCCGCGTCAATACCGCTTCCATTTTCAACCGGCATTATGGATCAATCAGTGATCCGCGATTGACGGAAGCTGCGGTCACCTGGCTGAAGGATTCAGAACCTGAAGTGAGAATGGCCGGCATCGAGACACTTGCCGATTATTTAAATTGGAATCCGAAAAATGCAGAACCGCTCGTTGCCATGATGCGCGACGAGGATGCCCGCGTCCGTCACGCCGCTTTTTTCACCTTGCCGCGATTTCGCGGTGACCTCGAAAGATTCGCCCCGGATTTTCGGGAAATGCTCAAGGACAAAGACCCCGGCATTCAAAGTGCCGGTCTGCAAATCCTTCAGCGCTTTGACATGGTCATTCCACGCGAGGATTTGCTGCGTTTTTTCAATTCGTCCGACCCGGAAACCGTGAGCTGGGCTTTTACGCAAATGGTGCGGCAGGATGAAAAAATTTCCGCCGATGAAGCCATGGTCTTGCTGCAAAATTCCCAGCCTCTCGCGCGGCAACTCGGGCTGCGTGCTTTGGACCGAAATCCCGAAAAACAATCTGTCGAACTGGCGCTGCCGCTGTTGCGCGACCCGGATGAAATCGTCCGCCTGAAAGCCACCCAAACGTTGCGTGCGCTCACCGGCCAGCAATTCACCGAAGACCAAGCCGATGAATGGGCAAAATGGTGGACGAAAAATAAAACCAATTTTGTTGTGCGCTCGCATCCCGAAGAATCGCGCGCGCTTCCCGGCGGCCGGGCGTATCATGACCGGGGTTGCGGATACTACGACATGCACAATTTCGTCGGGTCGCTGGCGGATTTTAGAAATGCCTGCGAGCTGGGCTCGGAAGTTCAGGATTATTCCTATTATCGAATCTGGCTCATCCGGGCGCGGTCTGGCGAAAAAGAAGCTGCGAC
>Ga0187858_10005019_pt1 | contig 12213 bp, 13 predicted proteins | sample June2016WEW_8_15_FD_133015 | JGI IMG/M metagenome (GOLD analysis project Ga0187858, IMG submission 133015) | Peatland microbial communities from SPRUCE experiment site at the Marcell Experimental Forest, Minnesota, USA - June2016WEW_8_150 | ecosystem: Environmental > Terrestrial > Soil >...
GCGGCGGTTGGCTACCGCCGCTGTCTGGTGCAAACGCGGCAGGTGGCCGATTGACAATCGGCCGCAGCTAACCAAGCTGCCCCACAATGGCGCCTGGGCCTTGCGTACACATACGCTCAGATTCCACCCGTCGGGCACCCGGCTGCGAAAACTGGAGTGCATGCGCGACGCTGTACACTGAAGGCTGAGAGTTTGGCGGTTCGCGGGGGGGATCGAATGCACATCTTTGGCAGACTCGGTTTGACTGTAGCGGCGCTCGCGATGTTTCCGGGTGCGTGGCCGGGGCAGGCAGACCCAACCACGGTGTCGTTTGCTTTCGACTGGCGCAACGAAATGATCTTTGTTCCGGTCCGGGTGAACGGGTCGCGACCCTTATCGTTTGTCCTCGATACGGGGTCCGCGCGAAACCTGATCGATCGTTCGCTGGCAACAGCTCTCGGCCTGAAGGCGAGCGGAACCGGTTCCTTGCAAGGAGCCGGGGCCGGGCGCATTCCCGTGTCGTTCATTCACAATGTGAGTATCGCGTTTCCGGGGATGGAGAGCGGCGGGTACGAATTTTCCACGGCGGATTTGCAGCCGCTCAAAGCCAGTCTGGGCGTCACAGTGGATGGGATACTCGGTTATGAAGTGTTCAGCCGTTTTGTGGTAACGGTCGATTATCAGGCGAAGCGGCTGACGTTGACTGCGCCGGAAGCATTTCACCCGCCAAGCGACGCCGCTCAAATGCTGCCCATCGAATTGCGCGGGAAATGGGCTTTTGCGAAGGCGGAACTCGAGTTGCCCGGACCGGTCGCCGTGCAGGATACCTTCATGATCGATAGCGGTTCCGGCGACGCGGTGGACCATCCGATCGTCATGACGCTTAAGTCGCGAGTCGCGGCAACAAGTGGCGTAGGGCTGGGAGCCGCCGTCCAAGGGGCAACCGCAAAGGCGCTATCCCTCCGGCTAGGAAGATACGCGGTGGCGGGCCCCATCGTGAGCTGCTGTGGCGCGACCGAGGCTACCAGTAAGCTGATTGGGAATGAGGTGCTGCGACGCTTCACAGTCACCTTCGACTACCCCGGTTTGCGAATGTTCATTACGCCGAATTCCAATTTCTAGGGGCGAGGTCAAGTCCCGCGTGTCGCGCGGCTCGGCCCCGCGCACGCATGCTCTCGCACAGTTTTCGCATTCCGCTCTCCAGGTCCGGACCGATCGCATCGGCAATGGCCTGCGCACCTTCGCTACAGACGCGGGCGCGTTGGGTGATCCGGTTGAGTTCCCCCAGATCCTTAAGCGTCCGGAGAAACGCCGGACCGCTCCTGGGAAGGAAGCCCATAACAGCTTCTGTCAACTTCGACACGGACGAAACACCAAGCGATCGGGCCGGTTCCGGTTGTAATCGTGATCCTTGAGAACCCGCCACATTCGGACCCTTCAGATCCACCGACTCAATGCCGAGAGTCGAGTTTCCAATTCTACGGCTGTTCAGAACTGCGAGGCGAAAACTCGGGTTACGGCGCAGCCCATAATGTTCGAACACCCAGACTTCGTGCATAGCACCGTCGGCCCGCTATTTTGCTTGAAACTCGAAGACGTCCGTGTTCGTGCGAACAATGAGGCGGCCCGGCCCGAAGCCCTTGTTCTCGGCGGCAAAGAAAACCGCTCCGTCGGTGGACTGCCCCGGCGCCAGCTTGGTCTGCACCAGCGCAATGGCGGAAGCGGCGGCAGCCGCGTTCAACTTCGCGGAAGAGTTCGCCAGGGCTGCCTGCCGGCGCGCTTCATATGCGTTAGCCAAGCGCATGTGCGGAATACCATACAGCGCGCTCTCATAGGTGGTGACCAGTTTAATGACGTCGCCGTGGCCACCCTTTTCCTTCAGCAACTCCACCACATCGCGCGCGGGCGTGGCGTGCACCTCGGCGCCGTCCTCCTTCTGGTACGTGAAATCCTCGGGCCGGATCGTATAAGGGCCCGCCGATCCATTGGAGACGGCCACCTGCAGAATGCCGAAATCGCGCACGTGCACAGGCAAGTACGCGAACATGACCGTGACACCCCGCTTCGTCAGAGTCTGATATTTCAATCCGTTCGATTCGAATTCGATGACTTGGCCTGGCGCGGTCAGGCATAACCCAACTAGAACAGCGGCGCCTCTCACCAGACCCGGGTACATGCAACCATATTACGATAGGAGTGCTATGGACATGGAACAGTCGCACGGCACACCCGATGCCGGAATCCGTCCCAGCCGTTACGGTCTGATCGAACACGGTCTGCGCAACATCAATGTCGCCTACTGGAATCTCGGCACGGCGCAATTGCTGGAGCATGCCGTCCGGCGGCATGAAGGGCTGTTCGCCACTGGCGGCGCGTACGTGGTGCGCACCGGCCAGTTCACTGGGCGCTCTCCCAAAGACAAATTCATTGTCCGTGACGATGCCACCGAATCCACCGTTCAGTGGGGGCCCGTGAATCAGCCCATGTCGCCGGCGAACTTCGACAGGCTGTATTCCAAGCTGCTGGCTTATTGGCAGGGGCACGACCTCTTTGTGATGGATTGCTTCGGCGGCGCCGATCCGCGCTACACGCTGCCGATCCGGGTGATCACGCAGCACGCGTGGCACGCTCTTTTTGCGCGCCAGTTGTTCGTGCGGCCCGATCCGTTGCGCACGCAAGACCACGTCCCGGAATTCACCGTCTTTTTCGCTCCCCGGCTGCAAGCGACTCCCAGCGAAGACGGCACCAACTCCGAGACCTGCATCGTGGTCAACTTCACCAAGCGAGTGGTGCTGATCTGCGGCACCAGCTACGCGGGTGAGATGAAGAAATGCGTATTCACGATTCTGAATTACCTGCTGCCGGCGCGGGATATCCTGCCCATGCATTGCTCCTCGAACGTGGGGCACGCCGGTGACGTGGCGCTGTTCTTCGGGCTATCTGGCACGGGCAAGACCACCCTATCGGCCGATCCGCAACGCCATCTGATCGGAGACGACGAGCACGGCTGGAGCGATCACGGCGTTTTCAATTTCGAAGGCGGCTGTTACGCCAAGTGCATCCACCTCTCGCGCGAGAACGAGCCGCAGATCTGGGGCGCGATTCGTTTCGGAACGGTTCTGGAAAACGTGGCGATCGATTCCGAAACGCGGCTGCTGGATTTCGATTCGGCGGAGTTCACGGAGAATACCCGCGCGGCCTATCCGCTGAAGTATATCGAACATGCCGTGATCCCCAGCGTGGCGGGGCACCCGAGCAATATCATTCTGCTGACCGCGGATGCGTTCGGTGTGCTGCCGCCTGTCTCGCGGCTCACCCCCGAGCAGACCATGTATCATTTCTTGAGCGGCTACACAGCCAAGGTAGCCGGCACGGAGCGCGGCCTCGGAGACGAACCGGCGGCCACCTTCAGCGCCTGCTTCGGCGCGCCGTTCCTGCCCCGCCCCGCCGCCACCTACGCGGCGATGCTCGGCGAGAGGATGCGCCGCCACCAGGTGAGCTGCTGGCTGTTGAACACCGGCTGGATCGGCGGTCCGTATGGTGTCGGCGAGCGCATGAAGCTGACCTACACGCGGGCCATGCTCAGCGCCGCGCTGGACGGGCAGTTGGACCACGTACCGCGGGAACCGCATCCCATTTTCAAGGTGATGGTGCCGAAGGCCTACCCGCACGTCCCCCCCGATTTCCTGGACCCGCGCGGCATGTGGGCCGACAAGAACGCTTACGACCGCGCCGCGCTGGACCTGAGCGGGCGATTCAACAACAACTTCGAGAAGTTCCCGGACGTCAGCCCGGAAATCGCGGAAGCCGCCCCGCTGGTAGGCGCGCGGGCCTGATATGAGCCGAATCGCCGTTGGCCTTCTGCTGGCGTGTGCGGCCGCCGCTCAGACAAAAGTCGATCCCGCGCGCGTCGCGCGATTGCTGGAGCGAGCCATAGTCATCGACCTGCACGACGACACCACACAGATGATGGTCGATGAAGCCTACAACCTGGGCGTTCTGCATGACTACGGACAGGTGGACATACCCCGCATGCGCAAGGGCCATGTGTCGGGCCTGTTCCTATCGATCTGGACAGACTCCAAGCGCTACACGCCGCCCGAGTCGATCCGGCGGGCCTTGGATGAGATTGATACCGCGCGGCGGGAAGTGGCGCGGCATCCGGCCGACCTGGCGCTGGCCACCACGGCCGCTGAAATCCTGGCTGCCCGCCAGCGCGGGCGCATCGCCATTCTCATGGGCGTGGAGGGCGGGCACATGATCGATTCCGATCTTGCCGTGCTGCGATCGTATTTCGAATTGGGCGTCCGCTATCTCACCCTGACCCACACCACCCACACGCCATGGGCCGACTCATCCAGCCTTCCGGCGGTCCACCATGGCCTCACGGATTTTGGGCGGCAGGTGGTGCACGAGATGAACCGTTTGGGCATGATGGTGGATATCTCGCATGTCTCCGATGAAACCTTCTATGCCGCACTGGAAACCTCCGCGGCTCCGGTGATCGCTTCGCATTCTTCCTGCAGGGCGATCGCCAACGTGCCGCGCAACATGACCGACGACATGCTCCGCGCCCTCGCCAAGAAGGGCGGCGTGGTGCACATCAACTACTTCGAGGGCTTCCTGGAGCCAGGTTTTGCGCAACGGTACGCCGCCTTGAAGGCGGAGCAGGACCAGGAAAACGCGCTCGATAGCCGGACCGCGAAATTCGGCGACCGCAGCCACGAGGGACCCGAATCGCGCAAGATCGACGCCCAGCGCGTCGCCAAGCTGGGACGCATTCCGTTGAGCCGCCTGCTCGATCATTTCGAGCACGCCGTACATGTGGCGGGCATCGACCACGTGGGGCTGGGCTCCGATTTCGACGGCGCCAACGATCAGTTTCCGGAAGGCATGGAGGACATCTCGAAGATTCCCAACCTGGTGCGCGGCCTGATGGAGCGCGGGTTTTCGGATGAAGATATTTTGAAGATTCTGGGCGGCAATACGCTGCGCGTCATGCAGGAAGTAGAGAAGGTAGCGCCACAGATGTAGAGGGGCAGGAACCTAAGTACACGTATTCGGAATTACGGCCACATATTGGAAGACCGCTTACTGACGCGCGCGGCTCCGATCGGAGCCACGACCGTAAGGGAGTGGTCTTCCCGATAATACGACACCGTATTTATGAAATCGTGTACTAGGCGGGCCATAAGGAGCGGGATGAGTGCCAATAATGTAACTATTTTGCTTTTTCACTCGGCGCCAGTTGTGCGCACCGTGATCCGGGAAATTCTGGAGCGCGAAGGATACGTGGTTCGGACGACCGGAGACCTGGGGATCGCTGTGGATATGGTGCGCGAATCACCGCCCGATTTATTGCTGATCGACGACTACGTCGGCGATATCAATGGACACGATGCAGCGCTGTATCTCTGCCAGAAGGTCCCGCTTATGTCCGTGCTCATGGTAGCCGGTCTGCCCCGCGATCAACGAATTGAGTCTTGGACGAGGGACGAAAACATTATGGTCTTCCCCAAACCGTACACGCCGGACGAACTCGTTGTCAAAGTGAGGGAGATACTGAAAGCGCCTAAGAAGCAGGCTGGTCCGCGACCGGGCGCCCCCGCTCACCCGGGACCTCATCCATCCAGGGACCCGCGCCGGCAATGACGAAGGTGGCCCTGCGCGGCGGCTGTTCGGGGTCAAGCCCGCTCCCGACGGATGCGGAGAGGCCGGCAAAATACGGCGAAGATATCTCACGTTAGAAGGAAAGCGTTCGATGTTTCTGTTCCAGCTCTTCCGGTCGTTCCTGCCGCTTCACAATCCGATCGGCTTCGGCGCAAGCGACTTCATCGAACTGGAGCTGGCGGCGCTGTTGGTTGTGTTGATCCTGGCGTATGCGGGCGGCGCCGCTTATGTGCGAAGGCTCGCGGCGCACACCGGTTGGTCGATGCTGGTGCTCGCGATTCTGCCGATTGCTTTGCGGTTGGCGCTGCTGCCGCACAGCCCCGTGCCCACGCCCAGCGGCGCGGACGATTTTGCACACCTGCTGGTGGCCGACACGCTGCGGCATTTCCGCCTGGCGAATCCGCCGCATCCGATGCACCAGTTCTTCGAGACCGTCTTTGTAGTGCAGGAGCCGAGTTACAGCTCCATCTTTCCGATCGGCCAAGGTCTGGCGCTAGCGTTGGGGCGAATGATCTTTGGACATCCGTGGGCCGGAGTGGTCCTCTCCGTGGCGGCTTTCTGTGCGCTGTGCTACTGGATGCTGCGGGCCTGGACTACGCCGGGCTGGGCGCTGGCAGGCGGGCTGCTGGCTGTAATTGAATTCGGCCCGCTGAGGTATTGGATGAATACCTATTGGGGTGGCGCTGTTTCGGCGGTGGCAGGTTGCCTGGTGTTCGGATCGTTGCCGCGGCTCCGCGCACGCGCCCGGACACGCGACGCCGTCATATTAGGGCTCGGCATCGGCCTTCAGTTACTCACTCGCCCGTTTGAGTCGGTGCTGCTGATCGTGGCGGTAATCCTGTTCCTCCTGCCGGCGCTGCGCCAAAAGCAGGAATGGCGGAAGCTCGCCCGAGTGATGCCGGCCCTGCTCTTGACGGTGTTGCCGGCCGCCGGACTGACTCTTCTCCAGAATAAGCAAGTCACCGGCAGTTGGACAAGACTTCCGTATGTGCTCAGCCGTTATCAGTATGGCGTACCCACAACATGGACGTTCGAACCCAACCCGGCGCCGCACAGGGAACTCACCGCCGTGCAACGGCTCGACTATGAGGCCCAAGCCGCTACTCACGGCAAGGACACCGACAGCATCAAGGCTTATCTGGAGCGACTGACAAACCGCGTGCGATTTTACCGATTCTTCTTTCTGGCTCCGCTCTATCTTACGCTGCCGTTCTTTCTTCTCCGCCTGCGGGAGTTTCGATTTGTCTGGGTTGTGCTTACCCTGCTAATTTTCAGCCTGGGCACTAACTTCTATCCTTACTTTTACCCGCATTACATCGCCGCGGCGACCTGCCTGTTCGTGCTGATGGGTGTGACCGGGCTAGAGCGGCTGAGCGCGTGGAAAGTTTGGGGATATGGGGCGGGCCAGGAGGCGGCCCAAGTCATTATGGTGCTCTGCGCCGCGCACTTTCTGTTCTGGTACGGCTTTCACTTATTCGCGGATGAGAATGCTTCGGTGGCCATGCGGCAATATGAGACGTGGGACTTTGTGAATCACGACGATCCCGACGGCCGGATCGCGATCCACGACCGCGTCGCCCAGACCACGGGCAAACAACTGGTATTCGTGCGTTACTGGCCGCGGCACACTTTCGACGAGTGGATTCAAAACGACGCCAACATAGATCAGGCGCGGGTGGTATGGGCGCTCGACCGCGGCGCGGCGGACAATGAGAGTCTGCGGCATTACTATCCCGATCGCACAGTCTGGTTGCTGGAACCGGACGCGCGTCCACCAAAGTTGACGGCGTATCAGCAGGAGGCAGCGCCAGTTCCGCCGAAGGCGCCGGAGGTCCCGCAGCAGGAGAACGGAATTCAGCTACTGCCGATTCATTGATGCACACCGGCGGGCCGCCTCTGGGAGCGAGGGCCGCTCAAGCCAGTCGTTCATTTGAGAGTTGTGGGGTAGAATCAAAGGTGAAGGAATGCCGGATACTAACAAACACGACCTGCCAGTCCAAATGCCTCCGCGTCCGGAATCCCCGTGTCGCTGGAAGCTGGACGCGTCTGCGTTGGCAAGACTGTTGGATGAGTGGATGCAAGGCGATGAGGCGGAACAGCAGGAGACCTTTGAAGTCCTGCGCCGCTCTCTGGACGAAGATCGACCCGAAGGCTACAAGCTCTTTCCATGAGCGTGATCGTTCTCTTGGACGCGGCTCCGCTTGGAATGATCACGAATCCGAAGAGTTCCCCTGAAAACGAGGCGTGTAAGAACTGGCTCGCGAGCCTTGCTCACAACGGCGTCGAGATCGTGATTCCCGAGATCGCGGATTACGAAGTGCGCCGCGAGTTACTTCGGGGCAAGGAAAAAGGGCGTGGCCGCCTGGACGCGTTGAAGGGCATGCTGCGGTATGCGCCGATCACGACGTTAAGGCGGCGGAATTTTGGGCAGCGGCCCGAAAGATGGGCCGGCAATCGGCCGACGATGCCTCATTGGACGCCGACATGATCCTCGCCGCGCAGGCCGGGGCTCTCGTTCGTGCGGGTGACGAAACAGTGATCGCCACGACGAACGTCCGCCATTTGGCGTCGTTTGCATCCGCGCGCATTTGGCGCGAAATCAGTTGACCCGCGTTGACCGTTTACCTTTCCTACCGCGAAACCTGTCCCAACCCTACCGGGAAACCTGCCCCAACGCTGGGGCGTGCTATGCTGTCTTGCGGATGCTCAGTCGCCAGCACGTCACCGAAGCTGGAGGGGACGATCATTCCGCACACAATCCTCCGCGGCCTTACCGGGCACGGAGCAAATCAGAGGTCTGGAGCGAGACATGCACCTGTTACCTACCCAAGACGAAGTAGTCCGCGTTCTGCGCGAAACCGGCGCGTTGCGCGACGGCCATTTTGAATATACCAACGGCCTGCACTCCAACGAGTACCTGCAAGTTCCGCTGGCCATGCGCTATTACCAGCACGCCCGCACGTTGAGCGTAGGATTGAGCCGGCTGCTGCGCGAGAACGCGGAAATCCGCGCCATCATTCCCGAGCTTTCCATCGTAACGCCGGCCAACGCCGGCTTGCCCGTGGCGTATGGCGTGTGCGAAGCCTTGCGCGCCCGGCAAGTGTACTGGGCGGAGCGCGAAGAGGAAGATCAGCCGATGCATTTCCGCCAGTTCCTGGAGCAGCAAGCGGGCGAGCAGGTGGTGCTGGTGGACGACATCCTGCGGAGTGGAAGCAAGCTGCAGGAGATGCGGGAACTGCTCGAATCGCGCGGCGCGCGCGTGGTGGCGATGGCCGTTATCATCTACCAGCCCACTCCGCGCACGCGCGATTTCGGCACGCTGCCGTTATATTATCTTGCCAAGCTGAACGCCAGTTACTACGCCGACGCCGCGCACTGCGATCTTTGCAAGCAGGGCATGACGCTGCAAAAGGTGTTGGTGTGATAAGAGAGAAGCTCTATCCGGAGGTCCGGGCGCTGCTGGAAGCCTTGGAGGCGCTGGGGGGCCCGGCGCTGGAAAGTTTGCCGCCCGCGGAGGCCCGCATAGCGGCCGCGGAGCTCTTGAAGGCGTACGCGGGCGAGCGCGAGGAAGTGGCCGGCACCGAGGATATAGAGATTCCGGGCCCGGAAGGTCCCATTGCCATTCGGATTTACACTCCCGCAGGGCACGCTCCCGTTCCAGGCCTGGTCTACTTTCACGGCGGCGGTTGGGTGGTGTGCGATCTCGATACGCACGATATCGTCTGCCGGATGATTGCGCGCCGGGCCGGGTCTGTAGTGGTGGCGGTGGGTTACCGGCTGGCGCCCGAGCACAGATTTCCGGCAGCGGTGGTGGATAGCTACGCGGCCACGCGATGGGTCGCGGCGAACGCGGAGCGCCTGGGCATCGATCCGCGCCGTATCGCGGTTGGCGGCGACAGCGCGGGCGGAAACCTGGCCGCGGTAATCTCGCGGAAATGCCGCGACGATGCCGGCCCGGCTCTGGCTTTGCAGGTGCTGGTGTATCCGGTGACGAACCTGGCGTCCTTCGACACGCCGTCTTACCAGGAGTTCGCCGAGGGCTATTTTCTGACCCGGACGGAGATGGAATGGTTTCGCGATTGTTACCTGGCTAAGCCCGAGGATGGGCAGAATCCCGACGCATCGCCTCTGCTGTCCCCGGATTTACACGGGCTTCCGCCGGCCTTGGTCATTACGGGGGAATGCGACACTTTGCGTGACGAAGGTGAGGCGTACGCGAAGCGCCTCGCGGAGGCCGGAGTCGCGGTGACATGCACCAGGTACGCGGGCATGATCCACCCATTCTTCTCACTGCCGGGGGTCTTCAGCCAAAGCCGCAGTGCAATCGCGCAGGTGGCCGCGGCCTTGCGCGGCATTGGCGAGCCGGGCGGGCTGCTAAAATAGAAGATCCGGAGCCGATTTATGGAATTTCTGACTGGCAGTCTGCTTGAACTGATCACGCAGACATCCACCAATCTTCCGCCAGACGTGCGCGCAGCCATGTCGCTGGCGGCCGGCGTGGAAACGCCCGGCACGCAATCCTCGCAAGCGTTGAACATCATCCTGTCGAACATCGACATGGCGGTGGATGACGAAGGGCCGATTTGCCAGGATACCGGCATGCCCACATTTGTGGTGCATACGCCGGTAGGGGTGAATCAGATCGAGATCAAGAAGGCCATCCGCGCGGCGATCGCCGAGGCCACCCGGCAGGGCAAGCTGCGCCCTAATTCGGTGGACTCGCTGACCGGGAAAAACAGCGGCGACAACCTGGGGACGGAAACGCCGGTGATGCACTTCGAACAATGGGAACAGGACGAGATCGAAGTGAAGCTGATCCTCAAGGGCGGCGGCTGCGAGAACATGAACATTCAGTATTCCCTGCCCGCGAGCCTCGATCATCTGGGGCGGGCGGACCGCAATCTGGAAGGCGTGCGCAAGTGCATCCTGCACGCCGTTTGGCAGGCGCAGGGGCAGGGCTGCGCGCCGGGCGCGGTGGGCGTCTGCATCGGCAGCGATCGCGCGCATGGCTACGAGTTGGCTAAGGGCGAGTTGTTTCGCACGCTGGACGATGTGAATGCGAACCCGGTGCTGGCGAAGCTCGAAGCGGAGATCATGGACGAGGCCAACCGGCTGGGCGTGGGCGCCATGGGCTTCGGCGGCAAGGCGTCGCTGATCGGCTGCAAAATCACCGCGGCGAACCGGCTGCCGGCCAGCTTCTTCGTCTCGGTGGCGTACGATTGCTGGGCGTTCCGTCGCCTGGGCGTACGGCTGGATCGGGAGAGCGGCGCCATCACGAAGTGGCTGTATCGGGATCCGAGCCGGGCGGTCGAGCGCATGGCACGCGCGGAGGGGTTCCCTCTCACTGGACGCGAGGTCGTGCTAACGGCGCCTTTGAGCGAGGCCGCCGTGCGGGCGCTCAAAGTCGGCGACGTGGTGCTGATCAATGGCGAGATGTTCACTGGGCGTGACAACGTGCACGCCTACCTGATGAAGAACGCGCCGCCGGTGGATTTGCACGGGGCTGTGCTGTACCACTGCGGGCCGGTGATGTTGAAGCAGGGCGAGCGCTGGTCCGTAAAAGCGGCGGGACCCACCACCAGCAGCCGCGAAGAGCCGTACCAGGCGGATGTGATCCGGCGATACGGCGTGCGCGCGGTGATCGGCAAGGGCGGCATGGGCGCCAAGACGCTGGCGGCACTCGCGGAGTACGGAGCCGTGTACCTGAATGCCATCGGCGGCGCGGCGCAGTACTATGCGCGCACGGTGGAGGAGGTGATGGGCGTGCATCTGCTGGAATTCGGCGTTCCGGAAGCCATGTGGCATCTGAAGGTGCATGGGTTCGCGGCGATCGTCACGATGGATGCGCACGGCAACAGCCTGCACGCCGACGTGCAGAAGGTCACCGGAGAGGAACTGGCCGCGCTCGAAACTGTGTAGCGCTGCGGCAGGCGGATGCAAGCGTTTGGTAGAATAGCGATTTAGCGGCCAGGTAGCTCAGTCGGTAGAGCGCAGCCCTGAAAAGGCTGGCGTCGGCGGTTCGATTCCGTCCCTGGCCACCATAGAATCAATAACTTAGAAGTAGCCAGAAACATCGGGTTTCAGTCAAGGGAACAATACGGGAACATTCAACGGGTTCCCTGGGATTGCTCCCGCTTCTCTCCTTCCATGAGTCTCCACATCTCGCGGGCCGTGCTCCCCGTCTTGGCAATGTGACTCCGGGCCAGCTTGGCGTACCGCTCCGTCATTTTGATGTTCGCGTGCCCCAAAATCTTGGCCAGTTCGTAGAGGTCGCCCCCGTTCATCATGTACCAACTGGCAAAGGTATGCCGGAGATCATGAAACCGGAAACCCTCGATACCGGCCAACTTCAGGATGGTGTCGAAACTTTTGTCCACCCTTTGGCGTTCCCGCTTGGCACCCGGTTCCGGTGGGAAAATCCGATCCTCCCCCAGCATCACCGGATACCGCTTGAATTCCACGGCCAACTCCGGGCACATCGGCGCGTACCGAACCTTCCCACGCTTCAGCTTAGCCCGAACTGCAATCAGTTCTTCCTGGAATAGCAGGTCGCTCCATCTGAGC